>Ga0307471_100000045_pt1 | contig 58158 bp, 51 predicted proteins | sample atmos_gasesAM3C__2_FD_204566 | JGI IMG/M metagenome (GOLD analysis project Ga0307471, IMG submission 204566) | Hardwood forest soil microbial communities from Morgan-Monroe State Forest, Indiana, United States - atmos_gasesAM3C_515 | ecosystem: Environmental > Terrestrial > Soil > Temperate... | reverse complement strand
CTGTCCAAAAGGCAATCGTTTTCATTGTTCTGAGATTAGTCTTGAGCAAAAAGCACATTCCCCAAATTATTGAAAACATCGAAAACCAAGACATGGAAAAGGAAATCGGGCTCGGAATGTGAGGGATTCGCTCTCTGAGGCCCGTGGACTGGCATTTTTTGTGGTTACCTGCTTTTATTTCCCCAGCAACAGTAATTCGAACGTGCCGGGCTTGATGCTTGGCCTCCGCTCACCGGCGGGTGGCGGAATCATCTCTGCTGCCGGGAGAAAAATGTTGTGTGTCTTCAAGTCGAGGGCCATGGTGCGCGCACTTTTTTTCGTGGGAGCATCCTCGACCACGGTGTATTTGTCGGGCGTGTCTTCGTGAATCACGGTGAGGGTTCCCGACTGCCCGTTAGACGAAAAAACGTAATTCGTTTCCGGATCAAAGCTGGTCGCGTCTACTCCATCGCCGATTTTCGGTGTCGCCACCACCTTGCCCGAATCCGCATCCACGACCGCAATCACGGCATTATCGCAACCGGAAAAGAGGCGCCTCGTCTTCTGGTCCATTGCCAAACCGGAGGGTTCTTTGCAGGGTGCCAGCGGCCAACGATGAAGAACCGTCATCTTCTGAGCATCTATGTGCAGCACTTCAGAAGTGTCTTCAATATTCACGTAAACGCTGCCCTTACCATCCGCAACCGCAAATTCGGGCTTACCTCCGACAGCCATAGTGCCTGCCACTGTTCCGTCCGCACCGTTGATTACCGTAGCATCCTTGCTGCGGCCGTTAAAAGCGAAAACCCGCTTGGTGACGCTGTCGTAGAGAATGGCATCGGGGTTGGTTCCGGTCTTCACTGTGCCAATCGTTTTTAGAGTTTTCAAATCGAAAATAGTAACCGTATTGGCGCGCCCGTTGCTCGTGAAGCCCCTGCCCAAATCCGGAGCCAGCGTGATGCCATGAACACCTTCGGTATCGGGGATGTCGCCCACTACCGCATGGGTGTCCGCATCGATCACGACCACGTGGCTGGAATGCGAAAGATACAGGCGCCGCGCGTTGCTATCCACGATGAGGTAATCCCACCCACCTTCGCCGGCCACGGGAATGGTCTTGATGATGTGATAGCCGGAAGGGCCTGGCGCAGGGGAGGCCCCACGCGTCGCGCCGCTTCCAAGATACAACGACGCACCCAGCGCTATCGACAGGCACACGCCAATGATTCTTGCCATTTTCATATACATCTCCTGGCTAAATCTGATTTTGTGCGACTTGCTCAAATCCCTTAGCATTTTACACGAACAGTCCGCCGCAGGCCTCGAGCATCCGGACGATTCTCCTCAAGGAACGATTCTGCCAGGTGCATTGCGTCAATTTGGTGGATTATTGGCGAAGTGTCAGGACAGGGCAGGGAGACTGGCAAACCATGACGATACGCGGTTGCGGACGGCAGATGGCCAGCTAGTCTTTTCGCGGCGCGCAATCCGAGCACGATCAGATCCGAGTGCCCTTCCTGTGCCGCGCGCAGAATTTCCTGCGCCGGCTCGCCGAAGCGCAGCATAAGTTCCGGCTCGCACCGGTTCATGCAGGCTTCCGGAATTCCCTTTCTCATGCGATTCATCAGGAATTCGCGGACGATTTCATGGCTCTCAATTTGTGAGTTCTCGGGGCTTTCGACAACGTGCAAAACCGTCAAGTGCGCAGGGTGGTCCCGCTCGAAGGCATACGCAAAACTCGCGGCGCGCTCGGCGTGTGGCTTGAAGTTTGTCGCATACAGCAGCCGTTGCAGTTCCGCTGCTTTCCCGGACTCGCCAGCGACTTCGGGCCCCACGCTCAAGAGGGCGCAATCGGCCGTCCGGAATATTTCTTCCGCAACAGCGCCCAGCAATAGTCTTTCTTTAGACGTTCGCCCATGTGTCCCGATCGCTACTAGATCAATCTTCTTCTCCTTTATGATCCCTTGGAGCACGGGCCACACTTGGCCTTCCCCAAGAATCTCCTCATGCACCAGTCCGCCCAACGAAACGGATTCGACCAGTTCCCGCAACTCGGCTGACGCATACTCTTTCGCTTTGACTAGGGTCTCTTCGCTCAATTCGGGGGAAACAAACTGGAAGAGGTGCGAAGGAATCACATGGGCGAGAAACAGTTTGCCATCTCCTGCATCGAAGCAGGTAAGCTGGCACTCCATCTCGAAATACTCGATCCCCGGGCCATTCTCGATTCCACGCTTCCCCTCGTCGCCATGCAGGCCGCATCGCGGAATTTACGCCTCATCGACAGAACACTCGAATGGTCTCTCCCCCGTGTTCGCAGTGACGAGATTCGTTTTCGCCAGATACTGCTCAATCTCCTTTCCAACGCCGTGAAATTTACTTCGCGTGGCTCGGTGACCGTCCGAGCTTCCGCGTGAATCGGTATCCCTGCCGATAAACGCGACGCCGTCTTTGAAAAATTCGTGCGCCATGATCCCAGAGCCCTCCGCGGAATCTCCGGAGCGGGCTTGGGTTTGGCCATCGCCAGGCGGCTCGTCGAAATGATGCAGGGACAAATCGGCTTGGAAAGCGGGCCGGGAGGCAAAGGCTCTTTGGCTTGGTTTACGCTTCCCCTGGCCCAGCCGTTGGAACCGCGGGAGGCTGTTTCGGCTTGAGTCACCTGAAACCAGAATTGGAAAAACGCCGGGTCCTCATCGTCGAGGACAACGTACTTGTCGCTAAATTCTTTCGCATGGCGCTCGAGCGCGCTGGAGGTTTTTCCTGTTTCATTACCGAAGATGTGCCGACGATTCTTCGCGAAATCGCCTCAGGCACGGTCGACCTGGTTCTTCTCGATGTATCGTTGACCAACGCGGAGTGGAAAGGGCGCCAGGTGAACGGCGTCGAACTCTGCAAAATCCTCAAGGACCAATCGCCGGGGCATCTGCCCGTTCTCATCGCTACCGCCCATGCCATGAGCGGCGACCGCGAACGATTTCTCATGTCCTCCGGCGCGGATGGCTACCTGGAGAAGCCCATATTCGATTCCGCTGTATTGGTGGAAAAAGTCCGGGAGTTAATGGGCTAGCTTGTAGCGCCTCTTCCTAGAGGGGCACGTTCATTTTTAGCAATTGGGCGAATCAATAGCCTCGTCTTCCGTTATCCGAGCGTTGCTTGCAGGACTTCCCGCAGCAGTTCCTGCTTTTGCGGCGTAATCTTTGTCCCTGAGGAGGTGAGATAGAAGACGTCGATGGCTTTCTGTCCCTCCGTGTCAATCAAGGCTACTTCAATATTGCAGGCCAGCCGCGCCAGCGCCGAACCGATTTCGTGGAGAATCCCCGGACGGTCCTGCGTGACAATTTCCATTAGCGTGCACTGCTCGGATGAGGCTTCGTCAAAATTGATGGACGTGGGCACCGCAACCTTCGGCGTTCGCGCCTGCGCCGCACTCAACCGTCCCTTCAACAGCGGCTCCATCGCCTTCTTTCCGCTCACCACATCGGCGATGCTCTGCTGGAATCGCGGAATTTCACTGGGATTCAGTTCCAGGGTGCGGTGTAAATCCACGAAGTGGAACGTGTCGAGAACCACTCCCGCGGCGTTGGCGAAGGCATCGGCCTTCACGATATTCATGCCCCACGCCGAGAGCACGCCCGCGATCGTGGCAAACAGCGCCGGACGGTCCGCCGCCAGTAGAGTAAGCGTGAACGCATGATGCCGCGACTTGATCTCGGTCTGCACGGGCTCAGCGTCCAGTTTCCGGTATAGCGCGAAGTGTGACGCGATTTCTCCCGGCGAATGCACCGCGAGGTACCGCCGCGGGAAGCCTTCCAGGAATCGCTCGATATCTGCCCGGGAAGTGACACCGGCCTCCTGGCGCACGCGTTCCAGCAACAGGGCTTCGTCGGAAGCGTGGAGCCGGTCGCGATCCAATGTCCGGCTGAAGTGATTCGAGGTCGCCGCAAAAAGCTGCCAGAGCATTTCGGCCTTCCACGGCGTCAGTGCTTCTGGATTGACAGCGTGAATGTCCGCGTAGGTGAGCAGGCAAAGGCGCTGCAATCGCTCGTGCGTACCGGCGATGGCGGCAAACGCGGAAACCGTTGCGGGATCGAAAATGTCGCGGCGCTGTACCGTTGCGGACATGTCCAGGTGATGTTCGATGAGGAAATGAATCTCGTCTTTTTCTTCCGCGGAAAGCTTTAGCCGGTCCGAGGTGGTTTCGAGCGCTTGCAAACTTCCAGCCACATGATTCTCGATCGGCATGCCTTTGCCGACGTCGTGTAGCAGCAAAGAAAGAATCAGCAGGTCGCGCCGGTCCACTGTGCGCCACAGTTGCGAGAAATGTAAGCCGCGCGGGTCCGGCGGTTCCGCGAGTTCCTGCAGATGCTCGATGGTCCGCAGCGAGTGTTCATCGACGGTGTAGCGATGGTAGAAATCGCGCACCACCAGGGAATCAATCGTCCGGAATTCCGGCAGGATCTCGATCAGCAGGCCCAGCCGGTGCATCGGGCGCAAGGCCACGCCTGGAAACTCCCCGGCCAGGATTTCGCTGAAGACGGGCCACGGGATCCGGGCGTTGCGTTGCGGCAGTTCCGGGTGCGCCAGAATGTAGGCGATACTACGTTCAGCTTCCCGGCTAAGGGGAATGCCTGTCCGCGCGGCTTCCGCGAGCAGTTCGTACGTCACATGGCGATCCGCAAACGCCTGTTCGTGAGTCAATTCGAACAAACCATCCCGCACCGTAAACGGCTTTCCGTTCCCGCTTTCCGGTTTCGCACCGAGTGTAGCGTTGAAAAGGCGCCGCCGCAGGGAAATACTCGCCGCCGGCCGCTGCTCCATGAACCGCAGGAGTTGGCGATTCAGCGTCCGTGCGTGCCGGAAATAGAGCCGCATCCATTCCGCTGCGTTGCGTCGCAAATTGTCCTCAATGCCCAGCGATCGTTCTGCCGCGCCTGCTTGCAGTTCGTAAGTCAGGGTATTGTCGTTGCGCGCATTGCTGTAATGCAGGAAGCAGCGGATGGCGCTCAGGAATTCCACGGCGTTGCGCGTCAATTCATCTTCATTCACCGGACTGAATCGCGGGTCGCGGCGATCGCCCGCGAGTTGCCGCATCCAAAGTGTGGAATGGAAGTCGCGCAATCCGCCGGGAGCCTCTTTCACATTGGGCTCAAGATGAAAGATGGTATTGCCGTAACGCCCCAGGCGTTCCCGCGTGAGCCGCTGCAATTCGGAAAGAAGAAACGATCGCGTCTGCCGCTCCTGGCCGGAAAGCACGCGCGCATCGAGTTTCTCGAATAGGGAATTGTCACCTTCGAGAAACCGCCGGTCCAGCATGGCCAGGTGAAACTCCGCGTTGTCCGCCTCAACGCGACGGCACTCTTCCAGAGTGCGCCCCGCGGAACTCACGCGGAAACCGAGATCCCAGAGTGTGCGGGAAAATTCCGAGATCAACGGCCGGTATTCCTCTTCGGCTTTTTCGTTGCAGAATAAAAACAACAAGTCCAGATCCGAGTAGGGGAACAGCATCTCGCGGCCATATCCCCCGAGGGCCAGCAAACAAAGTCCCTGCGCAGGCGTGCTTTTCACCCGCAAGAGTTCCCCGAAAACCTTGTGAATCGTACCGTCTGCCAGCTCACACAACTGCCGGAGCGTATCCTGCGCGCTCGCTCCATTCTCGAATAGCTTTCGAATTCGCTCCCGCTGGGCTTCACACTGCGGCCCCAGTACTGAAAGCTCGATCTTGGGCTGTTCCATCATTTTGCTCTGACGAACGTTAGGAGTCAGACCTGTACGGGGGGAGGACATCGACGGTCTCAGAGTGCACTTTCGCCGCGTTCCTCATTCCGTATCCGGATGGCTTCCTCAATCCGGGATAGGAATATTTTACCGTCTCCAATTTTCCCTGTCTTGGCGCTTTTCAATATCGCTTCCACCGCGCGGTTTACCAGTCCGTCAACAAGCACTATTTCCAGCTTTACCTTTGGCAACAGGTCTACCGTGTATTCCCGCCCGCGGTACACCTCGGTGTGGCCTTTTTGCCGGCCGTGCCCGCGCACTTCCGTCACCGTCATCCCTTCGATGCCGATCTCCAACAAGGCATCCTTCACGGACTCGAACCGCGACGGCTGGATTATCGCTTCAATTTTCATCATACGATCTCTGCTCCCGCCCTGGGTGATGAAACCTTTGCCTCTGCTGATCAAACCTCCAGGTTATATGCTTCTTCGCCGTGTTGCGTGATATCCAGGCCTTCAATCTCATGCTCTTCTTTCACGCGTATGCCGATCGTGACATCCACGATTTTCAGAATCACGATGGTTCCCACCAGCGCAAACACCCACGCGAACGCAATTCCCACCAACTGATATCCCACCTGCATCCACCGCCCGTCAAATCCCCCGGTGGGCTTGCCCTCGCCGTAGATAGGGTTGAACGCCGCCTGCGCGCACACGCCTGTTAACAGCGCGCCAATCGTTCCTCCCGCCCCGTGCACCCCGAAAGCATCGAGCGCGTCATCATACCCGAACATCGCTTTAAACCTTGCCACCATCCAGTAGCAGAAAATCCCGGCGATAAAACCAATTCCCAGCGCGGGCATCGGCCCGACAAATCCCGCTGCCGGCGTAATTGCCACCAGCCCCGCGACCGCTCCGGAAATTGCGCCCAGCGCGCTTGCTCGTCCGTTCTTGATCCACTCTGCCAGGCTCCAGCTTAATGCTGCGGCTGCTGCTCCAAAATGCGTTGCCACAAAGGCGCTCGTAGCCAGTCCATTCGAAGCCAATGCACTGCCGGCGTTGAATCCGAACCAGCCCACCCACAGCAAGCAAGCGCCGATGAAGCTCAACACCAGGCTATGCGGCGGCATCGGCTGCTTCGGATAGCCCACGCGCTTACCAAGATACAGAGCGCATACCAGCGCCGACACTCCGGAACTAATATGCACCACGGTGCCTCCGGCGAAATCCAGGGTTGGGAATCGTCCGCCCAGCGAAGCGTTCAGCAGTCCTCCCTTACCCCAGACCATGTGCGCCATGGGCGCGTACACGATCAGGAACCACAGCGTCATGAACAGAACCGTGCCCGAAAATTTCATGCGTTCCGCGGTGGCCCCGGTGATCAGCGCCGGTGTGATGATCGCGAACATGAGTTGATAAATCATGAATGTGGATTGCGGAATAGTGCCGGCATAATCCGCATTGGGAGCCGCACCCACGCCGCGCAAGAAAGCATGCTCGAAGCTTCCAATGACCGGACCGTTGCCGCCAAAACACAAGCTGTAGCCGACCAGGGCCCAGAGCACGGTGATGAGCGCCATCAACGCAAAACTCTGCATCATGATCGCCAACACATTCTTCTGCCGCACCAAACCGCCATAGAACAGCGCCAGCCCCGGTCCCGTCATCATCAAGACGAGGGCGGCGCTGACCAGCATCCAGGCGTTGTCCGCCGACGATTGAGCCGCGGTGACTTTTTGCTCCAGTTGGTTCAGCTTTTCCGTAACTGCGGGGGGAACTGCAGGGGTCGCGGCGGTGGCACTGGGAGTTGCGGTCGAACCGGAGGCAGGAGCCTGCTGGGCACGAAGGTTTACGGTGCTCAGGACCAGGATTAGGGCGAGAAAACACCAAGGACCCTTCCTCTTCATCGAGTTCTCCACTTCTTCCTCTTGAATTTTTGGCCTTCGCGTACCCTTCACCCCTTTTTCAGGGCCTGTCCTCAATGTTGCGGGCGATTATACGCAGCCTGCCTCCCCCTGGTATACCGAATTTTCGTTGCGCTTGATTCATTTTTCGGATGCATGAGCCGCAAAGACCTTTCTTTTCACCTCGCTGGCAAAGTGATCCGCGTCGCGCGTTGGGCGCGGGATCCTCACGCCATCACAGACCGCCAACGTCAACCGGATAGCGGTCTCCAGGCTTATGCGGTGGCCTTGCGAGACATAAATTGGCGTTACGCCGTCCCTCGTCCTCAAAACCGCTCCCATGCGCTCTCCTCCAGCCCTCTCATCCACCAAGGGTGTCCAACTTCCCGCTCTTCGCGCCAACGCTCCATGTGTGCCGATCAGAATACTCTTCGCGCATCCGATGGACGCGCAATCCAGAAGCACTCCTAAATGACAGGCCAACCCAAATCGCCGGGGATGTGCATACCCATGGCCATCGCAAAAGACTAAGTCTGGTTGCGCCGGAAGTTTTTTGAGCGCTTCGAGAAGCACCGGGATCTCCCGGAAACTCAAGAGCCCAGGGATATAAGGGAAGTTCAACGGCAAGGTGGCGTAGGCCCGCGCGATCTCTACCATGCTTGGAAACCGGTACATCACCGCGCATCCGATTGCCAGGTTTGCTTCGTGCAACTTTGCCCAACGGTTCGCGCGTCTTCGCAACGATTGCGAGCCTGTGATGACGAAGGACGCATCCAGTCCCACGACGGTTCTAATCTCCGGCAGGCGGTCCTTACCCTCCCATTCATTTCCCAGCTCTTCCTGGATCTCGCGAGCGCGCTTTGGCGAAACCCCCCAGGAATGCATTCGGGCACCCCCTACTGACTTGTTCTTCATGATGAACATCGTATAATGCAGGAGCCGCAATCATTGCCACGATCCGGCGGCAACCCGGGGAGTCTCCGAGGGGAATGGCCCATGACCCTGCATCCACCACTGGAAGTTTCTGATCGCGAATCCGACGGCGTCCACTTCGTCGGGGTTCACGGCCGCTTGACGATTGGTGAGCCCAGCGAGCATCTGGGCGAATTCGCGCAAAAGTTGATGCAACAGGGTGCGCGCAAGATGGTCGTCAATCTCGTCGACATCCCGCAAATCGACAGTTCCGGTATTTCCGTGCTCGTGAAGCTGTCCATCTCCCTCGCCCGCCTCGGCGGCGCGCTCCATCTCGTGTGCAACCAAGGCCGCGTCCGCGACGCCTTGACGGTCACTCGGCTCGTTGAAGCCATTCCCACCTTTGAATCCGAAGAGGCCGCCAAAACGTCCTTCGAGGGCGGCCACAAAGCCTCTGCCTGAATGACGTTCTCTCAAGCTGCGCATTCAAGCTTCTGTACTAACTAGGTAGCAGGCTCATGGTAGACTCATGGCATTATGGCGAAGTTCCTTGCTTCCGGAACCGTCTCCGCCATCTTCCTTCTGGTTTTGTGTTGTGCCGTGCCCACAGTTTCGCAGCAGCCGGCGACCAAACCGGACGCGCCTGCTCCCAAGATATCGACCCCAAACATTCTCTCCCCAAGGATATCCGCGACGACTGAGCATCTTGAAGACTCAGCGAAACTGACGCCCCTGTCGCCAGTACCGGAGTTGGAAGGCTTGCACGACCTCGCAGGCCGACTCATCAAACAAGCGAAGGACTCAGGTTGTAACGAACGGGAGTGCAAAATTCTAGTCACAGATTTCCTTCTTACAGATGGTTATCCGTCTGCGTATGGGACCCAGTTTGCGGATGATCTTTCTACGTTGTTTTCGGAGAATGGATTCCAGGTCATTGCTCGAAGTCTTCTACGGGCCGCTCAGGAAAAGTGTCGCATGAGTTCGAGAGCTCTCAGTTCGGCATCCATGTCCCGCTGGCTTGGTCAAGAAGTCAGCGCCGACGTGGTGCTTGTGGGAAGTGCGGCGAGGGTCGATATAAACGTTGTCGAGTTTTCGGCCCACCTCTTAAAAGTGAATGGACAGAGCCAAATTGGGCCAAGCTTGGATGTGCGTCTCCTGCTTCCTGAGTCGATCGCGGACCTCTCTCCAAAACCTGACTTCGATCCGCTCCCGCCACTCCTGAAAACCTCGACGGGGAAGAGGTTTACAAGGCCGGCGTCGATGGTGTCTCTCGTCCTTCATGCTACTTTATGCCGAATCCACCCTACTCGGAAGCTGCGCGTAAGGCAAAGATTTCTGGAGCTGTAGTCTTTGGCGGTATTATCAACACCGAAGGATGGCTAGAGGAAATGCGCATCGTCAGCGGCCTGCCTTATGATTTGCCCGAACAGGTAATGTCTACGGCAAAGACTTGGAGGTGTCGTCCTGCCCTTAAGGAAAATCAGCCGGTTCCTGTCCAGGTTCAATTCGAAGTCACTTTTCGGTTGTACTGAGCGGGCTAGCCGCCCTTTTTCAATTCGGTGAGTACCAGCCGCGCCAATTCCTTTAGCGTCTCGAACACGCCCTGCCCCTGAATCGCCACTCCTTCAATAATCGGTTCGCCCTTTTTGTGCAGCTGCTTCTTCAAGTCCTCGACACTCATGGCGTTGGACAGATCGCGTTTATTCAGCTGCAGCACGTACGGAATCGTAGCGAAATCCAGATTGTGTTCTTTCAGGTGTTCCTGCAGGTTGTCCAGCGTCTCGAAATTCGCGTCCAGGCGTTCTTCCTGCGAGTCGGCCACGAATACCACGCCGTCCGCGCCCTTCAGTATCAGCTTCCGGCTGGCTTCGTAAAACACTTGGCCGGGCACGGTATAAAGGTGAAACCGCGTCTTGAATCCCCGCACCGTTCCCAGATCGAGAGGTAGAAAATCAAAAAACAGGGTACGGTCCGTCTCCGTCGCCAACGAAACCATCTTGCCCTTCTGGTTTTGCCCCGTATGGTCGTAGATCCACTGCAGGTTTGCGGTCTTGCCCCCGAGGCCTGGACCGTAATAAACCAGCTTGCAGTTAATTTCACGCGCAGGAAAATTGATGAAAGGCACGAGTCGTCAACCTGATAGCAACCTGAACTTTATAACACACGACCGCAGGGCAGGCCAGCCTGCCTTGCGCACTCTGGGACGCATTCTCTGTCCCTAGTTTCCCCAAGAAGCGCCAAAACCGCGAAACTTATTTTCCGTCTTGCTGCCGGACGGTAAAGGCTATCCAACTCAACACTTCCACCGCCTTGTTTTGCCCACGTTGACGCCGACTTACACCTCTGTTAGCATTCGCCCAATGGCGAAAGCGCAAAAATCCTCCAACGGTTCTTCTGGGCGGTCCAAGGCCTCCTCCAAGAATCACGCTAAGTCAAAGAAAAAGAATACTTTACCGGAACACCCCCAACAGCGGGGCGGCGTTGAAATGGTGGACCCACGCGTCCAGGCACAGATGAAACTCTACGAAGAGGCCATGGCCCTCTTCCATCAGCAGAAATTCCAGCGTGCCAAACAGGAACTGGAGAGGGTTTTGGAGGGTCCCAGCAAAGAGCTTGCCGACCGCGCTCGCACTCACGTCCGCATTGCGGAACAGCGCATGAAGCCTTCCCCCGAGCAGAATCCCAGATCCCCCGAGGAACACTATCAGCGTGGTGTCGCCATGATGAATCTCGGCCGTTGGGATGAAGCGCGTGAAAGCCTGGAGAAGGCGCGCAAGCTGGCTCCTAAACTCGACCACATCCACTATGCTCTCGCCGCTCTCGATTGCCTGACCGGTGAAGCCGACTCGGCGATGGCTAACCTGAAAGTGGCCATCGACCTCAAACCCTCCAACCGTTATCATGCCCGGAACGACGAAGATTTTGCTTTCCTCCAAGAAGACCCCCGCTTCACCGAATTGCTGTATCCTGAAAAGGAAGGCTATTCGGGCTAGTTTCGCAGGGATTGTCCTAAGAAAGTTTCCAGACCCGTTGCCCGGAATTGATGCGTAGCTCCGGCCCTTACTTCCGCGATCTCGCAGGGAGCGAGCGAAGCAGGGTGCCGCTCCACGCCTCGGCCCTAACTTCCGGAAGTTGAGTCTCTCGTGAATACAGGACGCTCCAGAAACAGCAAGCCTTTCCCCGGGTTGCGCGTCGTCGCACTCGGCGGAGGCACGGGCCTTTCCGCCCTTCTGCGTGGCTTGAAGCAGCATGTGGTCCGCCGCAGCGATCAACATGCTTCCCGTCAAAGGCCCATCGTCGATCTAACCGCCATTGTGACCGTAACTGATGATGGCGGCAGTTCCGGACGCCTGCGCCGCGAGAATCGCATCCTGCCGCCAGGTGATATTCGTAACTGCATGGTGGCGCTCTCCAAGGACGAGGCGCTGCTCGGCCGCCTATTCCAATATCGCTTTCAGGCCGGCCGCGGGCTGCGGGGCCATAATTTCGGCAACCTCTTTCTCGCGGCGCTTACCCATGTTACCGGCGATTTTGCGGAAGCCGTCCGCGTCTCGAGCAAAGTCCTCGCCATTCGAGGGCGCATCTTCCCCTCCACGATTTCCAACGTTCATCTTGTCGCCACTCTCGCCAATGGCAAGCGCGTCAGCGGCGAAACGAAAATCTCGCGCAGCACTGTGTCCATCAAAAAAATTGACCTCGCTCCTCGCCGTGTGCGGCCGCTGCCTCCCGCCATCGAGGCTATTCATCATGCGGACTTGATCCTGATGGGGCCTGGCTCGCTCTATACCAGTGTTATCCCCAATCTGTTGATCCCGGAAATCGCCCAGGCCATCGCGCGCTCGAAAGCTCCCCGGGTCTACGTCGCCAATCTCATGACCCAGCCGGGCGAGACGGCGCACTACAGCTTGAGCGAACATATCCGCGCCATCCAGGCCCATGTGGGGAAAAACGTCATCGACTGTGTGGTTGCCAATCGCATGGCAGTTTCTCCCGAAGTCGCCCGGCGCTACCGTGCTGAAGGAGCCGAACCCGTCCTTGTGGATGTGGATAAGATCTCGAAGCTGAAGGTCAAATTGGTTCTCGATGACTTGCTCGAAGAACATGGCGTCCTTCGCCACAATTCTGCCCGTCTGGCGAGGCGACTCGTGGACGAATTCCTCTTGCGGCCAAAGCACCGTCGAGCCGGTTGAAGAGATTCATCGTGTTCTCAGCCGGGCGACACTTTTCCCGTCAGCACATTTACGCTCGCCTTCGGGAGCAGCACCCTCCGTCCATCTTGCAAAATCAGTCGCGTGGTTTTCGCAGGACCGTCGGGATCCGCGTGGCTTGTTGCTCCAGACGGATGCCAAACATATTGTTCGGCCCCGAAAGTCACCAGCTCCACTTCCTTTTCGAAGCGCCACCCGCCGTCCTGGCCTCCATCCGCAAAGGTGATCTTCACCTCATGCGCGCTGCTGGGGTCTTTGTTAATCAGCAGCAGCGACCATTCCCCATCCGCGCGCTTTACGGCATACGCTGTGATCAACGTGTGTCCCGCATCATCTTGCAGGTCGGCTTGCGCCGGATATAACTGGTGCGTGCCCGCGCCATGCTTCACCCAATCCAGATTCAGCAACTGGCTCGCAAAATATTGCGAGGTATGCTGCCGGATCTCGAGCTGCTCGCTGGCTACGAAATTTCCGTACGTGCTCCACGCATGGCATCCTGGCCGCAGCGGCTCGGGCTGAATCGGCGAGTGGTAGTACACCGCACCACCGCTCGTCAAAAACGCTCCTACGCTGTCCGCCAGCCACAATGCCGCGAAGAGATCCTGCATCGGATCCGTCAGCTCCCAGGACACGTTGCTCTCTGTATTCATCAATGGCACTTCGGCCGGCACGCCATCTTCTCGCCAGGCTTTTAGGATGTTCGCTACCAATTGCGGTTCGCGGTACAAATCCGCCCAACTAATATCGCAAGGAGCCAGCGGGTAATGTTCAAACGAAACAAAGGTCAGGTCCCCGAGCCTTCCACGCGCTTTCAGGTAATCCACGAACCGCCCAAGCCACGAGGTGTGGCTCTGCGCGTCCGGCCAAACCTTGATGTCCTCATTGACTCCGGTGAAAATCGGTCCCCCCAGTTTCAGTTTTGCATCCACGCGGTGCAGTGCTGCCGCCCATTGCAAATAAAGCGCCGCATAATCTTCTGGCAGCATGAACTGGCCGTCGGGTTCCTCGGCCATCTCCACATACGAAATCGGGTATCCGCGCTTTTCGAGATACGCGAGCTCCGCCGCGCTGTCCTCCGGCGTCGCGTACAACATCGCTACCGGAATCATGGCCGGCAGATGATTCGTGTAGCCGCTGGCGAAAAACAGGTCGAACCCGGTTTGTACCCGCGACGGAATCAGGTCCGCTTCGGTGTGCCACGAATCGATTGAAGACGCTTGCGTAGCCGTTTGCGCTTGGCCGGGCGTGTGATGGACCAGATCCACAAACTGTCCCAGTGAATTGAAGTTCCCCGCGCAAATTTCCGAGATGGCATAGCCCACGCAGTTGCGCGCATCGCTGCTTCCATGGGTGTCACAAGTGTTCGAGGATTTCGTCATCCAGATGCGCAAGAATCGCGTCGCGATTGGCTGCGCAGACAACCGCTGCAACGGGCTCCCGCCTCTGCCTTCTGTCACTTCGCCGTTCGGAAACTTCACCCAGGTGCCGGCACTCTGCCTGGTGATGGCATCTTCCTTGCCTGTCCAATATTCGATCACATATTTCCTAGCATAAGGATTCGCCCACGCAATCTCGATCGCACTGATATCCTGTGGCGTGCCGAAATCCATTACTACCCACTGCGGGTGCAGGGCATCCGCTTCGCCCGTGAATCTTTCCGTCAGATACGGATTGCTTTTCCAATAGCTCGCGGGATCGCCATCCGTCAACCGCGAAAATTCGTCTTGCCCCGCGTCGCTCCGTGTCGTCCCCCGATGCGGCAACTTGTACCCGAACGACTGGCGCAGAAATTCGGTGGGTTCCGCGCTTCCGGTGAAGTATCCGCTCTTGTGTTCCGCATCGCTCCACTTTCCGTTTGGGTTCCAGTGCCACGTATCAATCGTCAATTCCGTGTTCTGCCGGTAAGTGATCGGCCCCCATCCGGCCGAGAGTGATTCCTTAACGATCGGTTCGCTGTAGACAATGTCGAACTCCTTCGTGGGCAAAATGTCCATCGAACTCCCCATCGCCTTGTCCGGATCGAACGCAATCGCATGCGCCGGCGTCACGTCCACTCGCACCGTCTGAGCGATCACCCCAGGAACGCCACAGGTGATCATCCAACACAGCACCAAGAGGCTGAGGCGATAACTCCACAGGAAAGGAAAGGCCATGAAGCACTCCTTCAAACTGCCCTATTGTAACGATTCAGTCGTTTGGTAGCGCGGACTTCCAGCCGACTGCTCCCTTCCGGCTCACTCTTGTAGCGGCCGCTTTCTGAAGCGGGCGCCTTTCTGATCACGCCTGTCGACTGCCTGCTCCCGCGGCCATTTCACAGTCCTCCTTTTTGAATCTCCATATGACTCGGGTCGCTAGCCCGCGTTTCGCACAAAAGCGCCGAAATTCCAGCTAACATACTTCGGGCATTCATTTCTCCCTGGAGTGATATCATGTCCACGTTTGGAGTCATCGAATACAAAGACGCCAGCCCTGCCGTCAAAGCCGTCTACGACGACATCATGGCCACGCGCAAAACCGACTACATCAATAATTTCTGGAAAGCCATCGCGCACGATCCCGCTCTTTTGAAGCGCATTTGGGAAAGCTTGAAAGCCATCATGGCTCCTGGCGCCCTTGACCCGCTCACGAAGGAATTGCTCTATATCGCTGTCAGCGTCACCAACAATTGCAACTATTGCATCGCCTCGCATACGGCTTCCGCCTTCAGCAAAGGCATGACCCCGGAGATGTTCAAAGAACTCCAGCAGGTCATCGGCATGGCCAACGAAACGAACAAGCTCGTCACTGGCTACCAGGTGGCCATTGATTCCCGCTTCCAGCCGCCCCTCAATCTGCCGAAATAATCGTCACAACGAAGCAGCCTTCTCGCGAGCGGGACGTTCGCGCACCCTTATGAACCCCATGCCTGAAACACGTCGGCCATCCCGTGTTTCCATCGTAGTACCCAAGTACTATAGGTCCTAATTCCCAGCAACCCCACCATAAAGAGGTACACCGGGGGAACTCTGTTCGAGCAGAGTTTTCCTTCTAAATCCCTTCCCAAGCGAGCACCTTATGGCACCTTTTGCGAAAGATTCGGAATCAGCAGCAGTGACTCCGGCCCCGTCGGCCCCTGCGACTCCCGCCGCAAAGGCCGTGGAAACTGCTCCGGCGCATCCACAGCCAGTTGCACTCGAACTGCCCGTCACGGTGAATGGCGCTCGGACGATCGAAGGCTCCGACAAGCGTGAACCCTTTTCCGAAACGACCAAAACCGTGCTCGTTTTCAATAACGGAGCCGTTCTTCGCCTGGCCTCTGCGGTTGCCCCGGGCCAACTCCTTTTTCTCACCAATGAAAAAACCAAGAAGGAAGTGGTCTGCCTGGTCGTCAAATCGAAAAACTATCGTACCGTGACAGGCTATGTGGAATTGGAATTTACTGAGCCAGCCGCCGGTTTCTGGGGAATGCGTTTCTCCACGGATCGCATCACTCCCGTGCAAGCGCCCAGCGCCGCGAGGCCTGCCGCTCCTTTCGCTCCGGGTGCGCCCAAGGTCGTGCCTCTCGCTCCTCCTGCGGCATTGAAGCCCGTCGCACCGATTGCGCCGCCTGCGCCTGTCGTGCCAATCACGACGCCTGTTCTTCCATCGCAGCACGTTCCCATGGCGCCCTCTACAAAGCCAGTGGAACCCATTTTTGCGGCCATTCCAGCACCCTTAGCGCCTCCGCCCCCGCCTCCCTCCGTCGCACCGGTGATTCCACCCGCGCCGGTAGCAGTTACAACCCCCTCGGTTGCTGAAGTTTCTGCTGCCTCTTTCGTCCCGCCGCCAGCGCCCTCGAACCGCGCCGCGAATTCTTCGGTTGTGAAAGCCCCTCCTGTTTCTGAGAAAAAATCGGCCCCCACAGCACCGCTCGCGGCCGAGTCTTCTTTCGAGGAACTCAAATTACAAGCTGCGCGCCTTCAAGCACAGCTCAGCACTCTGCTTTTTTCCGACGCTCCGGCGGCGAAGGCTAAGACGCCCGTTGCTCCCACGCCCGTTCCTCCGCTGCAAATTCCTGCTGCCGAAGCGGCCGCCAAGATTCTCGAACTCGCCAAGGCGGATCTCCAGCCTCCGCCTCCCGCTGAGCCAAAACCCGCGTTGCCGGTTTCGAAACCCGCTTCGACTCTTCTCAAGGAGCTCCCCACTTCTCTGGTTGTCGAGGAAGTCAAGACTCCCGCGTGGCTCGGTGGCGCGCCCGCAGTCCGTACCGCCCCGTTTGTTGTGGAACAAAACAAGGTTCCCTCCTGGTTGGCTCCGATTTCGGGCCACGTACCGTCTGCTGTTACCGAAGCTCCTGCGCCAACCCCGCCACCTGTTCTTGCGGAGCCCGCGCCGATTGTTATTCAAACTCCCGAAGAGTCATTCGCCGTGGAAGTGGAAGAAACGTCGGAGACGTCCGAGTCGGTGGTTTTCGACGGGCAGATGCTCGGCGAATCATCCTCATCCGCGGAGCTCTCTGAGTCCGGTTCGAAAAAGGGCCTGCTCATCGGGATTGCCGCGGCCGTTCTTCTTTTGGCGGGTGGCTTCTGGTATTCACGACATCTTTCCGCGGCAAAGCCGGCAGCCGTAAAGGTCACGAATACGCCATCTCCCGACGTTACGGTTTCGGTTCCCCGTACGGAGGTCGCAGCGACGTCGATCGATTCGTCGCCAACTCCATCGCGCGTTTCCACACCTGCGCCAACCTTAGCTCCCAGCAAACCGCCGAGCAACGCGACTCCCCCGGTCAGCACAGCCACTCTGGTCGTTCCCACGCCTGCTCCCAAAACCGCCATCACCGCGGAACACATTACGCCGCCTCCAGAGCCGAAGAAGCCCCTTGCTGCTGGCCACCTGGCCACTCCGAAAATCAGTCGTGGCGGGCACGGAGCCAATGGCAGCGAAGCCGAACCCGCCGTCGAGGCCAATCAAGTTCCTTCCCAGAGTGTTTCCCTTGAAGATCTCGCCGCCTCTCACAGCCCCGCGCCGGTTGCTCCCGTGCCGGTTGGTGGCGATGTGAAGCAAGCTAAACTCATTAAATCTGTGCCTCCGATCTATCCGGCGATGGCCAAGACGCAACACGTGGCGGGCGATGTCAAAATCGACGCGCTCATTGATGAGGAAGGCAACGTCAGCACGATGAAAGTTTTGTCCGGCCCGGCGTTGCTCCATCAGCCTGCCCTCACAGCCGTGAAACAATGGAAATACTCTCCGGCGCAATTGGACGGGAAACCGACCGCGATGCATCTCACGGTCATCGTGCAGTTCCGCTTCCAGTAGTTTTTCGTTGCATTCGCATCCGGAAAACTCCCTGGCAATTTTTCTGTGAAACCTGTTGGGCTGCCAAGCCTGTATCACTCCTGCTTTCCACCGCTTCCCGCATGAATCGGCTCTCGATCCTCCGCTGTCTTGCGGTCCGTCAGTTCGCTTCGTATACTGGGCACCCGGCCAATTGGCAGGTCTGGTGGGTGGGTAGCCCGCCGTCGCACATCCCTCTTGGCCCTTCATTTCGCGCCTGCTCGTCGCTAACAGGCCGAACATTGCAGCCCAGTTGACCGTTTTTGCGGTCCCTCTGAGCACAGGAGCCTTTCGCATGCCACAAACGCTCGTTCCGGAAGAGATGAATGTCTATCAGAACGCCGAAGCGCGTTTTGAAGTGGCCGCCAACAAACTCGGCCTTGAACAAGGCATCTACCGCTATCTGAAATATCCCGACAAGGAAATTACTCTCTACATTCCGGTGGGCCTGGACAACGGCCAACTCGAAGTTTTTACCGGCTACCGCGTCTTGCATTCGACGGTCCGTGGTCCCGGAAAAGGGGGCATCCGCTTTGCTCCCGACGTGAGCATTGATGAAGTCCGTGCCCTTGCGGCTTGGATGACCTGGAAGTGCGCCGTCGTGGATATTCCCTTTGGGGGCGCCAAGGGCGGCATCATCTGCGACCCGCGCAAAATGTCCCGTGGAGAAATAGAGCGGCTCACCCGCCGCTACACCGCCGAACTTTCGGATTGGCTCGGCCCCGAACGCGATGTTCCGGCTCCTGACGTGGGCACGAATGAACAGACCATGGCCTGGGTTATGGATACTTATGCCATGCACGCCCGTCAGGCCACTACGGCGGTCGTTACGGGCAAGCCTATCGAGCTGGGAGGCTCTCGCGGCCGCCGCGAAGCGACCGGCCGCGGCGTCATGATCTGTGTGGACAAGGCCATGGCCAAGCTTGGCTTGAAGAAAGAAAACACGCGCGTCATCGTCCAGGGGTTTGGTAACGTCGGCTCTCTTGCCGCCGACCTTATGAAAAAAGCCGGTTACCAGATTATCGGGCTTGCCGATATTGGCGGCGGGCTCTACAACGAGAAGGGTTTCGATGTTCCCAAAGTCATCGACTGGGTTTATTCCCAGAAAAGGCCTCTTCAAGATTTTCCCGGTGGCGGTACGAAGATGAGCGCGCGGGATGTCCTCTTCCAGCCGTGCGACGTTCTTATCCCCGCGGCTATTGAAAATCAGATCACCGAACAGAACGCTCATCAGGTGCAGACTAAAGTCCTATGCGAAGGCGCGAACGGCCCCACCACCTGGCAGGCCGATGCGATCATTGATGCCAAGGGAATCTTCACCGTGCCCGACATTCTCGGAAACGCCGGCGGCGTCACCGTCAGCTATTTCGAGTGGGTGCAGGACCGCCAGGGATTTTTCTGGCGGGAGAGCGAAGTCAACGAGCGCCTCTTTGACGTTATGGATCGCGCGTTTGATGAAGTGGTCCGCTACGCGGAAATGCATCGCGTCAACAACCGCATCGCTGCTTACATGCTCGCGATTGACCGCGTCGCCACGGCCCTGAAGCTGCGCGGCATCTACGCCTGATTTCCTATTGGCTTTCTGGTCGCCAAAGCGTATTCTTTGCCAGCAGTTTCGTACTGTCCGGCATTTTCATCCGATTCAGAATGCCTGGCGGTCGAGGAAGGAGCCCTTACCGTGTCCTCGGACTCGTCACCCGAAAACACTCCCCGAAGCGAACAGCAGTATCGTCAGGAAATTTGCCGCGTCGGCCGCTGGATGTACGAACGCGGCTTCATCGTAGCCGGCGAAGGTAACCTTTCGATACGTCTAGATGCTGACCGCATTCTTACCACTCCCACTTGCCTGAACAAAGGCATGATGTCCCCCGAAGACCTCGTCATCATGGACATGGACGGCCATCACCTTCAGGGGGATCGCAAGATTTCCTCGGAAGCGGGCATGCATCTGCTCTTCTATCGCATGCGCCCCGACGTCAACGCCGTTTGCCATGGCCATCCGCCTACGGCTACGGGTTTTGCGGCTGCAGGACTGGGGCTTGACCAGGCACTCCTCCCCGAAGTCGTTGTAGGCCTCGGCAAGGTTCCGCTGGTTCGTTATGCCACACCCGGCACGCCGGATCTGAGTGCCGTCCTAGAGCCCTACGTGCCCCATTACGATGCACTCCTCCTGGCCAATCACGGCGCTACCACCTGCGGCCCTGATCTTCTGACTGCCTTCTTCCGCATGGAGACCCTGGAGCACTTTGCGAAAATCACGCTGTCCGCGCGTCTTGCAGGCGAACCGCAACTCCTCTCCACGCGTGAAGTCGCAAAACTTATGGCCGCGCGCGCCCGTTATCATGTGACTCCTCCTCCAGGAGGCGGCGCCGAACTTCCCGAGACTTGTGACGAAGGCGAAACGAATACCGACGAGGTTACTTTGACTCGCACGGAACTTGACGCCCTCGTTGACGAAGCCGTTCGCAAAGACCGTGCCCGCCGGTAACATCTCGTCCTCCCTTTTTTCTTTTTCAACCCCTGACCTGATTCCTTTCTGGAGAAAATCATGGTCGTTCTCATTGTCCTGGTCGGCTCTCTTCTCTTGTTCCGCGGGCTTGGTGCTCTCGGTATTCCCCTTTTTGAAGGATGGAACGAAGCGACTCGATTTGCCCTTGCTACCATGTTTCTCTTTACCAGTTCTGCACACTTCACCAAAATCCGGCACGATCTTGCCCGCATGATGCCCCGGATTTTTCCGAATCCAATCGTTTTGGTGTACTTCACTGGCTTTTGTGAAATCCTTGGTGCTATCGGAATTCTTGTCCCGCAAACATCAAAGCTGCCCGGGAACGCTTGGCCATCGCTGGCCGACCTGCCACCGCCCTCTGGTTGCGCTTTCCCATGCAACTTCTCTTTGTTGTGCTAATCTGCTGGACTACTGATCCCTGGCGTCTCTGGCACTGACTCTCCGCCCCGTCATTCTTCCTCTGGATTCGCGCCGGACGCGCCATTCCGAGCGGAGTCCGCGTAGCGAGGAATCCTTCTTCCTTCGAGCTGCCCACCCAATAGATAATCCTCGCCGGGTAGGGAGGCGCCGTATGACCGACTCTAAATCTCTCGAGATCCACGATGCGGTTGCCGCCGGAAAGCTGGACCGCGTCAAGGAACTTGTGGGCCATAACCGTGCCCTTGCGAATTCTTTTTCTCCCGACGGCTTTCCTGTCCTTGCGCTGGCTTGTTTCTTCGGCCATCTCGATCTAGCGCGCCTTCTCACCGAAAAAGGCGCGGACGTGAACGCGGCTGCCACCAACGGCGCGGGGTACAATGCCATCAGCGCCGCCGTCGCTGCTGGCCACACCAACATCGTGCAGTGGCTCCTTGAACAGGGCGCCAATCCTAATTACCGCTACGGTCCCGGCTATTCCCCGTTGCTCACTGCCGCAGCCAACGGCCACCTCGAAATCGTCAAGCTTCTCCTCTCCCGCGGCGCCGATCCCAACGCGGCCACTGACGACGGCAAATTCGCTCTTTCTCTCGCCACTGAACGCAACCATACCGCCGTCTCTGAATTCTTGTGCGCCTTGACGTCGCGTCTCACCAGGAATTCCCTGAGCGGGAGTGCCAACCCGTAATACTGAAAATCCTTCCAGAATTCCGGCCAGCTCTGCTTCAGTCCACGGCAGACGTAAATGTCCGGGTGATCCTTCGTTTCTTCGTTCTCCACGCCATAGCGGTTCCAGGTATGCCCCGCCAGTTCGCATGAAGAAAAATTAGCGTCCAGAAATTTCTGGCTGATGCCTACCACAATCAACGTCTCCGGCGGCGGATCGCCATATCTCCGTTCCCAGAAGGAATTAACCCCGCTGATGGCCCGCGGCAATTCGTGCTGCGGTCCGTAGAGATTGATGGCTCCGGCCTCTCCGTAATTTCCGGTCAGAATCCCCAGCCGTGCCCGATCCGCAAGGGGAAAGGAATCGCGGATCTTGGCCACTGTCTCGACGAGTTCCGCCCAGCCTAGTTCTTCGCGGAAATCTCCTTGGATTTTGCTCGACACTTTCCACCAGGCCGAATTGATCGGCGCAAGCGGCAGCAGCAACGCACCCACAATCACGATGTTCGCCGCCAGCGCCGTCCACGCCACCGCACGCACCACCTCTGCCCCGCCTCGCCGCAGGCCTGTCAGCCACCGTTCGCCCCACACGCTGCCTGTCGCGTACAACATCGGATAAGCCGCTGCCAGGTAGTAGCCACGTCCTTTCGCGATTACGAACAGCGCCAGCGGCACCAGATACATCCACGCCAGCGCACGGTATCGCTTCATCCCTTGTGAAATCAGGCAGGCCCACAGCCCCGCCACCCACAGCGGAAACGCAAACAACGTCAGCTTGATCTGGTCCGGTAGGAAATCTTTCGTCCTACCAATACGCACGTCCCGCGCATGAATGTGCTTCAGAAAATCCAGCGACACAAATCCATGATGTGCCTGCCATATCAAATTCGGCAGAAAGACGAGCACGGACACGGCCGCGCCATACCACAACCACTTGCTCTTCAAATACCGCCGGGAATCCGTCAATACCACCGCTGCAACGATCCCCAGAGCGAAAAATCCCATGGTGTACTTCGTCAGCATTCCCAAGCCGATCGCGGCTCCGATCCCCAGCCACCATCTCTCGTTTTCCGACTTCAACACCTTCACCACAAAGTATGCCGCCAAGACCCACCACAAATAGTCAAACGACACATATTGCATCAGCGCACCGCCGGCCAGGCTGAACGGCACGGCGGCAACCGCCGCCACAAGTTGCGCCCCTCTTCCTCCACCCATCTCCCGCGCCATCAACCCCGTCAACACCACGGCCACAGCTTGTGCTACCGCTGCAAAAAAACGGAAGCCCACGAGCGAAGTTCCGAAGAGCACTAAAGAGATTCGTCCGAAAAACGGTGTCACCGGAGGATAGGCTACAAAACCCCATGCCAGGTGCCGCGCATCCTCCAACGTCGCCAACTCGTCGCGGTGAAACCCATACCGCCCGCCGGTCACGAGATGAACGACAAGTGTCCCCAGCGCCAGAGCCATCAGCACCGACACATCTCCCGGCCACTCGGACATTTTCCACTCCGGCACTTGCGACTGTGTCGTCTCCAGTTTTGATTTCCTCCCCGGATGACGCGCATTGTAGCGCAGCCCTTGTCTTTAAGTCCTAAAGTACGTTCTTCTTGGTCCGCTGGCCCTCCTCTAGCGCCGGCCTCCACGCCTCCCGCGTCCATTCCTCCCGCGTTGACACGCGCGCGCAACGCGGCAATACTCGTTTGCGATGATTGGGCTCTTGCGCGGACGGCTGCTCGAGAAGCGGCCGAATCAGGTCATCTTGGACGTCGGCGGTGTTGGCTATCTCGTGGCCGTGCCGCTCTCTACTTTCGCCGCCCTCGGTGAACTCCACGCGGAAGTCACCTTGCTCATCCACACGCATGTCCGCGAAGACGCTTTATCCCTCTATGGGTTCCTCTCCGCGCGCGAAAAACATTTTTTCGAATTGCTCCTCGGCGCTTCGGGCGTTGGCCCCACTCTCGCCCTCAAAATTCTTTCCGGCATGAACGTTGAAGAACTGGTTCCTGCCATTCGTGGAGGCGATCTAGTCCGCCTCACGAAAATTCCAGGTGTCGGCCGCAAAACCGCCGAACGCATGGTCGTCGAGTTGAAAGACCGGCTCGAAGCCGTCGCCATCGAAACGGAAAGGCCGGTTGCCGCTTCTCCGGCTGGTGTGGAGGCCGACGTCAAGTCCGCGCTCATCAATCTTGGCTATGACGAGCGAGCCGCCGAAAGTGCAGTAGTCGAAGGCAAGCGGGAAGCCGGTGGCACCAGTTTTGAAGAATTGCTTCGCGCTGCCCTTTCCGCTCTCAGCGCGATCGCGAAACGGTGAGCAATCGTGGTCTTGTAGCCGCCCCGGTCGGGGGCGTCTCCCTAAGGTGATGACGACTGGCAAATAAAATGACGAATTTCGGTTCCAAGAAAGTCCAACAAAATCCTGACCGCTCCTCCCGCATTGTTTCCGGCGCCGCCTGGGACGAGGACGCGCGCCTCGACGCCAGTGTCCGCCCCAAAACTCTTAACGAATACATCGGCCAGAACCGCGTTAAAGAAAACATCGCCATCGCCGTGGAAGCCGCTCGCACCCGCGACGAAGCCCTCGACCACGTCCTTCTCTACGGCCCGCCCGGTCTCGGCAAGACCACGCTCGCGCAAATCATCGCCAACGAACTCAATGTTTCCATCATTACCAGCGCTGGCCCGCTCCTCGAACGCAAGGGCGACCTCACCGCCATTCTTACTTCTGTCGAAAAAAAGGAAGTCTTCTTCCTCGACGAAATTCACCGCCTCCAGCCCGCCGTCGAAGAAGTTCTTTATCCCGCCATGGAAGATTTTCGCGTGGATCTCGTTATTGGCCAGGGCCCCGGCGCGCGCATCCATCCCTTTCACCTGAATCATTTCACGCTGGTCGGCGCTACTACCCGCGCTGGGCTCATTACCGCGCCTCTGCGCTCTCGCTTTGGTATCGTCCATCGCTTGGATTTTTACGAGCCCGCCGACCTGCTCATCATCCTGCACCGTTCCGCCAAAATCCTGAACATCCAGATGGACGAAGGCGGTGCTGAAGAAATCGCCGGGCGTTGCCGTGGCACGCCGCGCGTCGCCAATCGCCTGCTTCGCCGCGCGCGCGATTTCGCTGAAGTCCGCGCTGGCGGGCGCATCACGCGAGAAGTGGCCCAGGAAGCCCTGCACATGCTTGGTGTGGACGAGCACGGCCTCGACGAAGTCGACCGCAACCTCATGATCGCTCTGCTCGATAAATATGCTGGTGGACCGGTCGGCCTCGGCACACTCGCCGCCGTTCTCAGCGAGGAAGAAGACGCCATCGAGGAGATGTACGAGCCTTATCTCATGCAGATCGGCATGCTCGACCGTACACCGCGCGGCCGTATCGCCACCGCTCGCGCTTACGAATATTTCGGCCGCGATCTCCCGAAACGGCAGCCGCGCCTCTTTTGATCTTTATTTCGGCCAGCCGATCCAGGAATACTGCCACGCCAAGGAAACGTTCTGATAGTTGCCGCCATAGTTGATGTAGGCCCCGTCGTTGTAACTGATCTTCAGAGACTGGTGTTTCGAGATCGGAAATGAGGCCGTCGCGCCGATTCGCGAGTCTCGCTGCACTGTTTCGGATTCACAACCCCATTCAAGCTGGTCTCCCCGCCGTACCAGAAATTCCCATCCAGCGAAACCCATAGCCGCGCCTTGAAGTCGTAGCTGAAATGCCCTTCAAATGCCAAAACTGGATTCTCTGACTGTGTTTGTGTCCCGGGGAAGCACTGGTTATGGGAAAAGAATTCCTGATTCGTGGTGTAGAACCAGGTCGCTCCGTACGCATCGAGCACCCAGTGCCCCCATCGCTGTGAATAGCCGATCTCGGGTTTGAACGCCCAGCGGTTATTCCCCCCAGTTGATCAATTTTGTCGGATCATACTGACCGGTCGGCGCCACAACCTTTAGGCTGACCCCAATTAACATCTTCTGATGCCATTTCATGAACTCCGGGAGCGTCATCGTCGGTCCGCCCTTCAGGTTCACCGAAAAACGGTAAAACGAATCCAGCAGTCCGGACCGGTAAAGGTGTGGCTCGGCGCCAAGCACGTGTCCCTGATAATTTCCCACTCCGTACGGCAGCCCGACAATGATGTTTGCCGAACGCCCGAAAAAATTCATCGAGTGGTAGATCGTTGCGACCGGAACGCTGATGTTGGCGGTGGCCCCGGTAACTGGCACGGCACCATCAAACAACAGGCTTCCGGAGTAATACGAATAAGTCAGTGTGAACGCGTTCCAGTGCGCTGGCGTTATCACGTACGCCCGGGGCGCCAGGTCCTGTCCCCGGGCAGCCGCAAACGCACACAGTCCTAGCGTGGCCACTACGGTAAGCTTTCCTAGAATTGGCATTCCTCGACCTGATTCCGGGCGGAAGCTGTAACCGAGGGAAAGTCTACAACACTCTCTCACCTGCCCTTGTCGTTTTCCAGAAAGTGCCTGAACTACACCGCGTCTCGCTTCGGAATTGACCAGGTCCTGTCATTGCTTAGGATTTCTCTTCTTTGCTCCAAAGTAACTTCCGCGCACACTCTCCAAATTCCTGCAACTTGGCCGTTCCGCGGTTAAGGTATCTTCGTTACGGAGCCGCGGGCGTGCCACCGCCGCTCCATTCGATTTGGAGGCTAGGGCCTCTCGGCGTCGAAACTTTGCTTTTAGTCAGGGGGGGTCGGAGCTTCAGCTCCGACATAAAGCGGCCAACTTCGTTGGGCTTTAGCCTCTGAGGACACTTTTCGCTCCTCTTTGGGAACTCATGTGACCGAACCTGCGCAGACAAATGCTCCGCCCACCACCTCGAAGCGTTTCGCCTTTCTGGTGGCTGCCGGAATTTTTCTGAGCCGCGTCGCCGGACTCATCCGCGACCGCGTCTTTGCGCACTATTTCGGCAACTCGGACGCCGCCGATGTCTTCAAAGCCGCGTTTCGCATTCCCAACTTTCTCCAGAATCTGTTTGGCGAAGGCGTGCTTTCCGCGTCTTTCATTCCCGTCTACGCTGGGCTGCTCGCCCGCGAAAACAAGGAAGAAGCGCGCAAGACCGCCGGCGCCGTTGCTGCTCTCCTCGCTTTAAGCACTTCGCTCCTCGCGCTGCTCGGCGTGCTCACCGCGCCTTGGCTTATTGATGCCATTGCTCCCGGTTTCCATGGCGAAAAGCGCGAACTCACCATTCTCCTCGTGCGCATTCTCTTTCCCGGCGCGGGGCTTCTCGTCGGCTCCGCCTGGTGTCTTGGCGTTCTCAATAGCCACCGCAAATTCTTTCTCTCCTACACCGCGCCCGTTTTGTGGAACATCGCCATGATCGCCGGCATGATCGCCTTCGGCGCCGGCCGCTCGCAAAATTCTCTCGTTATCATCACGGCCTGGGCTTCCGTCGCCGGCAGTTTCCTCCAGGTTGCGGTGCAATTCCCTGTGGTGCTGAAGCTCCTCGGTGGCTTGAAGCTCTCTCTCTCGCGTCAGGCCGAGCATGTCCGCACGGTAATTCGCAATTTCTTCCCCGTTTTCATTAGCCGCGGCGTTGTGCAGATCAGCGCCTATATTGATGCCTTCCTCGCCAGTTGGCTGCCCACCGGCGCGGTCGCCGCTCTAGCCTACGCGCAAACACTTTACACACTCCCCGTAAGTTTATTCGGCATGTCTGTCTCTGCCGCGGAATTGCCGGTGATGAGCGGGGCCATCGGCGCCGCCGACGAGGTCGCCACGATCCTGCGCAGCCGCTTGAACTCGGGATTGCGCCACATTACTTTTTTGGTTGTGCCTTCGGTCATGGGCTTTCTTGCTCTCGGCGACGTCATCGTCGCTGCCATCTACCAGTCCGGCCGCTTCACGCGCGCCGATGTGTTCTACGTCTGGGGAATTCTGGCAGGCTCCACCGTCGGTTTACTGGCCTCCACACTCGGCCGCTTGTATGCCTCTAGCTACTACGCGCTGCGTGATACTCGCACCCCTCTCCGATTCGCCATCGTGCGCGTTCTTCTTACCACCGTGCTCGGCTACTTGAGCGCCCTTCCGCTCCCGCGCCTTCTTGGGATCGAGCCACGCTGGGGTGTGGCAGGTCTAACCATCTCCGCCGGCATCGCTTCCTGGGTTGAATTCGTCTTGTTGCAACGTGGCATACGTCGCCTCGTTGGGCAGGTCGGTGTGCCCGTCGGCTTCCTCGCGCAGGTATGGCTCGCTGCGCTGCTCGCCGCGGCGGCCGCTCGGGGCACTCTCATCGCCATCGGCCACCGCGGACCCATCCTCCTTGCGGCGATCGTCTTAGCTGTTTACGGTGTGCTCTTCTTTGTTGTATGTACCGCGATGAAACTGCCTGAAGCCCGAGCCATGCTGAGCATGCTCGGCCGCCGCGCAGGAGTAAAATAAAGATAGAAGACGCGGCCGCCATCCCCGCAGCGGACGTAAAGTGGATTCCGCATGATCAAAGTCTATATAGCCTTGGGAAGCAACGTTGGCAACCGCGAAGAGAATCTGCGTGAAGGTATTCGTTTCCTTGGCGATGCCGGAGTACATGTGAAGCATGTCTCCACCTTCTATGAGACAGAGCCCGTGGACTACCTCGATCAGGAGTGGTTTTTGAATGCCGTGCTCGAAGCTGACACGGAACTCGATGCCACGGAACTCCTCGATGCCCTGCGCTCTATCGAAGCACAAATGGGCAGCAAAAAACCATTCGCCAAGGGACCGCGCCTCATGGATCTGGACATCCTGCTCTATGGTGACGAGACCATCGACACACCAGAATTGCAAGTTCCCCACCCGCGCATGCTGGAGAGACGCTTCGTGCTGGTGCCGCTCGTCGAACTCGCCCCGGCGCTACGGCACCCTACTTGGCCGGCGGACGCGGAGGTAATGCTGCGCCGCACCGCTGACCACAGCCAGGTGCGCAAGTTTCCCCCTGCCTAATCTTGCAGAACCAGCCTGACCAGCATTTCTGATCGCCAGCCAGTCGCGACCAGCAGATCAGCTTCATCCGAAACGACTACCGCAGCATCGTCATTCCGCAGTACAACCAAACCTCCGTCATTCCGCCTGCCCTGCCTGCCCGGAGTGGAGTCGAAGGAAACCGAGTTTGCAGAGTGAGGAATCCCTCTTCGGTGCCGCGAAGCGTGCTGCCGCGCAGGGCCACGATACATCGGGCCCTCCCGGGTTCCTGGCGCGAATGCTGTCTTAGTCCACGACTCCATACCGTGTCGGCCGATAGACCCCGGCAGAAGGGCCGGTGCGGCGAACCACCAGGCGGTGCAGTGTGATGGTTTTCGGCTGCAGCGCTTCGATCTCGATCTCCGAAAGAGAGCCCTCCTTGACTTCGCGCCAAATGTACACACCCGGTTCGGTCTCGGCGGTTTCGCGTCCCTTCAACCGCATCAGGAATTCGCGTGCCTCTTCCGTGGAAGCCTTCTCGCGCATCGTTGGCCGCGCTACTGCTTCTACCGCGTAACTGCGTAAAAGTTTGTTCCAATAGCTGTCGAAGAGTTCTCCGGAAGCGAAAATATCGCTCCACGCCACCTCGCCGCCGTAGGCAACCACAACTCCAACGACCCGTTCGCCCTTCACTCCTCTAGCCTCCTTGCGGAATTGCCGCTGAATCTCCGCGACCACCGTTTCCACGGACGATCCAACGCGCCGCGACGAATAGATTTTGTTGTAGGACTGCGTCGGCGCCTCTTCCTGCATTGTGGCTGCCAGGTCGCGGCGGCTCACCTGCGGACTGGCTGCGGCTACACCAGGCGGCGGTGTCGCTGCCCTGGTTCCTGACGCGACAGCGTCCCACACATCCGCTTGGCTCGACTCGACCGCGGCCTGTTCGCGCACGCTGGGGTGCACAATCGTTTTCGCCTCGTTGAATTGCGAGCCATTCGACCAGCGCCCGTGCTCTACGCAGAATACGTTCAGGGGTAGTGGCTCGCCGAGAGGAGGCACGATGCGGTCCTTCGCAATGATGCGGTCTTGTTTCCCCCCGCTCACCAATTCTCCGGCCAGTAGCAGTAAGGGTCGCTTGCTGTTGTTGATTAACACCAGCTGGTTCACAGATGGCCCGCTGGTGGCTTGCGGAATTGTGCGGCCATTCCCGCGATCGCGGATCAGCGTTTCCGCTCCCTGCTCGCGGACCGTCACTTCGCCGGTAGACAACCCCTCCTCCAGCGTCAGGAACATGTGCGTGTCGTAACCGGCCGGACTGACCACCGGAAACACGGTCAGGTTTTCATACGTAATCGGTTCAAGGAGATGCCAATCACCGGACGGCGGTGGCGGGGGAGATGTGGGGTCCGGGCAGGACCATAAGAAACCTAACGTCACAAATCCCAGTGTGGTCATGCCAAGTAAACTGCTGCCAATCAAATTCCAGAGTGATCGTTCCATACCTGCCTCCTGAACGTACCGCGAAAGCACGGTCTGGGAGTTAGAACGAACGAGCGCAAAATTCTTGCAACGCCTCCTCTCTCCAAACGATCTTGAAACCCGTCATTTTCGAGCGAAGCGATGGTTCTGCGCCCGCCCGCTCCTTCGCAGCGAGAAATCGCTCTTCGTTCAAGAGCAGGGCGGAGGTTGAATGAACTAGGCTGGGCGGGCACACCCGGCTGGCGTGCTAGGAGCGAGGGTCGCCGAGATTCGTGCGGGGTTTGTTGCGCTTGTTGCGGGAAGTTTCCGCCTCCTGGCGCTCGTATTCGGCAAGTTCTTCTTCCGTATAGGAATAGGAGTCGCGGGAAGCAAACATGGACGTCGTGCGGCTGGCCTGTTTCTTCTTCTTGCGCGCTTCGCCGAATTCGTACCGCGTCATGCGCAATGGCGCTTCAATGGCCTTCACCTCGACCAATAAGTCGCTCACCTTTTCCAGAAAATCGTGCAAGTGAAACGGCCGCACCACATAGGGAAGGTGGGCGCTCTCCACGTGCCCGGTATACTGCTCTCCCGTCAATTCCGGAATGACATACAGCACGCGGATTTTTCCCCCTTCTTCGGGGATTACCGAGGCAAGTTCCCGTAAAATATGAAACGTAGCGGACTCGACTCCGACCAGGGCGATGTTCGCAACCAGCAGCGAATACTCCGCCGTTTTTAACTCCGCGTGTAGCATCGGCACATCTTCCACGACGCGCACGCGCCACCCTTCGGAATCGAGGATCTGCTTCAGCGCCGCAGAATTCGCTGGATCGTCTTCGAGCACAAGAATGCCGACCTGTCGAGGTACCGTCGTGGGAAGGCTCGCCATTGATGAAGTATAGGGCGTGGGAAAGGAAGGTGCGCGACGCCCGGGGCGGCGGAGTCGTAACGGGCACCTGTCCGGAAGGACGGGGGGCTGAACCGCAAGGGTTCTTGGAAGTTGTGGCTGGAACGGGCTGCAGAATCATTTCCACTTTTGTGGGATAGCCGCCAGTTTCGAGGATCCGGTAGGGGAGAGTTTGCATGTAGCGCACCTGGCCTTCGACAAGGATGCGGGCAACGAGGAAATAGCTGTGTTTGGGACTTGCCTGGGCGGCAGCAAACTTTAGCTCGAACGGCACGGGCACCTGGCGATCGCCCAGCGTCATTCTGTCTTCTGCAATGATGGCCGCCGGCTGGTCGAGCTGAGGAACCTCCTCCAGCATCACCTCGACGACCGCCGTAGGCGGCAGCGCCATGTGCAGCAGATAGCTTACGGTTCCCGTGACCGAACCGCTGGCAGCCTCGGAGTTCAGCGGCTTGCTCAATTCACAATCCTTCACGATCATCTTGCCATTTCCGTCGGGAGTATCTTCCTGCAGAAAACCTCCATTCCCTTTGCTCCACCACACCACTTTGCCGTCCGAGTAGCGCGTGCCTGAGCCGGAAATAACCTGCTTCATCAAGTACACGCGCCCTCGGTACAGAACCTTGACCGACTGATTGTGGAGATAAACATTGAGCTTCTCGCCTGCCTCACATGTGTACTCGAAACTCTTCCACTCAATTGCTCTTCTGACATTGTTGGTGGGTCTCGCGGGTGCTGGCGCTTCCTGTCCAGACAGGGCCTGAACAATTAAAAATGGAAGCAACAAGGATGCAAGGCGGGCTTGCGCGGAGAGAAGCCGCATGACCTTTACCTCGTACTCCACCAGTGTACTGCGGCTTTACTTACCGATGACAAAATCGCTTCCCGCAAGATATTTCTGCAGGCCGCTGCCGTCCCAGAACATCCGATAGATCGCCGTATTCCCAGCGGCGTCCGTTCCGGTAAAGAAGATTTGCAGGCCGTCCGCAGACCACACCGCATGCTGCGCTTTCGTCTCCGCCGGACTCAAGAGTACCCGCCGCTTCGTCGAAATTTCATAGAGAAAAAGGCCGTAGCCGTTTCCCATATGCCGGTCAACTGGAGTACTCGGCGGAACCTTTGGCCACTCCGCCGAGACCAGCAGCAGATCCGCGTTAAAAGGATGAATGCGAACGGTGTTGGCGCTCGAAGAATCGAAGGAGTCGCCGAGTAACTCCTTTTGCGAAAGCGTGCGTTGTACCGTTCCGTCCTCACTCGCCCAGGAAAGCTTTTGCAAGTCATCCACGAGGATGGTGTGAGAATCGGCCCAGCCTTCGATTGACGTAATCTCCGCTGGAAAGATGGCCGTGGCAGTCTCCGGAGAAGTGACCGGTGCGGTCCACAAGCGCCATTGCCCGTCCACGAACTTCAAGAATACGAAGCGCGTATCGTCCGGTGACCAAAAGGCCTGCTGCACGTTTCCGCGAAGGAGTTCCGTGGATTTTCCGGTCGTGAAGTCATAAAGAATAATTGTGCGATCCTCGGTTTTCTGCCCATGGGTGTAAAGTAGCCGGGTGCCGTCGTGGGAAACGGCAAGCTGATCGCCATCTGCGGCGACCTGGCGGCTTACTGCTCCGCGTTTGAATAGGACCTTCCCGGCAGCATTGAGATACGCCGCGGCCACCGGCATCTTGGAGTTGGTAATTGGATCCAGAACAGTTTTCTTGTCCTTGTCGTCGGCGGCCGCGTTTTCGTCCGGGTCGAGCTGATTCTTCTTCCGGAATTCCGGGAATTTTTCTGGCGTGCTCTGCCCGCAGCCATTTAGCGTGCCGATCTGTGTGTGGTCTACGGCAACCTTAAACGTAAACTTGGTATCAGACATAGCGTCGGAGCACGCTTCGCGCGTCAGCTTCACAACTACTTCCGCGCCGGTGGCCGTGTCTTTCGCCTTGTACGTCCAAGCCACACCGGTATCAACCGCGGCAACCTCGCCCGGCTCCAGCACGACCGGCGGATAGCCTGCTCGATCTAGTCGCTCCGGCCCTTTCATCCCCAGCCGCAGGCTCCAGGACGGTTCATTCCCGTGCGCTATTACCAAAATCGGATAGTGCCTCGATACGGGTGCAGGCGGGGGCGCTTCTGGAGTTTTGGGGACTGGTTTTTGTGCGGGGACTTGCGCCGAGAGCGGAGGGGTTTGGCAACAGGCGATAACCAGCAAAAACAACGCAGTCAACCGGAGAATCAAGCGCAAGGGAACCGTCCTCAGAGGATTCGCACATTCACAGAATAACAGTTGGCGAGGGGAACTGTTTTCGGGTATCAACGCCGACGAAATTAGAACAGAGGGCAAACGAGGGTGCAAGAAAAAGAGACAGGGATCGGCCAAGGCTGCGAAACGAACAAAAAGCGAAAGTGCTTGACATGGCGAAGGAAAAGCGAAATAATACCCTCCGCTTCGAGGTGAGCCATGTCCCCAGTTCTTCCCCTTCCGGCTTCGCGTCTCCAAACGCGCCGCCGCCCCGTTCGACGCCCCGTTGTTTCTTTCCTGCCTTTTTGCCCTAATGAGCCAAACCCAAAGCCAGAGGCCGGCCCCCTTGCCCGGGAACAAGCCGGCGGGTCCAAGGAAAATCTGGAAAGCCCCGTGGCGGATTGCCCCCCGACACCATCCCAGATCTCCCCTGAACCACTGGTGGGCATTGCTCGCCTCGCCGCTAAATCTCCTGCGGCGGAAACGAAGCGTCAATCCGCGGAAAAGCCCGAGTATTTTCTTCTGCCTGTGAAGTCCATTCTCAATCGCTGCGATTCCAATCGCGTCCCCTTTGATTGGACCATCAATCCCTACCGCGGATGCGAGTTTGCCTGCAAATACTGTTATGCGCGCTATACCCACGAGTACATGGAAATTGACGGTGGGGAATTCGAGAAGAAAATCTTTGTGAAGCAGCATGCCGCAGCGCTCCTGGCGCGCGACGTGTCACAGAAATATTCCTACGAATCGAAAGCCTCCGGCTTCACCCAGGCGGAACACATCGCCATTGGCACCGCCACCGACCCTTACCAGCCCGCAGAACGCGAATACGGTGTGACCCGCGCCTGCCTCGAGGAATTAGCCAAGTGCGAAGGCTTAAGTATCTCTGTCATCACAAAATCCAACCAGATCGTAAGGGACATCGACGTCCTCCAGGTGATCGCTGGCAAGTCCTCTTTGACCTTGAACATCACCGTCACCACCCTGAAGCCGCGGTTGGCTCGCTTGCTGGAACCCCGCGCGCCGCGCCCCGATCTGCGCCTTGCGGCCATTAAGGAGTTGCGCGCAGCCGGATTGCACGTCGGTGTTTCGGCTTCGCCGCTTTTGCCCGGCATCACCGACCACGACGGCGAGCTCGAAGCCGTCGCGGAAGCCTCAAAAAATGCTGGTGCGGAATGGTTCTTCTCCGGCGTCTTGTTTCTTATGCCCGCTTCGGCGAAACAGTTTCTGCCCTTCATTCGCGAAAAATTCCCGCGCCTCGCCAAACAGTATGACCAGTGGTACAAGCGGAACGCCTATCCACCCGAGGAATATCGCAAAAAAGTATCCGAACGCGTGAGACGCATCCGCGAGAAATTTGGCTTTGCCGCTCGCCCCTGGGAAGGTATACGCCAGAATTCCTGCCGCACTCAACTGACCCTTGGTTGGGACGCCACCGCTATCAGCGGCGAATTGCAGAATGGCAAACCATTGTGACCTAACAGGCGGAGAAGAGCTTCGCTTGGCTTGGCCAAAAGCCCCGCACAAATGGATTTTAGGGGGTCAAAGCTTTAGTTCACCCGGGGTCTCGAAGGGCTCCGACATAAAGCGCGCCCCAAAACGGGCTTTAGCCACGGAAGATGCTCTTTCCCCATTTGAACTGCTTTATGAGGCGGACCCGAGCGTTTTACGGCACGATGATCCGGGATTCCTCACGCTTGAGCTCCTGCGCGCCGGGAAACTGCCCGCGAAGGAATTCAATGAATTTGCGCGAGCGCGGCCGGCCGTTCGTGCGCAGCAGCCCCATCCGGAACAAGAAAACGAGCAATTGAAAAACGGTCGAGTCCTTGATGGGCCCGGAAGAACCCTGTGCCGGTTGTTGCTTGGTTTCCGAGAGAACCTTGGAAAGTTCCTCGTAAAGGTCACGCCGGATCGAGGACACAGGCGGTTGCTCGTAAACAATCCCCGAGGCCAGCGTCTTATAGCTTTCCGCCAGAGCCTGCACCGCCGCGAGAACATCGGGATCCGTCGCCAAGGGTTGTGCGGCGTAGAACTTCGCAATGGTAAAAGCTATGGCCGAAAGAAGTTGCGGCTGCGAATGAACAATCTCGGATGACAAACGAACATCGAGCAGCGGTGTATCTTTCGGCAGTGAGCGCGGGTGCTGTTCTTCATAACGGTGCGCTGAAACGAGATAACCACAGTCCGAGGGACAGTCAATCGTGACTTCCCGCTCCGTTCCGCAACACACGGCGCAGATTTTCTCCGCTTTCGCCGGACAAAACCTTTCCGGTTTCCGCTTTTCGCAGATGGGACAAAGCACGAGCAATCCCCTGGAGGACTGAAGCACTCAGAATATCACGCCATGATGACTTTATTGTGGAAGCGCCGCGCCGCAATGATGAGCAAGAGCGTTCCCATGAGAAATAACGCTAGCGCGTCGGTCCAGAGATGCACCCAACCGGCGCCGCGAAGGATGATCCCGCGCGTAATGTTGATGAAATAGGTTGCCGGCACAAAGTAGCTCAGCACGTAGAAAAACTTGGGCATCGTTTCGCGCGGGAAAATGTAACCCGAAAAAAAGATGCTGGGAAGAATCGTCAGGAAAGCGAGTTGCATCGCCTGCGCTTGCGTGCCTGCCTTGCTTGAAATCAAGATCCCCAGCGACAGCGAAACGAAGAGATACGGCAGCGACAGGAAAGCCAGGAGGATAATGTCGCCGTGGATCGGCACGCGGAATACCCAGCGCATGAACGTCAGAATCATGGAAAGCTCGAAAAACCCGATTGCCAGATATGGCAGCAGCTTGCCAAGCAGCAATCCCATCGGGCGCACCGGCGTGACGAATAGCTGCTCGAGCGTGCCCCGTTCCTTTTCCCGCACGATCGAAAATGCCGTCAGAAACGTCGTGACGTTCAGCAACAGGATGGCCGTCAGCCCGGGAAGAAAAAAGTTTGGCGAACGTGAATCGGGATTGAACAGGATTTTCGGACGCATATCCACGGCAAAAACGTCACTGCCGCTCACCAGCGCCCGCCGCAGCGATTCGTCCAGCCCGATCGCCGTCGTGACATTGATGGCCTGCCCCGCAACCGATGAGTCGGATCCATCAATCAGCACAAGCACCTGCGCGCCCATCTGATGCAGCAAGCGGTCCGAATAATCCACCGGGATCTTTATGCCCACGCGGCACTTGCCCGACACGATGGCATCGGTCAAATCGTGGTCGTTGTTTACATAGCGCGCCACGTGAAATGTGTCCGAATTTTTCAGCCGGTCCAGCAGTTCGCGGCTTTCTTCGCGGCCGTCCGCGTTGTAGACGACCGTGTTGATCTGGCGGACGTTTGTGTCAATGCCGAATCCCAGCAGAAACATCTGCAGCAGCGGGATAATCAGGGAAAAAAACAGCGTGGCGAAATCGCGGCGCACGTGCAGCGCTTCCTTGTAAAAGACCGCGCTGAACCCGCGAAACGGATTAAGCACGAGGCGCCTCCTGCTCGGCCTGGTGTTTGTAAGTAAGCTCCACGAAAACATCCTCGAGGCTGGGCGCCAGTGGCCGTATTTCCGCGACGACGATCCCGCTCTTGAGCAATTCCGCTCGCAGGTGCTCCAGATCCAGATCGTCAGTGATCAGCGCATGTATGGATTGTCCAAAAATCGTCGCGCTGCGAACCCCTGGAATGGTTCGCGCGAGGCGCAACGCCCGCGTCACTTCCGGCGTCGTGATCTCGACGCGGTACGTTCCTGCCGGCTGTACGTCGGGAAGCTGCCGCAGCGTGTTCGGCGTGCCGTCGGCGATAATTTTTCCAAAGTAGATGTAAGCCACGTGACTGCACCGCTCGGCTTCATCCATATAGTGCGTGGTCACGAAAAAAGTGATTCCGTGAGCCGAAAGCTCGAACAGTAGATCCCAAAGCTGGCGCCGCGCAACAGGATCGATCCCCGCGGTTGGCTCATCGAGGAAAACCAGCTTCGGTTCGTGTAGCATGGCGCAACCAAGCGCAAGCCGTTGCTTCCATCCGCCCGAAAGTTGCGCGGCAAGGCGGTTTACGTATGGACCCAGGCCATTGAGTTCAATGACATCGTCCATGCGCTGCTTCAGGCGCTCCGGCGTGAGGCCATAAATGCGCCCATAAAAAGTCAGGTTCTCGAATACCGTCAGGTCCGTGTACAAGCTGAAATTCTGTGACATATACCCGATATGTTCGCGGACCGATTCGGCATCCTTGCTCACATCAATTCCCTGAACCGTCGCGTGTCCGCCAGAGAGCGGCAAAAGCCCGGTCAGCATCTTGATGACCGTGGTCTTGCCGCTTCCATTGGGGCCCAGGAAACCGAAAATTTCTCCTTTTTCCACGCGAAAACTCACGTCATCCACGGCTGTGAAGTTCCCGAAACGCCGCACCAGGTGTTCGGCGGAAATGGCAGGTTGATTCTCGAGGTTCATGGTCAGCTCACCGGAGCCAGCTTCACGTCCGCGGCCATGCCGGCGCGGATGCGGTGCGAAGTATCCTCGATGCGCACTTTTACACCGAAAACTTGATGAATGCGCTCTTCCACCGTCTGGACGTTGCGCGGTAGAAATTCCGCTTGCTGATTGATCTGCTCGACAACCCCGTTGAAGGACTGTTTGGGAAACGAGTCCACATGGATCTCGGCTTTTTGCCCGAGTTGGATGTGGCCAATCTGCGTTTCCGGAATGTAAATCCGTACATAAATCTGGTCGCGCTCGAGCAGCGTGGCCACGGGCGTGTTCGGCGCAATCAAGTCGCCTGGACGCACGTCCAGCACTTCAATCGTAGCTGCGGACGGCGCGAGCACCTGGCGTTCGCGGAATCGCGCCTCGTCGTACGCTAGCGCCGCTTTGGCCGCTTCTACGTCCTCTCGCCGGTTGCCGCGCTCCAATTTTTCCAGCGTAGCCTGTGTCTGGCGGTAACGCGCCTCCGCCGCGGCAATTTCCTCCGGACGATAACCGCGCTTTAGTTCATCCAGCTTGTGTTGTGCATTCTGTTTCTGGGCCAGCGCCATTTTCCAATTGGCTTCGGCGGTATCCCGCTGTTGTTTCGAGACCAGATCCTTTTGCGCCAGGGAATCGTAACGCTGAAAATCCACGTGTGTCCGGACTTCATCAGCCGAAGCGCGATCGAGCTCAGCCTGAGCCGCATCGATATCCTCTTGACGGTAACCGTTTCGCCGCTGGTCATATTCCGCTTTGGCCTGAGCGGTAGCCGCGCGCGCTTCGGCAATTTCCTCTGGGCGGAATCCTCGCTGCGCCTTTTCCGCCGTGGCCCGCGCTTGCTCGAGAGAAGCCAGCAATTCCCGATCGTCGAAAGTAATAAGAACTTGCCCGGGTTCGACCGTATCGCCTTCGCGCACCAGCACTTTATCAATCCGTCCGCCCACCTTCGAGCCGACGCGGATATTGCGCGCTTCCACGGTGCCGGATCCTTGCAACTGGGTTTCGCGCTTGAACCAGCCCACGGAATAAGCAGCCACTGCCAGGACAGCGGCCCCAACGAGAATCACGATCAGGCGCTTACGATTCATGAATTCAATCTCCACTCGTCGCTAAGGGAGGTACGCTTGGCAATTGCGCAAGGTTGCGCGGCGCCAACCCGGACCAAAGCACCTTAAAAGCAGTCTCGATCCGCGAATGTAAGCTGGCGTCGCCATAGAGCGACCAGATCAGCAGCGTCCCAAAAATGGTTTGCCGAAATACCTGGGCCATCTCCACCGCTGGAAGATCGTCGCGGATTTCGCCGCGCTCTTGCCCCAGCTGAATCATCTCTGTGTGCAGTTCGAGGACGCGCTTCTGCAGTTCATTCATGGCATCGCGCACGGGAGAGGTCGAAAGGTAGCCCTGCAGAATGGTGCGGATGATGGCCGGATTGCGTGTGGGCTCCTGGGTCATGCGCACTCCGAGCGATCGGAGAAAAAGGGGCAGGGGCTCATGGCTGCGCCGGGCCTCCTCTACGGCGGATTCCAGTTTTGCCAGCTGCATCTCTCCAAACGCCAGGAGAATGTGATCCTTGCTCGGGAAATAGTTGAAAAAGGTGCCTTTACCGACGTCGGCGGCGTTGGTGATGTCTTCCACGGTAGTTTCCGAGAATCCCTTTTTGGCAAACAGATCGAGCGCCGCCCGGAACAATCGCTCGCGCAATTCCACACTGCGGCGTTCGCGTCGATTCGCGGGAAGATGATGAGGCAAAGTGGTCATATTGACCTATACTCATAGATGACTATAGGTCATGTCGCCCTCCACGTCAACAAAAAAGGGGCCCCCCCAGGACCCCCAACGCGGCGCAGAATCAATCGCGCCTAGATTTCTTTGCCTGATGATAGATTTTTCGGCGACTTCTTATTCAAATACGAGATCATCTTCTGCGCCGACGCGGGAACTGGGACTATGCCCTTGAACACAATGTCCTGCGCGTTCACTTTCTTATGGTACAGATTTTCGTTGGCGCCACCATCCGGGCGGACTGTGGACCCGGCCAGAGAAACACCGGCGAAGAGTCCGCGAGCCCGGGAGTAGGAAAGAATTTCCGCCCGCATTGTCACGTCCGTCGAAGCTTCAGCGGTGCGCCCCTTGGGACCGGCTGCCGCCGAGGCGTCCGCGCCCAGCTTTACTTTGCTGCTCAAGATCGCCTTGGCGCCGCGCTCATTCATTACCAGCAGGACGAAGTCCGTGGCTTGGCCGCCAATCTGAAATCCGAAGCTGCCGCCTTCAAGTGCCATCATCGTGGGCGCGCTCCAGGGTCCATTAAACTTTTCACCCGAGCGACAAGTCATCGCCCCGCGGCCGTAACTGGCGCCAAAGATGAACGCCGCCTTCACCACGGATGGATAGACAATGACGCAGTAAGACTTTTCGATGAGATCCTGCGGTATGTTATCGGGAATGTCCATAATTTCCTGAATTACCGTGCCGCAGTTTTCCAGTCGCGATTTCTCTTTCCGATCGTCCGCTTGGAGCGGCAGTGTGAGCAGCGAGAGAACCAGAACAAACGGGAGAATCTTTTTCATGCGTTACCACCTTCATGAGATTTTTGGTTCCTAATATCGACGTCGGGCAGCGGTAATGCCGCGGTGTGGTCAGCTTGGGCGAACTGGCACCCGCTCCCCATCCCGGAAAAGAAGCCGGAGGAAGCCCCCCGCAGACTTTCGAATATACTTTCATACGGTAGAGTTTGCCAATAGAGGAATTATGGCGCGCAGAATTAAGCGGATCGGAAGCCTGGCTTTGTGGGCAGCGCTTCTTGCTCTAAGTGGACATAGCCAGGAAGCAAAGCACGAGCCAGCCACGGCTCGCTTTGCCGCACGGGCCGAGAGTTTGCTGAACGTTTCGCCGGTGAACAAGGGGGAATGGGGTGTGCTGATTGTGGACGCGGCGACGGACGCGACTCTCTATGAGCAAAATGGCGACAAGTATTTTCTTCCCGCGTCCAATATGAAGCTCCTAACCACGGCGCTCGCGCTCGATAAACTTGGCACGTCCTACCGCTTTCGAACCACGGTAGAGACCAACGGAACGGTTTCTCCCGAGGGTAGACTCTCTGGCGACCTGATTCTGGTCGGTCGGGGTGATCCCAACCTCTCCAACCGCAAATTTCCTTTTGACACGAAAGAGGAATTTGAAGGGCCGCCGGAAAAAGCTCTGGCCGAACTGGCTGATGCCGTTGCGGCGCGTGGTGTGAAGGAAATTTCCGGCGACATTGTGGGCGACGACAGCTATTTCCCGCGCGAGCGCTATCCCGACGGCTGGGAAATTGACGACATGGTGTGGGAGTATGGTGCGGCCATCTCCGCAATCGTGGTCAACGACAACACCGTAGCCCTTACCTTGACAGCCGGAGAAAAGCCCGGTGATCGCGTGGCTGCCCTGGTAGAACCCGCAACCTCGGAATTCACCGTGACCAACGAACTCCTGACTTCCGGCAAAGCTGAAAAGGCCGACCTCACCCTGAAACGCGAGCCAGCCTCTGCAACTGTCGTGGTCAGCGGTACCCTTCCCGCCAAAAGTTCTCCCCGAAAATTGCTCCTGGCGATCCAGGAGCCCGCGCTCCAGGCGGCTGGCATGCTCGCTCGCTTGCTGGCCGCCCGTGGCATAACGATTTACGGAAACATTCGCGCCGTACATGAACCGGATCCGAATGAGGCAACACGCGTGGTTCTGGCAGAGCACCTCTCCATGCCGTTGGGCGACAGCGTAAAGCTGGTGAACAAGATCAGCCAGAATTTGCACACGGAGGTGCTCCTCCGTACGGCTGCGCGCCAGCAGGGGCGGTGGGCGACCCCGGACGATCTGATGAAATTTCCCGAAGTGTTTTATCTGGAGACAGGAATTGTGCCAGGGGATATTGTGCAAGCAGATGGCTCGGGGTTATCGCGTCATGACCTGGTAACTCCGCGCGCGTTCGTTGCGCTCTTGCAATATGCGCAAAAACAGCCCTGGTTTTCTGCTTTTTATGCTTCGTTGCCCGTGGCCGGCGTCGATGGAACCCTGAGCGACCGCATGAAGAAAGGCGGAATCGCGGGGAGAATCCACGCAAAAACCGGATCGGTCACCCACGTGCGCTCACTTTCCGGCTATGCCGACACCCCCGGCGGCAGGCGTCTGATCTTTTCTTTCCTCAGCAACAATCAGAATGTCCGGAATCATGAAGTCCACGACGCCCTGGATGGCTTATGCCTGGCCATGATGGAAGAATTTGATGCTGCGCCCCCGGAACAGAAAGCTGGACAGACGGAGAAGGCAGGGCCATGAGCAAGGAGCGAATTGTCACCGTGTTTGGAAGTTCCCGGCCGCGGGAAGGCGATGCGGATTACGCCGAGGCGCGCGAATTGGGAAAGCTCTTGGTGGAGCGCGGTTTTGCGGTCTGTAGCGGCGGATACGGCGGTGTCATGGAGGCCGTGTCGCGCGGCGCGAAGGATGCCCGCGGAAAAACCTATGGAGTGACAGCCGAGTTTTTTGCGCGTCCTGCAAATCAGTGGATTGACGTGGAAGTGAGCACCAAGACATGGGAAGCGCGGCTCTTCAAATTGATTCGCCTGGCAGACGGATTTGTGGCTTGCAAGGGTGGCACGGGAACCCTGGTCGAACTCGCTGTGGTCTGGGAGATGTTGAACAAATCGGTGATGGCGAGAAAGCCGTGTGCCGTGCTTGGCGATTACTGGAGGCCGATCCTGGATCGCGTGCGCGAGGTGGAGCAAGGACCGCGATCCTCGACCGGAAGTCGAGTTTGGCGCGAAGCGAATGGAAACTTGGTTCACAGCACCGCGACACCCTCCGAAGCAGCGCAATATCTGGCGGAGCAGTTGGACAAGGAGAAGTAGGCGGGATGTCAAGATCGGCGCAATCAGTATTGGAATTTGACAAGCTGCGCGAATTGCTGCGGCAGAGGACCACGTGCGCCCCGGGCCGGCGATTCATTGATTCGCTGGAGCCGTCTGCCAATCGCGTCCCCCTCGAATGTGCCTTTGCCCTGATTCGCGAGGCATGCGAGTGGTTGCGCGCCGCGCGCGATCTGGGGTTCGGCGCGCTCACCGATCCCGATCTGTGGTTGGCCCGGTTGGAAACTCCGCCCACCGTGCTCGAGCCTCCAGAATTTCTGGACGCGGGCTCGCTGCTTGAAACGGCAGGCTGGCTGAAACAGCAGTTTCGGGAAGACGCGGCAAAATTTTCCTTGCTGGCTGCACGCGTGGCCGCGTTGGCTGATTTTCGCGATGTTCACGCGGCCATCAAGCGTTGCGTACTGCCCAATGGCGAGATTAGCGATGATGCCTCGAGCGCCCTGCGGCGCATTCGTGCCAGCATCGTGCAGACCCGCGAATCGATTCAGCGGGTTCTCAAGCAAATCCAGCGCTCGCGCCAGGCCGAGTCTGGCGAAGACTACGTCACGCTGCGCAACGACCGTTTCGTCATTGCCGTGCGCGCCGAGAACCGCCGCAGCGTCCCGGGTGTCGTTCATGGTGCTAGTGGCACAGGTCAGACCGTATTTATCGAGCCCTTTGAAACCGTCGAGACCAACAATCAACTGGTCCAGCTGGCGGAAGACGAAGCCGCTGAAATCTTTCGCATTCTTAAAGAACTCACGGAGCGCTTGCGCACGATCCTGGCTCCTTTGCAAGTGGCCGTTGCAACGATTGCTGAGCTCGACAGTGTTTTTGCCCGCGGACGGTTTGCCCGCGATTTCGACGCTTGCATCCCGGAGTTTTCCGACGCCGCCGAGCTTCGGCTTGATGCTGCCCGCCATCCCGTGCTCGAAGCTAAACTTCGCAAGGAAAGTCGCACCATCGTACCCATGTCCCTGGCACTGAGTGGCGAAGAGCGCTTGCTCGTCATGAGCGGACCAAACACCGGTGGAAAGACCGTGGCCCTGAAAACTACCGGACTGGCCGCATTGGCGGCGCAATCCGCAATGCCCGTGGCTGCGCAGCGAGCCGTGCTGCCGCTGTTCGATCGCCTGCTGGTGGATATTGGCGACGAACAGTCGATTGCCGCTGACCTCTCGACTTTTTCCGCGCATATGCTGAACCTGAAGTCCATGCTGCAGGAAGCCACTCCGAAATCGCTGGTGCTGGTCGACGAAATGGGCACGGGAACCGCTCCGGAAGAAGGCGCGGCGCTTGCCGTGGCGCTGCTCGACGAGTTTCGCAAGAAGAACTGTTTCGTTCTGGCCACCACCCATCACGACCGGTTGAAGACTTATGCTTCGACGACGCCCGGTGTCGTGAACGCGGCGGTCGAATTCGACGATGTGAACCTGCGGCCAACCTACCGGCTAATGGTGGGCGTTCCCGGCGGGTCGAGCGGGATTGCCATCGCGCAACGCTTGGGCTTGGCGAAAACCATCATCGAACAAGCGCGCGCTCTTCTGACCCCCGAAAGCCATGAAGCGGCTGACCTGATTGCCTATCTGCACCGCAGTCGCGACGAGCTTGACCGCATGCAGAAACAAATGGCCGAAGAACGCCACGCGCTCGAGGAAGAACGCCGGAAATTGCGCGCCGAATGGGTCGAGCGGCAGAAACAGCGCATCGCCGAGCTCGAACAGAAATTCGCGGAGATGCAGAAACGCTTTGAAGAGAACGTCGCGCGCGTTGTCGACGCCGTGAAAGAACGCGAACTGCGTTCGCAAATGGAAAAGACCGCCCGGCGCAAGATCCAGGAGGTTCGTGGCGAAGCCAAGGAAGAACTCAACGCCGCCGTCGTCCAGATCATTTCGGACTCTCAGCAGGATTTGGGAGTAAAGTTTGAATCACTCGATTCTGTCAATGTCGAGAAACTTCAGCCTGGCGCGAAGGTCCGCGTGCGGGGCTTCAGCAAGCCGGTGATTTTGCGGCGCGTCGATGGCCCTTCGGCAGAAATCGAGGCGGGGCCGTTGCGCATGAAAGTAGCGGTCCAGGAGATTACTGGCATCGAAGGACCGACGGGCGCAAAAGCTCCCGTTCAGCCAGCCAAGCGCGAAAACATTACCGTGACTTCCCAAGCGGTGGAAAGCGGCGCGATCGGAGAAATAAACGTCATCGGGCTGACCGTGGAAGAAGCCAGCGAACGTGTGGACAAGTTCCTGGACGATGCCGCTCTAACGAACAAGACCCAAGTGCGGATTATCCATGGCCACGGAACCGGCGCTTTGCGCAAGGGCCTTGGCGAATTCCTGAAGTCGCACCCGCTCGTCGAGCGCGCCCAATTCGAAACAGAAGAACACGGCGGAAAGGCAATTACGGTCGTGGAATTGAGGCACTAAGAAAATGGCAGAGGCTGGATCATTTGCGGATCGCGTCAAACAGCAGGCGGACATTGTCCGCGTGGTCGGCGAATACATCCGCCTGAAAAAGAGCGGGCAAAATTTTACCGGGCTGTGTCCGTTTCACGGCGAGAAGACGCCCTCGTTCGCGGTTCATCCCGTCAAACAGATTTTTCATTGTTTTGGCTGCGGGAAAGGTGGAGACGTTTTCAGTTTCGTGATGGAAATGGAGAAATGCCCGTTTCCCGAAGCGGTGCGTATCGTCGCGGAGAAATGTGGTATCCCGGTCCCGAAACCGAAGGAGCGCTCGCCGGAAGAGCGAAAAGAGAATCAGCAACGAGCCGTGCTGATCGAGATGCATCGGGAAGCGCAAGCCTTTTTCTCGAGGCAACTGGAATCTACTGCGGAGGGCAAGGCCGCTCGCGCTTATCTCGAGGATCGTGGATTGAATGCCGAAGCCAGCTCCCGCTTTGGTATTGGCTACGCTCCGAGCGGCGGCGATACGCTTCTGCGCGTCTTCCAGCCGAAGTATGCGGAGAAGTTGCTGGTGGAATCAGGGCTGATCTCGCGTGACCAGAGCGGCCGCCTCTTTGATCGCTTTCGCCGCCGCATTACTTTCCCCATTGCCAACGAGTCTGGAAAGATTGTGGCCTTCGGCTGCCGCGCTTTGGCTGACGAGTTGCCCAAATACCTGAATTCGCCGGAGTCGCCCATCTATTCGAAGAGCAATGTCTTGTACCACATGGATCGCGCCAAAGAAGGCATCCGCCGCCAGGAGTTCGCCATCCTCGTCGAGGGTTACATGGACGCTATCGCCGTCGCGCGCGCCGGCCTCACGAACGTCGTGGCGAGCTGTGGCACAAGCCTGGCCGAGCCGCAGATCAAATTGCTGGGCCGTTTCACCAAACGCATCATCGTCAATTACGACCCCGACGTCGCGGGCCAGGCGGCCACGGAGCGGTCGCTTACCATGCTCCTCGAACAGGATTTTGAAGTGCGTGTGCTCGCTCTTCCACCCCTCGGCGACAAAAAAGCCGATCCCGATCTCTTTATTCGCGAGCAGGGTGCCGAAGCTTACGTCAAAGCTCTGAAAGAAGCGCCGCCCTATATCGACTATCTCATCGCGCGCGCCCGCCAGATGGATCTGTCCACCGCGGAAGGGAAGCTGCGGGCCCTGAATTTTCTTCTCCCTTTTGTGCAGCGGATTCCCAACGGAATTTTGCGTTCGGAATGGGCCACGCGGATCTCCCAGCAACTGCGCATTGACGAACCCGTGCTGCGTGCGGCATTGAGCAAGGCAGCGAAGGAACGGCGCAGCGAAGTGAAGACCAAGCCCGAATTGGTCGGTAAAGCGGCGAAACCGATTGAACGCCGCCTGATTCGCATGCTGATGGAAGCGGAAGGTTTCCGCAGAGAGCTTTCGCAACGGTTGCAACAAGGGCGCCTGTATGAAGGGCTCGAAACCGAAAGAATATTTGCCGCCTTGATTGTGGCTGGACTCTCCGACCAGCCCGTGCAAGCCACGGAGATTGGCGCGCTCCTTGAAGAACGCGACCGGCGCCTGTTATTCGAGATTCTCTTCGAGCCCGTGCAGGAAGGGACCTGGGAGGAGGCGGAAAGTTGTATCGAAGCGCTCCAGCGCCGGCAAATCGAGCAAGAACTCGCAAATGTCCAGAGAAACATTGAAGCTAGTCCCTCTGGTCCGGCGATGCGCGAACTGCTCACGCGAAAGCAGGAGTTGCTGAAGAGGTTGACAGCCACAGGCTAAGCCCTTTTAGTCACAACACGACTGTCCCCCGCCAAGGAACCCATTGACTTGACTGGATTTGGGCGTGTAACGTAGAAGGGTTAGGCGGATAACGGTTTCGCTCCCCAGCGCATCTATATTATCGGACGCGATGCGAGGGGAGCGTTACGCACGGGCGCGGCAGGCGATTTATGCCTGGGGCAAGGGCACGGCAAAGGGCGCGACGCAAAGAGCTTCACAGACAACAATTGAGAGCTTCGTGGAGGGTTGCATTTCCTTCCCTGTCGGTTTTTATGCCGATAGCTGGTGTTGCTGTGCGTGGAAGAAACGCGCATTACCGCTCGCCGCGGGCGGCTGGAGATTGCAAAAAGAGTTTGGAGGAAAGTTGTGGCGGCTACGGGTTTAGAAGAAAAATATGATGCGGTAAGACAGCTCATTGCCATCGGCAAAGAGCGCGGCTACCTGTTGTACGACGAGGTCAACGACTCGCTGCCCGCCGAAGTCCATTCGTCGGAAGAAATCGACGATCTGCTTACGACCTTCGAGCGCAACGGCATCGAGATTTACGAGGACGCGGCTTCGGCAAAGGCCGCCCGCGCCGTTGAAGTTTCCATCGAACACGGCGACCGCGATGTGGCCGTGAAGGATGAGGCCCACGCGGAAGAAGGCAGCGACCTGGACCTGACTCCGGGTTCCCTCGAGAAAACCAACGACCCGGTCAGAATGTATCTCCGGGAAATGGGCACGGTCCCTCTCCTGACGCGCGAAGGCGAAGTCACCATTGCCAAGCGTATCGAGCGGGGCCAACTCGTCGTCATGAAGGCCATCACGCGTTCGCCCATTGTCATCAAGGAATTGATCGCCGTCGGAGATGACCTTCGCAAGGGCGCGCGCTCCATCAAGGAAATCGTCCAGTTTGACGATGAAGAGCTGACTGAAGAGAAAATCGCCAACAAGACCAAGCAAACCCTGAAGTATATCGACAAGATCGCGAAACTCTACGAGCAAGCCCTGAAGCAGGCCGTCAAGCTGGACAAAACGCCCAAGGCCAAAAAGAGGTCCTACACCCGCGCAAAGTGGGAAGTGGCGCGGACGCGCATCGAAATTTCTCTGGAAATCCGCGGCATCGACTTCAATCCCTTCGAGAAAAAGCGCCTGGTGGACAAGATGCGCGGCACCGTCGAGCGCCTCCAGTCGCTGGAACGCGAAGCTGGACGTCTCGAGCGCCGTGCCGACGTCTCCAAGGGAGAAAACGCCGCCGAGGCGCGCCGCGAATTGCGCACCCGCCGGTCCGAACTGAAAGATATTGAAGACGCCAGCGAAGTCGGCCTGACGGAGCTGAAGCGCACCCTCACGATCATTCAGCGCGGCGAAGCGGAAGCCGAACAAGCCAAGAAAGAATTGATCGAAGCGAACCTCCGCTTAGTCGTTTCTATTGCGAAGAAATATACCAATCGCGGCTTGCAATTTTTGGACCTGATCCAGGAAGGGAACATCGGCTTGATGAAGGCGGTCGACAAGTTCGAGTGGCGCCGCGGCTACAAGTTTTCTACCTATGCGACCTGGTGGATCCGTCAGGCCATCACCCGCGCCATTGCCGATCAAGCCCGCACCATCCGCATCCCGGTGCACATGATTGAGACCATCAACAAGCTGGTGCGCACCAGCCGCCAACTCGTCCAGGAATTGGGCCGCGAACCCACCAGCGAAGAAATTGCCAAGCGCATGGACATTCCCGTTTCTAAGGTGCGCAAGATTCTGAAAATCGCCCAAGAGCCGATTTCCCTCGAAACTCCTATCGGCGAGGAAGAAGATTCGCATCTCGGTGACTTCATCGAGGACAAGGCCGTCGTGTCGCCTTCGGATGCGGTCATTAATCTCAACCTGAAGGAACAGACTTCTTCGGTGTTAAAGACGCTTACTCCGCGCGAGGAAAAAGTTATCAAGATGCGTTTTGGGCTGGACGATGGCAGCGAACACACTCTCGAGGAAGTCGGCCAATCCTTTGCCGTGACTCGCGAACGCATTCGCCAGATCGAAGCGAAGGCGTTGCGCAAGCTCCGCCATCCTTCACGTTCGCGCAAGTTGCGTGCCTTCCTCGAAGGGCCCTCGCGCGATTATCTGTAGAAATAATTAATATCTGAAACTGAAAAATCGCAATTGATAAAAGACGCCCGCTAGGCCCGGACGTCTTCATTTTGGTCCGGACCTTTTTTGCCGATTCACGGCCGTGGACTGCTTCTTACGCCGGTAATTCTACGTAAGCAGAGTAGGACTGCGGTTCGGGCACAGGCTGACCTTATTCGCGGAGACCGTCAAGGTGGAAAGCGATGGCTTCCCGCATGTTCTGCTCCGCCTCCTCTTGAGTGCGGCCGGTGGAGACACATCCCGGGAGATCGGGCGAGTAGGCCGAAAACCCAGTTTCAGATTTCTCAATTACGATGAGATATTTCTTCGTGATTTCAGTCCTGCCTGTTTGAAAACAATATTCAAGGTGCCAGGGGCCAGATCGTCTCCGGGTTTTCCTGGAAGCGTCACCAGGCCCGGCTTGACCGGGTGCTTATATTGTCGGTGACTACCGCGAGTCCGCACAAGATGCCAACCGTCCTGCTCGAGATCCAGTCCTTCTCCCTAGGTGCGGCCAAGTCCACTCGGTCTTCTTCAGCCTAGTTGTTCCCCGGGCCACCAAACAAATCGGTCATGACTGCCGTGTTTGCATCACATGCGTGATTAAGGCACGGCAAACGGAAACCGGCCTCCAGCGACTTGAGCAGCGAGAAGTGCGTGTAGAAGCGCCTGCTCGTCACTCCCTGCTCTCCGTAGTTCGTTTCCACGGTCAGCACCACCTGGTTGGTTGTCGGGAAAATGCTGTAATCGTTCTCGTCCCACACAATCACGATCGCGTTGTGACCCTCCTGCCATACCGGCGAATTGTGGATGGCATTCACGAGCGTGCGCAGTGTGAGGTCGCCCTGATAGATCAACGCCGGGTTGAGCCCCACCAAGGTGCCGTTGCTCGTCGGGTCGAAATCGCAAACCGGGCCTGCGTTGCCGCGTCCGTGCTGATCGTTGCACTGGTTGGGCGAGATGAAGGCAAGGTTCGGCACATGCCCCGAGCCAAGATCGTCAAACAGCCCGTGCGCGCCTTGAAAGCCCACAACATTCTTCAGGCTGTTCTCAGGGTCGAGGCCTTCCTGGACGCTCTGGAAATAGGCGAATGGATTGTGCTTCACGGCGTAGAGGTTGATGAGAGTCTTTTTTTCACCGGGAATCACCGCGGGAATATTGGATGAGTCCGTGAAGAACCCGTCGCTGTTGTTCACGCCATCCCCTCCGGTGGCCGGCAAGTTTTCCTGATAACTCTTCCAACTCTTGCCCCAGGCCACCAATTGGTCACCAATCGTCTTGCCCGCGGTATTGGGCGCGGCAGCAATGGAGGTCTTGCCATCAATGTTCAACTCTCCTGGGGACCCGGAAGTTTCGTTCGAATAGTCGATCGCGGGCGTTGCCGCGTCCGTGCCGGTTCCATAGATGGGGCAAATGTTGGGGTGGTTGCCGTCATCCAGGGAAGGAAGTCCCGAAGCAAGGTTTGTCACGCAATTCGTGTTATGCCAGTCCGGCGAGTTGTCGTTCAGAACGCCGAAATTTGACCCACCCACGACTTCCAGATAGTTCGTCAAACTGGGATGCGCGACCGCAAAGTAGTTCTTCGCCAAATTCACTCTCTTCGCGTATTCATTGATAAACTGCGCGTCAGGATTCCCGATAATCTGGGCGTACGCGTGATTCTCCATCATGATCACAAACACGTGATCCAGATGCGGCACGCCTTTTGGCACTGCTCCTTCATCGGCAACCGCGGGGGTGATAAAGCACGCTGCCGCCAACAGCGCCGCGATCGATCTCCAACTGAAATGCATCTTCATGTGGCTTCCTTTCCCTTCGTTAGCTTCCAGCCAGTCGCAAGAGCGACGGCCTTCGACGCTCTCCGTCGACATCTGGGGATTCAAGTGCTGGCCTGCGAACCCGAATGAAGCTAAGGGAGGATCGTTACAACAAGAGGTCAGGGAGGTTACAGAATTGTCAAAGCTGACAAATGCGAGCCGCAAGGGCTTGGGTTTTCCTCAAGCCTTCGGCATCGAACTCTTTTCTGGTAATCGATTGAAACGGCGGACCATTCGCACCGGCCAAATCAATGCAAAGACGAAGAAGCAAGCCAGTACTCCTAGCATCGCGCCAAAAAGCCTGCTTCTAGCCCAGGCCAGCGGTTCTGCTTGAGCAACGGTCTTGCTGGCACCAAGCTCACCCCACCCTTGCCTTTCTCGCGCGAATCCGCGAAATTGGAAGCCTCCCAGCACAACACAAAATTAAGATGGTGACGGCGGTTCTTATGCAAAAAAGACAAAAGATAGCGGCAGTGGTCGTCAGTCTATTTCTGGGATTGACGCTTCTTGCCCTCTGGCGCACCCGGCAGCCGGGTTTTTCCGGCAGTTCGAGCGCGCCAGGAGCGGCCAAATCATCCGCTGCTTCACAAACCTCGTTAGTCGATCAAGCTCCTTTGAAGGCCGCGCAACAATTAGCTCAACTCGCCGCCACTCCCGACGAGCGGGCTTTTGCCCAAGAGGTGCTCCGCCTCGCTGACTATGAGGTCGATTTGGCTTTCGATACCGCCCTGGTTCAGGCTCGTCTCCATCCTCCGCCTCTCTCTCCTGAAGTGAAAGCCATCGAAGACCGATATCAAAAGGCTGAAAAAGTCCTGAAAGCCGACGAAGATCACGTCAAGCTACTCGCTGAGCAAGGCGCCAAAGTCAGCCAGGAAAAACAAGAAGCTCTCGAAATCGATTTGATCCAGGCCGAAGCCGACCTCGAACTGGATCGTGACGAACTGGAGGACGCCAAACAGGATTTGATTCGTGCCGGCGGAGATCTGGCGGACCGCATTCAGGCCGCGAAAAAAGAACACGAAGACGCGGCCCATGCCACCGGCTCGGCAATCCCCTCCGGGCAGCCGCCACCTGAGGAACTGGGGCTCATTCATCGCATTCAACAATGGATGACACTCCATGAGAAACAGTTCCTATTGTGGCAGGCGAAGACCCAAGCGGAAGCCGCGGCGGCGAGACTTGCAGCTGAACACAATGCTTTGGATGCCAAGCTGGATGCCGAGAAGTCCAACTCCTCCGGACTCATCCACCATTCTAAGAAAAATAAGGCTGCGGCAACCACTGCTACCGAACCTGCTTCCAGCAAGAGCCGCGAAGAGGCGGCCGCTCTCCTTCAACACACCGAGCAGCTCACGCAGGACCAGAAGACTCTTTCCGCCCTGGACAAGCGTGTGGAAGCCTACAAAGAACTGTCCGGAATTTACAGCCAGTGGATCAATTTCGTCGCGGCGGACCAGCGCAGGGTTTTGCATCGCGGTCTGTTCGGCGTAGTCATTATACTCGTTCTCGCTCTTGTCGCTTTGTACTTTGGTTCCTGGATGGATTCACTGGTCGGCCAGTTGTCCATGGATCGCCGCCAAATCCAATCCCTGCACACCGTCACTCGCGTTAGTTTGCAATTTCTCGCCGCCTTACTGATCCTGCTGGTCGTTTTCGGTCCGCCAGGACAACTCGGCACATTCCTCGGTCTGGCCGGCGCCGGCCTCACCGTGGCGCTCAAAGATTTTATCGTCGGTTTCATCGGCTGGTTCGTGCTTATGGGCAAGAACGGGATTCGCCTGGGTGACTGGGTGGAAATCAACGGTGTGACCGGCGAGGTTGTCGAGGTCGGCCCGTTTCACACTGTCTTGCTCGAGACCGGCAATTGGACCGACTCCAGTCATCCCACCGGCCGCCGCGTGACTTTCACGAACAGCTTTGCCATCGAAGGCCACTATTTTAATTTCTCCACCACCGGCCAGTGGCTCTGGGACCAACTGCAAGTCGTTTTGCCCACCGGACGAGATCCCTATCCCCTGATTGACGCTATTCAGAAGAAAGTGGCGGACGCCACCCGCGAAAGCGCCCAGCAAGCCGAAGAAGAATGGCGCCGCGCTACGGCCCCGCGCGAAATGAGTGGATTTACCGCGGCGCCGGCGATCAGCGTGCGCCCCGTACTCGGCGGCGTCGAAGTTACCGTTCGTTACATCACTCGCGCCAGCGATCGTTACAATCTGCGCAGCAAATTGAATCAGGCTGCCGTGGAGCTCCTCGGCGCAAGGGGTACTCTCGCACCTTCCGCCACCTAGCAGCTCACCCCCCATCCAAAATGCCTGCCGAAAAACGCTAAGCCCGTCATTCCGACGGCCGCTTTTGCCCGAGGAATCTCTCCTTTTCGCATTTATCGAAGGAAACCAGCTCGGCTCACCCCGAAACTCCGCGCGCTCGTACTTCTTCACTCGTCAGTCCATAGAGAGGCGGTGTCGGCACTCCCAGGATTCCGAGATAGAGATAGATTTGCCCGCGGTGATGAATTTCGTGTTCGACCATCAGTCGAAGCCACTTCCATTTTGTGATTTGCGCGCCGTCGGGCGTCTCACATTTGGTTTGCAAGTCTTCATCGCTGAGCTTGCCAAAGATTTCCAGGGATTCCGCGTGCAGCCAGTCCATAAACGAGAAGATCTCATCATAGCCATCGGCTAATTCCTTGCCGTGGCTTGTGTAGCGGCTCGGATTCCCGCTGAGTGTCTCTGCCCACATGTAGCGTTCCGTCACGGCCAGATGGCGCAGCAGATCGCCGAGCGTGAATTTCCCCGGCGCGTACGTCCACTCCATCTGTTCGCGAGGAATGCACCGTGCAACCCGCAAAGTGCGTTCTCTCACGTTCCCAAAATATTGCAAAAATGGTTGAATCGCGCGGATCTCCATTCTTCCCTCACCCGCTTCCAAAATGCCTGCTGAAAAACGCTAAGCCTGTCATTCCGAGGGCCGTTCTTGCCCGAGGAATCTCTCTCTTTCTTGCATTTTCACTCAAAAGAGATTCCTTGTTGCTCTACTCGTCGAAATGACGGGCGCAAACGCCTTTTCACTGGCCCGCCACCGACGGTGTTTCCAAGGGAGCGAACTGCAACAGTTGCCGCGCGCGGGACGCTGAATAAGTCGCCGCCGCGTACATCATTGCCAACAACAGGAAGCCTGTCGCGATACTGAAGCGCTGGGCAATCCAGCCAAGGGAAAAACTCATGGCCAGCTGCAAGGCCGTGGTGATAATCGCAAATGCCGATTGCGTTCGTCCCATGAAATGCCGTGGCACAATCCCCATAAGAGAGGATTGCGCGACGATTCCGCCAAGCGCCCGGAAAAAACCGAAACAACCCTGCAGGATTGCCGCTCCCAGCAAAAAGCCCACGAACGGCACGGCCACGTGGCCTAATGCCATTCCCGCCATTGCCGTAACGTACAGCGGTAGGCGCAACCGTTGAGGCAACTGGCTGGTGATGAATCCTCCGCTAATCGCACCGATTGCCCACCCTGCTTCGATGAATCCGAAGCCGCGCGCGCCGGAATGCAGGATGTCATTCGCCAGCGCCACCAGTACCACGTTTGAGCTTACGATCCCGGCCATCAGAATGGCGTGCGTTACGCCTAGCGCCCGCACCACCGGCTGCTGCCGCAAATAGCGAAAGCCTTCCTTCATGTCCGCGTATATCGCCAGTGACAATCCCGCTTCCGCCACTTCCGGATTCTCACCGCTCTCTAACGCCTGCGCCGTTGCTGCGCTGTTTTCCGAATATTCCCGCGGATACTGCCGATGCTCGCGCGGCGAAACATACCCGGTTCGTAACAAATACAAGCAGGAAGCCGACACAAAGTAGGTCAGCCCGTCGATGAACAGAATTCCCGCGATCCCGATATGGTCGTAAATGAATCCGACAAATGTTCCCGCCAGGAGCATGCCCGTCTGCACTCCCACAAGCACGGCAGCGTTTGCCCCAGTGAACTGGCTCGGCGGGATCACCTCCTGCACTAGCGCATTTACGTTGGCCCAATACATTGCCGAGCCTGTTCCCGTGATCAGCGTCATCAGGTACAGATGCCAGATGTGCAGTTGCCCGCGCCAGGCAATAAAAGCGATGGCAACCACCGCGATTCCCCGCGCCGTGTCCAGCAAAACTCCCAGATACCGTCGATCGAAGCGATCAATCAACACTCCGCCAAGAAACGGCACGACCAGCCCCGGCAGTGTCACTACAATTACTTGCCAGCTCACGGCTACCGTCGAGTGCGTCGCCGACATGATGTACCAGCTCACGGCGATGAAATTCATCCCGCTGCCGAACAGGGAGATGAACATCGCGGTAAAGAAATACCGGAACGCGCGCTGCTCCCACAGCAGCGACCAGTCCACTCGATGGCTTGCCGCCTTTCCCATTGAGCCTGCTAGTTTACTACTGGTAATGTGGCAGCTTGTCGCGCGGTCAATCCCGATGTGCTTTTCCGTGAGGTGCCAATATGGGAGCTGAACAAAGGTGCGTCGCTCGATTCGGTGACCAGAAATCCGAAGGCAAAGCCCTCCTGGAAACCAGCGAACTGATCTTCCGCGGCGATGTCCGTCGGACGATTCCATTTCACGACATGAAATCCGTCAAAGCGGTGGACGGCGAGCTGCGCATCGAGCTTCCGGAAGGCACAGCGACTTTTTTTCTAGACTCGCAGGCAGAAAAGTGGGCCCACAAAATCCTTCATCCCAAATCCGTGATTGAAAAACTAGGAGTGAAAGGGAATTACACCGTTTCCGTAATCGGCGTCGCGGATCCGGACTTTTTGGAACAGTTGAAACCGCGCGTTCAAGCTTTAGTGACGAAGAAACCCGCGAAGGATTCCGACGCCATCTTCCTCATGGCGGACTCCAAGAGCCAGTTTTCAAAAATCAAAACCCTGGCCAGATCGCTCAAAAAGGATGGCGCTCTCTGGATCGTCTATCCCAAGGGGCAGAAACACATCACCGAAGGTGAAGTCCTCTCCGCCGGCCGCAAAGCCGGCCTGAAAGACGTCAAAGTCGTCAGCTTCTCCCCCACCCGTACTGCTCTGAAATTCGTCATCCCTCTCTCCAAACGGTGACCAACTCTCGTCAAGGAAACTCGGAAGGCTCTCATTGCTCGAATTCTTGCTATCGTCATTAAGATGACTTTATGAGCAGTCTCCTGAGCTTGTGCGAATTGACCGTCGAACTCCCGACGCCTGCTGGTTGGGTGAAGCCCGCGAACGGCGTGTCCTTGCACATCGCGTCGGGCGAATCCCTCGGCCTTGTCGGCGAATCGGGAAGTGGCAAGACCATGCTTTCCCTGGCCTTGATGGGTTTGCTTCCGCCGGGGGCGCGCGTCGCCGGAGAAATCCGGCCACGAGCGATTTCTCCCAAAAAAACTTAACCAGCTTGGTGGAGAAGGAGTGGCGAAGCCTCCGCGGCCGTGAAATTGCCGTGATCTTCCAGGAGCCCATGACCTCGCTCAACCCCGTGCTCCGGATCGGCGCGCAGATTGAAGAGGCGACCCGCGCGCATGAGCCAACAATCGCCCGCTCAGCACTGCACCCGCGCATGCTTGCCTCGCTCGGGCATGCCGCGGTTCCCGAGCCGGAAATTCGTGCCGAACAATTTCCGCATCAACTTTCCGGCGGATTGCGCCAGCGCGCGATGATCGCGATGGCCTTGGCGGCGCGCCCGGAGTTGCTCATCGCGGACGAACCAACCACGGCGTTGGACGTCACCGTGCAAAAGCAGATACTCGAACTCTACTGGACCGCCTGCGCCGCGAAATGGAGCTAGGCCTCCTGTTCATCACTCACGATCTCGGGGTTGTCGCTAAGGTCGCAGACCGCATCGCCTTGATGTACGCGGGGCGAATTATCGAAGAAGGTCCGGCAGAAACCGTGCTGCGTTCACCGAAGCATCCTTATACGCAGGGCTTGCTCGCCGCTTCGCCGACTCTCGGCCGAGGTAAGCTCACGCCGATTCCTGGCAGCGTGCCGCAACTTACCGCATTGCCTCCGGGCTGTGCCTTCGCGCCGCGTTGTCAATTTCGCCGTGCCGATTGCGAAACCGCTGTGCCCGCCTTTCGGACCGTGCCAGACGGCCAAGCGGCTCGCTGTGTGCTCCTGTGACTCACGTGCTCGAGATTCGCCACCTCCGGAAAACTTTCGAGCGCGGCAGCGGACTCTTTGCCGGCTCGGCAAAACGCGAACGCTTCCTCGCCGTGGACAACGTCAGTTTCACCGTCGCTCAGGGAGAAACCTTCGCCATCGTCGGGGAAAGCGGTTGTGGCAAGACCACTTTGGCGCGCATGCTTCTCCGCCTGATCGAGCCCGACGAAGGCGAGATCCTTTTCGAGGGTAACGATCTGCGAAAACTTTCCCCGGAACCCTTGCGCACCTGCCGCCGGAAGATGCAGATGATCTTCCAGGATCCGTTTGCCTCCCTGAATCCCCGCATGACCGTTGGTGAAATTGTTCAGGAGCCGCTGGTCATTCACGAACCGCACCTTCCGCGGGCCGAGCGCGAGACCCTCACCGTCGAAATCCTTCGTTGTGTTGGCTTGGGTCCCGATGCCATCCCCCGCTATCCGCACGAATTTTCCGGTGGCCAGCGCCAGCGCATCGGCATCGCCCGCGCGCTGATCCTTCGGCCGAAGCTTGTCGTGGCCGATGAGCTGGTTTCCGCGCTCGACGTTTCCGTTGGCGCGCAAGTCCTCTTGCTGCTCCAGGAGCTGCAACACGAATTCGGCCTCACCTACGTTTTCATCTCGCACAGCTTGCCCGTGGTGGCCCAGGTGGCCACGCGCATTGCCGTGATGCGTGCTGGCCAATTTGTGGAATTTGGTCCCGCCGAACTCATCCTTCATGAGCCGGCAGCCGCGTACACCCGCGAACTGCTCGCGGCCGTGCCCGAAGTACCGCGCGGTCGCTGACTGTGATATTTTTTCCCCGGCTACTGCATAGCGCCATTAGCCGCAATTCCTCCAACCTGTGTTCAAGGAGTCCTCGATGGCAACAACTACGGCGCCCCTGCCGGAATCCCAGCCTGCGATCTCCCCGCTGGGCCGGATCATCGGCGTATTTTTCTCTCCCAAAGCCACCTTTCAAAATATCGTCAAGAAGCCTTCCTGGTTTTTCCCTGTAATTCTTTACATGATTTTAGGCGCTATAGTTGCCTTTGGATTGAACCAGAAGATGAACTGGCGCGAGTATGTCAGTCAGCAAATCGACAAGAGTCCAAGCGCCGCTCAACTTTCGCCTGATCAGAAGCAGCAGCGAGTTGAAGCCGGCGCAAAATTCGCGCCGATCAGCGCCTACATTTTCGGAATCCCGGCGCCAATCGTGATCGTTCTGATCGTCGCCTTAGTGATGTGGGGCGCCTACAATCTGCTCGGTGGGACCGATTTGGATTACAAGACTTCGCTGGCCATTGTTTCCCACGGTTTTGCGCCGTGGCTCTTGGGAAATATCCTGTTTCTGATCGTTTTATTTCTCAAATCACCCAGCACTTTGGATTTGAACAATCCGGTGGCCACCAATCTTGCGGCGCTCTTGCCCGAAGACATCCCCAAGTGGCTGGACGCCTTGTGCAAAAACATCGACCTTTTTGTGATCTGGATTCTGTTGCTGATCGCCATCG
>Ga0307471_100000044_pt1 | contig 58384 bp, 60 predicted proteins | sample atmos_gasesAM3C__2_FD_204566 | JGI IMG/M metagenome (GOLD analysis project Ga0307471, IMG submission 204566) | Hardwood forest soil microbial communities from Morgan-Monroe State Forest, Indiana, United States - atmos_gasesAM3C_515 | ecosystem: Environmental > Terrestrial > Soil > Temperate... | reverse complement strand
CATGCCGCATCATTATCAAGATGGTAGAGTACGATGTTGACGACTTCTCTCACTCTCAACCGTTCCATCGCCTCGGTCGCTGTCTGGACTGCAGAGTTCAGCCGGCTAAGCATCCAACGGTCAAGCGAGGAGTAGGCTGTCTTTCGGGACGCTACTCGGCCCAGTTTTCGTGATTGCGAGATTAGGCTGACGAGTCTGTCCTGGAGGGTTGATGCAAGCGTCTCGCTGAAGTCGGTGTCTTGGTTGAGCTCTGCGGTTGCTATGGTTCCTATCCGTAACGGGTCGGCTCCGAATTTGGCGACGGCCTGGCGTAGGGGAATGATGTTCTCCAGTGACTTTGACATCTTGTCCCCTCCCATCAGGACGAAGCCGTTGGCAACGATTCCTTTCGGCCACTTGTCCTGTGAGAAGAGTGCGGTGTGGTGGAATATGTAGAATGTGAGATGGTTCGAAACTAGGTCTTTGGCTGAGTGTCTCATGTCGATAGGATAGAAGTAGACGAACTCGTTACGGATCGCTTCCAGTATCCTCTTGGAGACGCCAGTCTCCTTGGCGACTATTGCTGAGGATCCTCCTCCCAGAAAGATATAGTTGAAGAAAGCGTCGGTCAGCCTGTCAGGATCTTTCTCGAACTTCTTGAAGGTGGTCCATTCTTTGACCAGATATTTCGCGAGGATGTAGTATGCCATGTAGATGACGGAGTCGGAGAGTGCCTCGATTGTCCAGTCTGGGTCCCATGGAAGTTTGGTTCCCAAGCCGACCTTTCGCGCACACGCTCTTTCTCTCAGCCAGTCTATTGTATAGTTGAACTCGTTGCGACGTTCTTCGGGAAGAATCGTCATTCCGTCAAGGCATTGGTGGGCCAGCTTCTTCCATTCCTCGTCTCCATAGTTGATGAACCACTGATTGTCCACGACATGGACAACAAGTTCGGTGCCGCACCTGCATGAGATAGGTCGATTCGTCAACTCGTAGATACTGGACATGCGACCAGCTGCGGTCAATTCCCTAACGACCGCTTCTCTTGCGCTCTCGACACTCATCATTGAGTATGGCTTGGCGTTATCGTTCATGATGCCGTTGTGGAATTCCTTCGAGTACAGCTCCTTCGTTGCTTCTTCCAGTCGAGGATCGTCTTGTCCTCTGATTTCGAATTTCTTGACCAGATCTGCGGCCGGTAGATCTGAGTATCCTTCTAGTTTGATGATCGATATCGGTTCGATCTTCTCCAAGATCTCATGCGGTTCAGGAGAACTCTCGTATCTTGCCTTGACTTCGATGAGCGCTTGAAAGTCGTATGGCGCGTGTCCTGGCACGGACATTACCAGACCGGTCCCGTTTTCGGGCTCGACGAAATCTGCGGGAAGAATTGGAATACTCGACTTTGTCTCCGGATTTATCACCATCTTCCATAGGAGGTCCTTTCCGGCAAATTCTCTCAGCACCTGTACCTGGTGGTTCTGGTGTGCGAGTGTGTCGACTGCGGGTTTGCTTACGACCCACCGTTCTCCGTCAACCTGGGCCTCTACATACACGCCGTCAGGGTTGACCCAGACATTGGTCACACCGAATATTGTTTCAGGCCGCAGTGTTGCAGTTGGATAGAATGTTCCATCCCACTCGAATTTCACAACGTGAGAGGTTCCTATCTCCGGCTCTATGCCTCCTTGAATGTCCACCACTCCTACAGGATTCTTGTCGTTAGGACACCAGGCAACCGGGTGTGTTCCTCTGGTGATGTATCCGCGGCCGTTGAGCCATCGAAAGTGCCACTGGATGAATCGGTTGTAAAGCCGGTCGGCTGTTGTGAATTCTCTGCGCCAGTCGACTGAGAATCCGATCTCGACCATTCCCTTCTTGATGTCGTCCCGGAAGTATTCCGCCATCTTCTTCGGCTCCTTCAGACTGTCAAACTTGGACGACGGAATCCCGTAGATGTCCGTGAAGGTCTTGATTATTTCCGGGTCGCCTTGGCTGAGCCGTTTAGCCATCGCATACAACGGCGTCCCAGTGTAGTGGAAAGCCATCGGGTAGAGTGTGTTGTAGCCGCGCATCCTGTGAAACCGCGCGTTGGCATCAGCGATAGTGTAGGTTCGAGCGTGACCGATGTGCTGTGGAGAGTTAGGGTAAGGATAGGCCGCGGTGACGAAATATTTCGGTTTACGGGGCTCCGGGTCAGTCTCGTAGATTTTGGCCCATGCCCATTTCTTCTGCCACTTCTTCTCTAGTGCTCGCCAGTTGAACTTGGCCAATGCTAAGCCGCTTCTTTCGCAGTCGGAATCGACAGTTGTTTCTGAATTGTCGCCTGAATAACTGCCAAGGCCTCCTCAGCCTTCTCCTTCGCCGGCCCACCACCAGTTGCAAAGAATGCCCGACCACCGCCTCCGCCTCCCACAGTCTTCGCAGCATTGGAGACTATCTCGCCCGCGTTGATCCCGGCCTTAACCGCCTCGTCACCGGCAGCCACTGCAATCTGAACTCTATCTGACACTTCCAGTATTACTGCGACCATTTTCTTGTCTGATTCTTTGAGCCGGTTCGCGATCACGATCGGGTCCATTCCTCGTCGCTTCGGAATCTTTTCGACTACTAGCTTTATCGGTCCTACGATTTTCGCGGTTTTTTCGAGGTGGCGGAGGCGGGTCTCAAGCTCCTTGGCCTGGATCTTGTCTAGTTCTTTTTCAAGCGCGTCTCTTTGGGCAACCAGACTCGTTGCTGTCTTGGAAAGCTGGTCCGGAGTAGTCTTCAACAGTTCCGCTGTCTTCGAGAGTTCCTGTTCGTCCTGGTTGATCCGTTTTAGGGCTGGCTCGCCTGCTGAGAATATGATTCGTTCGATGCCGTCTTGTAAACGGTCTATCTTTTCGATTCTGAACACGCCGAGTTCGCCGGTTCTCTTGACGTGTGTTCCTCCACAGGCTTCCGCGTCCCATCCCAGGATTCGGACTACTCGGATTTTCGAGCCTGGGACCGCGCCTCCCTGGTAGAGCCTGTATCCATACTTGGCTTCGGCCTTCTCCCGCGCCATCCAGTTGATCCTAACCGGAAGATCTCGCAGTATGGTCTGATTGGCCAGCCGTTCTATCCGCTCCCGTTCCTTCGGAGTGATCTGTTGGTAATGCGTAATGTCGATCCTGCTGCTCTCGACCTCTTTCTGGGCCCCTGCCTGCCAGACATGCTCGCCCAGGACTCTTCGGGCAGCTCCCAGGAATATGTGGGTCCCGGTGTGGTGGCGCATCAGATTCTGTCGTCTCTGCCAGTCAATCTCGCCCGCGACGAGATCGATGCTGGGATCGATTGGTTCCGCTAGGAAGTGGACAATCCTATCCCCGTACTTCTGAACATCGACCACCTTGACCTTCTTGTCGCAGAATTTCAGCTCGCCGTGATCGGCCAGTTGACCACCGCCCTGTGGATAGAACTCGGTCTGGTCCAGCACTATCGCATTCTCGGCAACTCTCGCGATAATCTTCGCCTTGAAGTGCGTCTTGTACGAGTTGTCATAGTACAGAGTACGAGTCGCTGGCAACTCGGCCAGCTTTGTTTCAAAATCCACCTTGGGACCCGACTCTGCAGCGCTCGCTGGTCTATTGTGGCTCTCCGCGACTAGTCCAAGGAAGTTGTCGGGAATGTCCACGGAAACCCCAGCTTTTTCCGCGCCTTCTTTGACAATCTCCGGCGGTAGTCCCTGAGAATCATACAATTGGACTAGTTGTTCGGTTGTGATCTTCTCAACGCCCTTGGTCGCTAGATCCTTTGATATTCTTACGACCGCATCGAATCCTCGGGAGATAGTGTCCTGGTACTTTTTCATCTCGCTCTCCAAAGCTGCGAGAATTTCCGATCTCATATCGCGCAAGGATCGGAAGTCGTTTCCCCACAGTTTGATATGAGCATCGGCTATTGACGGAATCTCCTGGTAGATTCCCAATTGTCTCGCAAATCTCCCTGCGCGACGGATTATCAACCGGGCTAGGTATCCTTCTCCAACATTTGACGGGACGACTCCCTCTGCGAGCAGAAAAGTGGCCGCTTTCATGTGGTCTGTTATCGCATAAGCCGCTTCCAGAGAGCCGAAGCTCTGTCGAAGACCGTCAATGGGCAATCCGGTCTCCTCGGCAACCGTCTGAATGTACGATTCTCGGTTCTTACCTATCGAAGACCATCCATGCACGGCGGAAGCGCGGGTAAAGGCCGCGATTGTAGAATCGTCAACACTCACCTTTGCAAGATCCAGCACATGTCGTAACACTGGACCGTGTAGAGCTTGGAAGCCGCTAGCGGACCCTTGTGAGAGCCATGACCATCTCTCGATCCCATATCCAGTGTCCACAGTTCTAATCGGTAGCTGTATCAGCTGGTCCCCTTCGACCCGATACTGCATGAATACCAGGGTAGAGATTTCCAGTCCAGCAACTATTGTTTCCAGGTCGGGTCCTGCGTTTCCTCCTCCTGACCAGAAGTGTTCCTTGTACGTCACCATCTCTGACGGAACGCCCATCACCCCTGACAGCAGCTCGTGGTGGTACCGGACGCACTGATCTTTCCAGTAGACCTCCTTCGTTGGATAGTTGAACGCATGAGCTCCACCCATCTCGAACATCGTCAAATGTCGCCCCCCAGTCGGGCCGACCAACTCTAAGTCTGTAAACCGGATGCAGGGCTGACTGATCACCAGTGGATTCGCCGGAGGTGGCATCACCCCTTCTGTAACGTAGGGTTGAAAATCATAGATTGACGCGCCGACCAGATAGACGTCGTCTCTCCACCTCGCCACGAGAGGATAGGGTCGGATCCGACTGTGACCCCTCTCCGCGAAATAATCCATGAACTGGATCCGCATTTCAGGAACAGTGTAGTGCTTAGTCGTCGGCGGATTTCCGATAAAAGTGTAGGGCGCACAGGGCGCCTCGCCACAAGTTTTCTGGTCCGGATTCTGGCTCCAGAAATCGCTACCACAGGAAGGACATTTGCGCCTGGTGAATCCCTGTTCTGCGAAGAATGGTATTGCGAATTCTTCGGGACCGATCTGTGGCATCTAGCTGGTCCCCTCGAAATCCAGAGTGCACGGTAAAGAGTTTAGGATGTGAGCAGGGCTAGAACGAAACGTTCCTGAGAACGCCGTGCGGAGCTATACCGCGAGCCTCCTAATCTTATCCGAAGAGAGCCCCGAGTCCGGCCAAGGCTTCCTCTTCCTTCTTCTTCTCGTCCTCGGCGGGCTTCTCTTCCTTCTTCTTGCCCTCGGACGGAGCCGCCGGTGCGGCGGCTGGTGCCATCATCATTGAACTAGCAGATTTCAAGGCCTCGTCGATGTTTACTTCGGAGAGTGCGGCAACGAGCGCTTTGACTTGTGACTCTTCGGATTGGCCTCCCGCGGCCGAAACTATCTTCTTCACGTTCTCTTCTGTTACGGGTTGTGCCCATGAGTGGAGTAGTAGGGCTGCATAGACATATTTCATTGGCATGTTAATCTGGACCGTTTTCCTTGTGAGATTTCACGGGACTCTTTCTGTTCCACTTAAGCATTTCCGCTCGGTACCAGTTTGTCGAGTGCTGTTGCCTGTGTTAGGGCTCTCTTCAGGACGTATTCGATGGAACCGTCTTCGAGGAAGCCTGCTTCTCCTGCGAGTGATAGGGCTTCTCTCATTCCTTTGACGAGTATTCTTGGCGCGTTTTCTGTCGTCACGTATCCGGCTTCAGTCGAGAGGTTGAGCGCTTCGTTGATCGCGGTCATGAAATCGTTCTTGTAGGATGGGAGGTCGAGAACCAGATCATCCCTGTGAAGTATTGAGCCGTTGTCGTATGCTACGACAAGGGTTAGCCCGGCTTCCATTGGCTTGAGGCCGAGTTTTGAGAGGACAGAGGCCATTTTGGCCGTAATAGTATCGCCCTTCCGTGCAACCACTGAATCCCTGGCGACCCATATGCTTCCGCCCTCTATTTTCGTCTGAACTTTAATCTCTCCAAACTCGCTGATTACGGGTCCGGGTGGTAGACCGGTGTTTCCCGCCGGGATCATTATCTCGCCGGTCGCGATGTCTCCGCCTTTAGCAGGGACTCTCACTTTGCTCTTGTCGAGGAGAATGATGAGTGAGTACGGATTGATCTCTGAGAAGAGGAGAATGTTGGATCCTGTGAGGTCTTTGACGAACTCGCCGAGCCGCGCCTCCTTGAAGTCTCCAAGCTCGACGGTTTTGCGGAGAAGATTGTTCTTAGCGACGACCATGACGACTCGATCGCGGAGCCTCTTTCGAAGCTCGTGAATCTGGGACGAGCGGACTTTTGTAAGATCAGCCGCTGATATGACTGGGTATTTTGACATCAGACCGTGTAGCTGTGTTAGTGACTCTTTCTTCCACTCAGCGATCTTCCTGGTCGACAAGGCTTAGACCTGGGTTGTTACTACCTTCACCAGTGGACCCATAGTGGTCTTTACTGCGACACCGGAGATGTTCTTCTGGCCCTTCGCAAGTTTAGACTCAAGCCGGGAAATTACCGTCTGAATATTCGTAACCAGCGTATCATCAGGCATGTCCTCTGTTCCGACCTTGACCTGGATCACTGGCTGATCCTTCATCTTGAGCCGGACGTTCCGTCTCTGACGTTTGATCACATCGTCTATCGGTGCAGTTGGTGGGATAGGCATCGGCATCTTGCCCCGTGGTCCAAGCATCTGCCCGAGGGATTTGCCAACTAGAGGCATCAAGGGCGCCTCTGCGACGAAGAAGTCGTATTGTTGCGCGAGCTTTCTAGCCTGCTTCTTGTCCCGGCCCATCTTGTCCAAGTCCTCCTTTCCTATGACGAGGTCCGCTCCCGCGCTCTTTGCTCTTACAGCTAGGTCTCCGCCTGCGATTACGCAGACCTTAACGTCCTTGCTGGCCGGGGTTGGGAGTTCCATTGATTCGTTAATTCTCGTTTCAGGCCTTTTCAGGTCGAGGTCGCGAAGCTTGACTGCCAGTTCGACGGATTGGGAGAACTTGCGCTTCTCCGATTTCTGCTTCATGTCGGCTATGGCTTTGGATATGGCATCTTTCGAGACTGGCATTTTTTTGATCTCCCTAGGCTTCTTTCAGCATCTTGTGGTAAGACCCTTTATCGAGGTCCTTGATGAAGTCTTTCGGCTCCTTGGAGTCGACTGTTACCCCCATGCTTACGCACGCGCCTGCTACTTCCTTTACGGCTGCAGCTACGGTCTTCGCGTAACTGTCGGTCCGCTTCATCCCTGCGAGCTTCACGATCTGTTCAACTGTGAGGTTTCCGACTTTTGTCGCCTTGGGGGTCCCAGACCCTTTCTCAACTCCTAGCTCCTTCACGATCAAGGCTGATGTGGTGGGAGTTCCGACTTCAACGTCGAAGCTCTTGTCATCAACATCCACTATTACTTTGATGGGGACTTTCATCCCCGCATAGGACTTTGTCAGCTCATTGATCCTGTTGACTATCTGGAGAACATTGACTCCTAGGGGTCCCAAGGTCGGTCCGAGCGGGGGACCTGCGGTTGCCTTTCCGCCGTCAATCAGTGAGTCAACTGTTTTCTTCTCGCCCACTATTCTCCTCTCCTCTACTTACCAGCTTGACATAGTCCGCGTGAACCGTGATTGGCAATGTCGCAAATCCCTCTTCTAAGAGTTCGATGACGACCTCCTGTTTCACCTTGTCGACATGTGTAATCTTCGCACGTAGTCCTCTGAAGGGACCTCCTACAACCTCAACAAGGTTTCCGACGCTCAATTCTTCGATTACCGGTTTCGTGACTACGAACCGTTCGATGGCTTGAATCGAGACTACTCCTTTAGTCCGGGTTCTAGCGTGTCTCGTTCCCGCAATTGCCTCGTCCACGAAATGGGGTCCAGTGGCTTCGACGAAAATGTATCCTTTGATGACTTCGGGAGCAAGGATCGCGGTGATCGGTAGATTCTTGACTTTAGCTCTACTCGCCATCAAGTCGACTACAGTTCTCTCCTGACCACTTGTTGTGCGAACCGCGTAAATCGATGATTTCTGTGTCTGCTGAGTCATAGTGTGTCTCCTCTTAGATCAGTCCGTAGATGAGTCCGGTTGTCCCAGTCCCTGTCTGGGACGAGGGTAACGTGTAGAGTCCTACGAGCCAGAAAAGTATCCGTATGACGAACCCTAATCCGCCGACTATCGCTACTCCAATCACGCTTATTTTTATGAGCAAGAACGTTTCTTCCCAGTTCGGTTTCTGGGCTACGTGGAACAGCCTTCTTGTTGATTGTAGGAAGCTTCTAGCGCCCAGTTTCGGACCCTCTACTATTTTCTTGAAAGCGAGGCTCCCACCTTCCTATTTAACCATACGACCGTTTACTAGCGCCGAACGAATAGAATTCCTTAGCTTCAGGCTTGGCCGCAATGTCAAAGAAAGTTGCGGCCAAGACTTTCCCGTAGACCAGTGGAGTGGGACAACTCCAACCGTCCTGCCGAGTATTCCTTGACCTCAAGTTCCTAGTCCCGTCTCCCGTAGGATAGGTATCGGATGATAAAACGGGCGCTTAGGCTACATGTTTCGTTGAACGCAGCGTCGGCCTGAAAGCCATGAAACTGTCAGTTCGCCATGCAAAACCAGATTTAAATCGTCCCTAGACGCTTGGCTCTGCGAATAGAAAATGGATCTTGCAATAACCTATTGTCAACCATGTGGTCACCAACCCCGAGCCATCGAGCTAGTCAATCAGCTCCTTGCATCCTATGGCATGCCCTTGAACAAGAAGCTCTCAATCGCTCTGAATCCCTCGGACGGCGGAATCTTCGACATAGTCCTAGATGGAAAACTGATCTTCTCGAGAAAACAGGAAGGCAGATTTCCTACAGTCGAAGAGATCAAGAAGCAGATAGACCCGAGTCTTGCCGTCCCGCTAGAAATACCGTCGAAGTAAGCACGGCACCCAAAGGACATAGGACTAGACTATCGAGCCACCCTACGTTGAGTTCTGCCGATCCTTCAGCCAATTAGGTTCTTAACAATGGCTTCGGGCTGAAACGGTTCAAGATCATCATATTTTTGGCCCGTACCGACCATCGCAACAGGTTTACCCATTATGTAAGACAGTGATATTGCGCTTCCTCCTTTCACATCAGCGTCCAGCTTGGCGAGTATTATTCCGTCGATCTTGACTGCCTCTGAGAAAATCTTCCCTTGTTCTACCGCATCATTTCCAGTAAGAGCGTCTACTACCAGAATTGTCAGGTCGGGATTGGTTACTCGGACAATTTTTCGCATCTCTTCTAGCAGGTTCTTGTTGGTCTGCATTCTTCCCGCTGTGTCTATGAGAACCACGTTTACCGAATGCGCTTTCGCGTAGCTTACTGCGTCAAAGGCTACTGCTGCCGGGTCAGCTCCGTACTGGTGCCTGATTACGCGTACTCCTACTCGTCGCGCGTGTTCTTCTAGTTGTTCGATCGATCCCGAACGGTAAGTGTCGCTAGCGGCCAGTATGACGCTTCGTCCTTTCTTCTGGAGACTGTATGCTAGTTTGGCTACGCTCGTTGTTTTGCCGGTGCCGTTGATTCCGATGAAGACAATTATTGCCGGTTCTCCTGCGGCTTTTTTCTTGTCGATGAGGGAGAATATGTCGAGTGTTCCCGCCCTCTGTAGGACGGACATGAGTACTCCTTGAAGGATGACCTTTACCCTGGCGCGGGGATCAGTGAACCTGGCGAACTGTGCATCCTTCAGTTTCTCCTTTAGTTCGTTACCAACGAACTCCGCAACTGAAACCGCGACATCGTTCTCTACGAGTGATAGTTCGAACTCGTCTAGGACCGTTTCGAGATCTTTGCCTTTGAGTTCTGTCTTGGCTATGCGGTCGTAGAAGTTTGAGAATTGTGCTTTGAGGCGATCAAACAATCTCTACCGTTCCACCGCCCCTCTTCCTTGATAGATCGTTGAGATGGGCTCTGTAATCCTCGCTCTGCCCGATGATCTGATTGAGCTGTTGGGTGACGGTTGTTCTCGCTCTTTCGAGTTCGCTTGAGCGTAGGCGGAGGTCTTTCATCGAGTCGTCGATCGGTTTCTCTATGCAAACTCCTGCTCCTACGCCGATGATGACTTTGTCAACATTTGCGAGGTTTGCTTTGACGAAGCTGCCGGATCCGATTGGAACCAATGCCTCGGTTTCGCCTGTCTTGCCTTTGGCTCCTTCTAGTGTCGATATTGCTGTCAGGGTTTCCGAGAGCGCTGCGGTGACGATGTCGAGCCTTGACTGTAGCACGCGGCCCGAGTTCTCTAATAGGCGTATGTCCATGAGGACCTGTCGCATTTGATCGTCGATGTCGCTTGTGCGAGCGGGCTGCCTCTTGGCGACGGCCACTAACTCGGTTCTCCTGTCTCTGGAATCTCTTCTACAGTCTTGATCGCTATCTCGAACTTTCGAGCCTTGTGACGGCTTCCCATATCTGCATAGAGGCTCTGGATAGCATGTTCCTTCTTGAGCGCGCGGATCTCTTTCTTGAAATGCAGATTCTCTCCTCCCTTTCTAAGATCGCCAGTTATTCGAAACCGTTTCACTTCACTCATGAGGTTCAATGCTCGATGAAGAACGCGAGAATGCGCTGAGCCGTACTTAACCTAATCCGTCTGGAATACCGTGCTGACGGCTACTAGCTCGGTGCCGAGCGTGTGGGACCCCACCACTGCCCCTCTCGAGTTTACAACGATTCCCGACTTCGGGTAGGGAACGCCCGAGTTAACCGTCCCAACGGACACGGGGACCTTTAGGACCTCTGCGATGTGTTCTTTCTCTGATTCGGTTATCATGGGATTTGCGAGCACTCCTTTGTTAGATGCTGTGGCGAGGGATCCGACCTGGGGCAGTCCCCCTATCGTTCCGATACGGACGGGTACCTTGAGCGCTTTTTCGATTGCTGATACTGTTTTGGGTTTGAGTCTGGGGTCGATTATCGCGCCGTAGTCGTTGCATAGGATCAGGTTTCCTAGGGCTGTCCGTTTCTCTTCGATTATGGCGATTCGAGTTCCCGTTGACCGGAGTTTGGAGACTTCTTCCGGCGTAGCTATGTATGGAAGCAGTATGGCGTTAGAGTTTCCGCTAGTGTATATGCCTACGAGTCTTGAATCGGCAACCCCTATGGCATAGGCTTCTATGCCGAGTGCTTCCTTGTAGCTTTCGAGCTTCTTAGGGGAAGTTCCAGCCGGGAGTACTGCTATGTTTTCGTTGGCGAAGCTGAATATTCCTACGTTCGGGTCTCCGAAAATGTCAGAGAAAACAATCGGCACGACTCATTTTCCCTCTCCTGGAAATACTATGACGCGGCCTTCCTTGTCTTTGACGACTCGGATCCTGATGTGTCGTGGCGGCTTGCTAATGCCTCTCTGCCAGAGCATGCTGTTTGCTGCTTCGCTGATGGAGACCTCGGTCGTCTTCATTCTCTTGCTAACAAATTCTCTAAGGAACCTGACCGCCCTAGGGGTTCGCTTCTCACGTGGGGTGTTCATTATCCGGTTGAGATTGAGGTCGTAGAATTTCTCCTCTACGATTTCGAGCTCTTCCTCTTCGGGGGCCAGCTCAGCTTCTGCCGGAGCCTCAGGGGTCTCTTCGACCCCGACTTCCTCTTTTGTCTCCTTTGATAATCCTTCAGGCTTCTCTTCGAGCTCCGCCTTGACCGGCTCGAGCGGTGTGGGCTTTTCTAGAGCGAGATCTTCCTTGGCTTCGCGAGGCTCGGTTTCTTTCTTCTTGGATCCCTTTTCCTTTTTAGGAGCCTTTGGCTTCTTCTCCTTCTTCTCTTTCTTTTCTTTGCTCGTGACTATCTACACCTTGATCTTGGTATCTCTCCAGTTTCTCTGCTTGGGTGTTCGTCGAACCTTTCCCTCTGTCTTCGCAACGACCCAAGATGGGACAGGCTGAGCCTGTTTCAGTGCATGTGAAAGGTGCTTTTTCTTTCCTGACGGTTTGTGCCTTGCCATTGCTATGCTCTCTTGATCTTGATCTCTCTCTTCTGGCCCCCGAGCTGAACGAGGGTCTTTTTCAACTGTTCATCGGTCACCTGACCACGTAACCTTCCGGACTGTGCCAGCTGGATGAGCTGCATTTCCAGCTCGTCGGCGAACTCTGGCTTAACCATTCGTATATTTGTGAGACGTTGTCTTGCTTCTGGAGTAAGGATTCTTCTGATTACTGCCTGTTTCTGCCGCTCGACTTGTTGTTGTGCTTGGGATCGTCGCTGGTCGTCTCCAGCGGCCCTCTGCATCTCAGCAAGTCTGCGGCGGCGCAGGGCTTCGAGCTCTTCGTCAGAATAGTCTTCCTCGGACATCAGCTCGCGGCCTCTCTGGGCCTAGCCTTCAACTCTTTCGCGACCTCTGCCGCCGTCTTGTTCAACAATGTGAGACCCTGTTTCGTCAGCTTTCGTCCCTTCTTGCCATCAATCGCGACTAGGTCAGCCTTCTGCAGCTGTTGCAGGGGCTCTCGGATGGCCGAGCCTCCAGCGTCGACGTGATGTTCTGGCCAATTGCCTTGTCCAACATTTCCTCCATACTGGACTCGGAGGCGGGACACTCCCACCGATCCATGCACATACAGCTTCCGCAAAAGTGAGGCGCACCTCGTGTACCACCAGTCGGGATCTTGAGGGGGCCGCTCCTTGTGAGCACCGGTCTTCGCGAACTCGGACCAAGCCGGAGGTGAGATCTCTGAGACGTTTTCTTTCAGATGCTTTGCTAGCCGGTCTATGAGTTCGTTTGCTGGGACCTCGAATGCTGTTGGCAACTAACACGTCCTCAATCGTTGGTGGAATTTTTCTTCGAGAACGGCGCGGTCTGAACGATATAAGGCTTCATCGCAGACTGACCCGTCTGGGAGCCTTTTCTCCGAGTAACAGGGAATCGTTTCATTGTCCCACACTCCAAGCATGTTATGACGATTCCAGAATTGTGCGCGTACAGCCGAACTCTAGCGTTACGCCCTGGTACAAGCACTATTTCACATCCCTTGCACAGATACTTCTTCAGCTCGCTCGGTATCCTAACCTTCGTCCGCTCAGAGATCCTTCGAGCAAGATCCACATACCGCCTAGACAGTTTCTTGTCTGTCTCAACCATCTCTTTCGCTTGCGTTATGAGGATCTCAATCCTCTCCCGCGCTACAGATGCCACAGCGGACCGCGTCTTGCCATAGTTTCGTCGAGCAGTTGGGCGTCCCATGAAGCTCATAACCTGAGCTGGGAGCAGTTCGATCGAGTGGGAATCATTGGTTCTGACTCTAGTCCTTGCTGAATCGTCGATAGAGCGGGTGCCTAATGAAATCGCTGGCCATCCAAGCGTGACCGCGTCTGCCAAGAGGAGGGGGACGGACTCTCACGAGCTGATTCTTGATCAGAGCAATCATCACTCTGCCATCCTCCGACTGGGGAAAGCGGGCGTCGGAAGAGGCCGGCCTGATATTGCCCACTATTCTCTTCTACTAGCACTCGGATCGCCGCTGAACATCGATGGCGACCTACGATGCTATGTTCACACTCGGGACGATCACGTTATCACCGTGAACCCTGATGCGAGGCTGCCAAGGAATACTGACAGGTTCACATCGCTCCTTGAACAGTTGTACAAGCAACGAGTTGTCCCTTCAAGCGGGACACCGCTTCTGTCACTGAAGAAGCAATCTTTGCAGAGACTAGTGGGTGAATTATCCCCTGATCAAGTTGCGACCCTAACAACTCAAGGAACTCCGAAACCGATGGAGGCGATCATGGTCGAGTTGAGCCGGGCGAGAAAACCTGTAGTCCTAGTCGGAGGGTTTCCCAGCGGACATTTTTCTCAAGCTACAGTCGACCTGTCTTCCAATAGATATCGTATTGACAAGAGACGGTTGGAGGCGTGGACGGTCGTCGGGAGAGCAGTATACGATTATGAGAAGACTATTGGGTTGAAGAGATTCTAGGAAAACCAGCCCTTATGTAGACGCCTTGGCTATCTTCAACCGCATAGAGCAATGTCTTCCGAGATCGAGATTCTCCGTCAGAGGAAGGCTCTAGAGCTTCGGAAGAAAATGATCCGTTCGCAGGAGAAGACCCTTCCGCCACAGCCTCAGACTCCGAAGATCAGCCCGCATGAGACTGTTCGGAGAATTCTTGCGGGAAGAGGGGAAGAAGTCTTGGAGACTGCGAGACGATATTACCCGAAGGAAGTTGGTCAGGTCGAGGATACCCTTGCAGGGCTGATTGATTCTGGCAGACTAAAAGGCCCACTGTCCGGGGAGGAACTCTATTCTTTTCTCAGACGAGTCGGACTCGTTTTCAACATGGATGTAAAGATCCGCGTAAAAGAGCACGGCGAGCTGAAGACACTGGAACAAAAGTTCCGAGACTCCCAATAATATTGGCCTCGTTGGCCCAGATAATAGCGATCCAGACTCCTATAGCTGAGACAGGGCTCTGTTCACAATTCCTCTCCCGCCCCGTACGTTTGCAGAAGCTAAGTCTGCCTTTGAATAGATATTTCAATCAGAATATTGTCCCTGGCCTAGCGTTGATCGATAAGCCGATTATTAGTGGAGACTCCACGTGTATTCGTAGTACTTCCCGGATTGTCCGATGGGCACGGAAGCTATTTTTTCGATGGAGGCGTGAGTATGTCGATTGGTCCCATGGACCCTATCGATGTAGCTTTCAACGCGCCGTTGAAGTGCTCGCCAGAGGAGAAAAGGCATTTTGCAGATCCGGCATTGCATGAAGCCCAGAACTCTAATTTTCCCTCTGCTTTGGAGATTGTGACTCATGGGTTGGACGCGCATCCAGCCTCTGAGGGTCTTCTATTCCTGAAAGCGTATTTCGGCTACAAGATAGCTGACGCCATGAGTAACGAGCTTAGCTCATATCCCAAAGTGATCCAGCCAATCGGTAATGGAGCTCTCATGATTGATGGAGCAATGACGAGTCGAATGCTAGACAAGTTCCAAGAGATCGTTTCGACTCTCACCGACGCGGAAGAATCAGTTAACGAGCTGTTGCAAGTGAATTCGAAGAATGCGGAAATCGTAGAGTTCAGAACCTACATTGACCTCAAGAGGCAACAGCTGAACAAAGAATCGGAGACCATGCGGGCTGCCTTTAACAGAGGCCCACAACTGGCGGGGAACTTCTGTAGAGGGTGTAAGAAGAGCATTTCATTTGAGACTCAGAAAATCGTGCTTCGAAGCTCACAGGATTCGCGACTGGAAGCCTGGCACTCCGGCTGCTTCCAAACCGTCAAGAACTAGATCACCTTAGTGACAAGGGCAGGAAACTGGTTACTCGAACTCTCAACTGTGAGCTGGGTTCCTTCCTTGGCATGGTCTCTATTCGCATATCCTAGGCTTACGACCCTTCCAAGCCCCGGCGAAAAGGCTGCGCTTGTGACGAAGCCAACATCGACCCCATCGCTCTTTAGCCTGGATCGTGTTGATGGTGGGTCTGTTGACTCAATCTCTAGCTTGACCAGTTGCTTGTTCACTCTGCCTATGTGAGTCGCTCTAGCGACAACCTCTTGGCCCATGTAGCATCCCTTTGTGAAACTGATTCCGTCTTTGAATCCCGCTTCCAAGACAATCATGTCCTGGTCAATGTCCGTTCCATACTTCGGGTAGCCTGCTTCCAGGCGCAATATCTCCATCGCTCGACTGCCAATTGGTTTGATTCCGAAATCTCCTGTGTTTAACAGGAAGCCTTGCCAGACAGCCTCTGCCTCATCATTAGGCAAGACAATGTCGTATCCTCCCTGTCCGGTTCTGTCTCTAGAAATGATGACGCTCGGTCCGAAGCTCTTGTGATGTAAGGGTTTGAGATCTTCTACACCGACTCTCAATGTCTCCTTGATCGCGCGACCCGACTCTGGCCCCTGTATGGTCAGATGGACGAGTTCTGATGTGGCATTTCTTATTTTGACGTCTTCTGTGATTACGAACCGTTCGAGTTCTTCCTGTACGTGGCCGGCTGGAGAGCTTCCGGTGTCGATGAGTATTTCATCGGCAAGTCCATAGAGGTAGAGGTCTGCAAGAACTCGGGCCTTGGGGCTGAGGAGTGCAGTGTGTTGACCCCCGTCTTCCTTAACCTGTGTCACATCATTCGTGAGAAGCCCATTGAGGAATGAGATGCGATCTTTTCCCGTGAAGATGAGACGGCCAGAACTGGATATGTCCGCTATCCCGGCAGATCTCTTGATAGCCCAATACTCATCAGCCGGGTCTGAAAAGCTGACCGGAGAGCTGGACGAGTCAAGCTGAGCCCCCAGCTTCTCGTGATGAAGAATGAGAGGATTCGACACGATCAAACAACTAGACCTCCCTGTTGATTATATGGTTGTTCCCAGACACGTTTTTCAGCAATCTCGGAACAATAGCGGAGAGAACAGGATTGGAACTTGGTCTAAAGGGCAAGGGGGCCATCGTGACTGCCGCGAGCAAGGGAATTGGCCTCGGAGTGGCAAGAGTTCTCGCTTCCGAAGGCTGTAAGGTCATGATTTCGTCCCGGAGTCAGGACTCAATCCAACAAGCGACCAAGAAGATCGTGGAGCAAACAGGGAATAGAGAAGTCTACGGAATCAGCGCAAACCTGACCATCAAAGACGATATTGAGCGACTGCTCGAATCGGCGGGACAGAGGATAGGAAGAATCGACGTACTCGCTTACAATACTGGACCCCCGAAGCCGGGAACCTTCGCGGATCTGAGCGACGAAGACTGGGAGAGTGGAGTCAAGTTGCTACTCCTGAGCGCCACGCGACTAGCGAAAGGAGTCCTACCTGGAATGGTGCAGAACCATTGGGGGAGGCTCATTTTCATAACCTCAACGACTCTGCGACAGCCTATCGGAAACCTGCTGCTTTCGGATACCGTGAGGTTGAGCGTTGCCGGGTTGTCAAAATCCCTAGCAACCGAATATGGCCCGAAGGGGATCACTTCAAACGGAATAATGCAGGGACACATTCTGACCGATAGGCAGAGAGAGATCGCAATGGATGTTTCGAAACGAACTGGGGGGAGCGTCGAGAATGCCATGAAGCAGGCTCTCGCTGAAGTACCTGCAGGCAGGTATGGGACAGTCGAAGAGGTCGGCTATTTGACAGCGTTCTTGGCTAGTGACTTGGCTGGGTACATTAACGGTGCAATGATCCCAATCGACGGCGGAATGATCAGATCAACATTCTAGTTGATCCATTGCATCGAACGAGTGATCATGGTGCGGCCGCCGGGATTTGAATTCCCGAGCCGCTCTGAGCGGCTTCCCGGGTCGTCAGCGTTCTGCTAAACGCTGCATTGGCAGGCTGATATCATAGACCAGGCTAGACCACGGCCGCACACTTCGACTCGAAGAGTTTCGGTCATTTAAAGTCTGATCGGGCTTGCACAGTTGCTTTGAGTAGGTTGGGTGGTTGTATCCGATCCCATCTTTCCTGATCTTTCCTTGACAGAAGCGGATATAACTCCCGTTATGATATTGGCTCTCGGAAGGTCATTCAAGGTCGACAAAGATGACAGAGGTCTATATCGACGGCCAGAGTCTTGGAAACCAGCAGAAAACGCTGCCTCGCCAGGCGAAGATCGCTGTTGCTCTTAGGGAGAAACCCACTTCCTCGTTCGAGCTACACTGGGAGGAGATCGGGGACAGGACGAACAATGAGGCGGAATATTATGCGCTGCTCAAGGCTCTCAACATGATAATGGCCAAATGGCCCGAGCTCGGTGCTGCCGGGACCCGGAAGGGGGTTGAGCCGATCAAGGTCTACTCCGACTCTCTTCTCATCGTCAATCAAGTCAAAGGCGTCTATGAAGCGACCGATACGAGACTCCGCCAGCTATGCGACAACGTTAGAGCGCTAATGAAGAAACTTGGAGCTGTAAAACTAGAATGGGTGTCAAGAGAAGAAAACTACGCTGGCCAATGGATTGAAGACAGGTGGAAGGGTGGAAAAGTGGAAGTCATAAAGGATGGGCTGCCGAACGAGGTCGTCGCGAAAGTCTGAACCGCTCTTCCTCCGTTTCGGATACTAAACGCACATATTTGCACCGAATGATCGAATAATCGTCGTGCGCCAGAGTGGGCAACGTTCCTCCCGATATTACAAGGATACTCGGTCCAGGCGAACAAGTACAGTTATTCATCCAGCAGAAGATCTATCATCCTAAGATCAATGTGGACTCGGTTGTTCTGACGAACGAGAGGATCATACTGAGACATCCACACGATCTTCGTCTAAAGAGAGACTTTACCGATTTCTCCTACACTGATATTGCCAACGCGATCTTGGATAAGGGTCTATTGAGGTCCACTGTCAAATGCCAGCTCAGGATGGGCGGAGAAGCGCTGAACTTGGCTGACCTGCCCAACTCGGACGCTGAAAAAGCGTACGGAATTATCCGGTCGAACATTGCAAGATATCAGACTCCGTTCGCGACAGGATACGCCGCGATGGCCCCCGCTGGTCCGATGCCCCAGCCGGTGCCAGCAGCAGCGATGGGCGTCAGATGCGCCAAGTGTGGCCAGATCAGCGCGCAAGGCTCAAAGTTCTGTGGCGGATGCGGCGGCCAACTCTAGACTTCAGCCGGGTCATTCGCAAACCTCAATCTTCGCTGTGATTCCGCGCGGGGCACAGTTCGCGTTCTTAACAAGAACGGCTCTCGAACGTTAAAGGATGGGCATGTTCGAATAGAGACGAGTATGCTGAGCCGGCCGAGTGAGCAAACTGCCGGAATCTTATGGACGCCGGAACTGAGGATAGCAAACCCGCCGCCTTCTCTTCTCGTCAAGTATACGAAGAAGGAAAAGGCGTTCTTCTACAGCTACGCGAGCTTCGTCGTCAAGATCATCCAGGACCCATCGATAAGTGATAAACTTCGCCAGATTCTTGAAATCGAGAACATAAGAATCAATGGACCCGTGGATGTGCGCGTGATGGTCTTCCCCGCACGCTCTTTCCGAGGACAACCGAACAGAGTCCTTCACGGCAGCTACAATTCTACCGCGTCACAGATCAGCGTCTACCCGCTGAAAATACCTAAGGAATGGATAAGGAACAACGGGTTGAGCCTCTTCGAAAAACCCGAGATCGGCTTCTCTGAGAAGCGGCAGAAGCTTCTGCAAGAGATCACGATGAACGCAGTCTCGACACTGCTTCACGAGATGTTCCACGCGAAAATGGCCGCAAGGGGAATGTCCCGTTATGTCGAAGAGTCAGTTGTTAGGAAGATGGAGAGGCAGTACATGATAGGCTGGGAAGAAACTATCAGTGCAGCAGTGCAATCAGCACTTAGCCAACCCTCATAGCACCCTAGAAATTCGAAGAATCTTATTTCTGCTAGAAACTTGATCTGTCCCCGCTCGGGAAGGGAATAGTGCCGTTATACGCGGAGCCGTTCTGCCAGTTGGAGGAGATCCTCGACTTCCCAGACATCAGCTGGTGAGAAATGGTTCTGTTTAGGCAGATGTTTCCTGTTTACCCAGGCGGCTCTTATTCCGAGTTTGTTGGCCGGCTCGATATCATGGTACAGGCTTGAAGCGATGTGGATCCAGGGTCTGTCGCCGATTATTCTCTGAGCCTCCTTGAAGTGTGCTGGGGCCGGCTTGTAGGACCCAACACTCTCAGCGGTAACGATTATTTCGAATTTCGCTCGAAGCTGTTTGAGGGTGAGATCTAAGAGATCATTGTCAACATTGGACAGTATACCGAGAGTGTGCTTCTTACCGAGCCTCCCCAATGCCGGATTCGTGTCGGTGAAAGGTTGCCATTGAGGGAGCTCCTTGGCCAAGAAAGAAGAGTCGGCCGGCGAGAGAGCCCAGCCGATTCTCGCGGCAACTGCCAGAGCAGTTTTCGCCAGGACATCGCGGTATGGTAGATGCGGAGTCTGCTTCTCGACTCTGCGTTCTTCAGCCTCGTATATCTTTGAGGCCTCTTCCGCGAGTTGAACGGGGCCATTGGCTCTCCCGAGAGCGTTCTTGAAAGCGGTTCTGATTCCGGTTTCCCAATCGATAAGCGTTCCATAGCAATCGAAGGTCAGTACTTCGTATTGACTCATGAAGCTACTTCCTACTCGCTCATTTCTTGACAGTTTCCCATTAGTCGGCGCAGGGCGATACGATAGTTTCTCTGGTTGCCATGGCTTGGAAAACTAATCGGTTGCTTGTTCAGAATCGATTGTTGGAGGCCTGCGCGTTGTAGAGCGTCCCGTATTGGACGGTAGACCGTCTTTTTGACCACTATAATGTGGCCTGGATGAAGCGCTTGCGCCCTTGCTGCTAGGCCAGGGGCGTCTCGATTAATCGCTTCACGTCTCTCAGCGGCCGGCAGCTTGTCGACAGGCACCTCGCAAGTGTCGATCAGAAAGAAGCCTCTAGAGCAGAACTCTTCTAGAAGCGGCCTCTTGTCAACGCCCTTACTCATCACTTTCTTCGCGGGCCAAAGTTTCAACGCCTTCATTGTTTCCCTGAAAAGATGGTCTTTTCCAATCGTGTTTGGAAAGTAGAAGTAGCCTCCAGAGGAGGGCGGTGACTCGGCTACGAATAGAATCCGGATCTTGTCGGGTCTATACTTCTCTCTAGCTATAGCATAGTCTTCTGTTGTCACATTTGTGGTGCCGAGGGCAGGATTTGAACCTGCGAATGGGCCGGTCAGATTTGGCCGCCAACCCGGTTTCTGAATTGGATCTTCAGCCGGGCGCTCTCCGTGGCCTCCGCGTAGAAGGATCAGGCTGAGCTACCTCGGCAATCCTCGGCGACTGTCCGCAAAACATGTTTGACGAATTAAGCTTTCTAGAGGGATACCTGATACTCGTCGCGGCCGGTTAGATAAGACGAATAAAGCCTGCCTGGACTGAGCGTGTGCGGAAGAATATTGGTCAAGGGTCCAGCCTGGCTCGCTAAGCTAGGAACACTGTCGCTGCTCTACGCTTCAGTCTTTATTACTCGGATAGGGTTTGGCGCAATTATCTGGATCTTTCCGCTCTATATTCAGGCTGGCCCTGCTGTTACAGGCATAGTGACCGCGCTCTATCCCGCCGTTGAGGGACTGGCTGCATTGCCTGTAGGCGCTTATGTTGACCAGCGGGGTAGAAGGCGGGCGTTCCTAGCAGGCTTGATTCTTGTCTCCTCGTTGACGTTTGTTATCGGATTGTCAAACAACCTGTTTCTGGTCGGCAGTGCTCATGCTATTGAGGGACTTGCAGCCGCCTTGATCACTGTCTCGTCCCTCGCAATGATTACAGATCTTACTGTGGAGAAGAATCGGGGGACTGGGATGGGCGCGTTTAACCTGTTCACCCTCGCCGGCTATGGAGTCGGACTCGTGCTCGGCGTGGCCTTCAGCCAGGTCTATAGCGGGTCTCTGGGAGACTCATTCTTTATCGTCTCGGGCGTCATGGCCATCGCTCCGGTTTTCGCCTATTTTGCTCTTAGAGAGCCAGTCCACTCTCCTCCCCAGAGGCGTAGCCTGAAACAGATTTTTGATAGTCTGACGGGGGATGTCTCATCGATTCTGCCTGTCTGGTTTGCGCTGACGGTTGTTCTCGGGTTCTACCTCTTCATTCCTCGATTGTTGAAGGAGGCTAAGCCGGGTCTGGCCCAGTCCTATATTTCGCAGGTGACTCCGCTACTTCTGCTCGGGCTGGTCGTGCTAGGCGCGGGCGCGGTGTTGTTCGGAAGGGTTTCAGACAAGATCGGACGGACGAAGACTATGATCATCGGACTAGTGGGACAGATAGGGTTCCTACTGATCTTTCCGGACTTGTTCCAGAGACTCATCCTGGTTCCTCAGGGCACTCCCTGGCTTGACGCCTACAACACGATCGGCCCGATCTTAGTTGTCGCTGCGTTGTTGTTCTTTTTCGGGGCTGCGCTGTTGCCTTCGGTCTTGGCTTACATGGCGGACAAGGCAAGCCTCGGCTTCCGGGGAGCGACGATGGGCCTTTACAGTCTAATGCTCAGCGTGGGACTCGCGCTGGGAACAGTCTTGGCCGGTCTTGCCGATCAGCTGGGAAGCCAGTCTTGTGGACCGCCTTGCGGAGTCCAGGGAGTATTCTACTCAGCAGTTGCAATTCTCACGGTTCTAAGCATCGTCTCAGGGGTTCTACTTCAGAGGGTCATGTCGAGGAAGACGATTCCTGTGCTCCGGCCATCATAGGAAGAGCTTCGGCTAAGGATGCAAACCAATTTATGAAGCGAGGGGTGGCTGGCGCTTTTTTGTGGGCCGGTAGATCAGCCTGGTATGCAGCGTGCTTGCTGGCCGAAGATCGCCCGCTTGGCAGGTCACCGTGGACCCTGATTGCGGGAAGGCACTAACCCTGCTCCGTAGGGCCGCGGGTTCAAATCCCGCCCGGTCCACCAAACTCGCATACTTGTTAGTTGATCCCGGAGACCGGCCGGGCTAACCCTCTTCCTGGTTATTCCTTCTTCATGCCCACGAGTACACCCTGCTGTCTGAACCATGATGATAGGGTGTCTGATAGAAGGTCGAACTGTTTGTTGACCTTCCGCATGCCTAGTAAGCCTCCGGCCGCCCCCGATCCAACTTTGACGAGCCTTAGTGTCCCGCCCTCAGTCGCTGGAAATATCTCGAATTCTACCTTGTAGTGTTGCGCCAAGACTCCCAACATTATGTTGGCACCCTTACTTCCCTTCTCTGCCTTGCCTTTCGTCTGACTCTCCCAGCTCACGTCGAACCCGTTTGACATGAACGCCTGATGGGTTAGGTTTCGAATATTGTCCAGGGCACCTTTCACAACGATATCAGCGTATTTGGCCATGCCTGAAACGAATTGCAAATCGGAAAATAAGTTTAGCGCTAGGTCCCAGATGGACGGGCGCATCTCCAAATGCGGCGTTTCCTACCGCTTGGATCTTAAGACGACTGTTAGAAGATGGTTCACGTGCATAGCTTATAGGAGTCTAAGGAACTCACCGGAGCCGGAACCATTTTGCCCGTAAGGAAGAACCAGCGTTGGATCGAAACGATCAATCCAGCCAGTGGCAAGATCATACGCAGATTCCGAGCTGCGACCCGAACTGATGTCGAGAAATCTGTTGAGAAGGCTAGGAAGGCGTTTGAGAAATGGCGCGCTCTAACCCCTTCACGGCGAAGCGAGTTTCTCCAGAGGGCAGCTAAACTTCTGAGAGAGAAGAAGGAGAAGCTAGGCAGGACAATCACTCTTGAGATGGGAAAGACAATCAAAGAGGCGATACCAGAAGTCACAAAGTGCGCGTGGGCTCTAGAATACTTCGCTGAGAATGGGCCGAAATTCCTCAGCCCTGAAGCTTTCAACACTGACGCGTCAGACAGCTACGTATCCTTCGAACCGCTCGGCGTTATCGCCTCGATAATGCCCTGGAACTTTCCATTATGGCAATGCATCCGATTTGCCGCCCCCGCCTTGATGGCGGGGAACACGGCGATCTTCAAACCGTCGAGCATCACCCCTCAGTCAGGACTTGCTCTACAGGAGATCTTTGACTCGTCAGAGACTTTCCCGGGCACCTTCAGCGTCGTCCTGGGAAGCTCTGAGGTAGCGTCCTACCTGATCGAAGCCAAGACCGCCGCGGTTTCCTTCACAGGAAGCGTTCCGGCCGGACGCAGCGTCGCAGAACAGGCGGGTAGACAGTTGAAGAAGATCGTCCTCGAATTAGGCGGCAGTGATCCATTCATCGTACTGGACGATGCTGATATTGAAGCAGCCTCAACCGGCGCGGTTGCCAGCCGATTCATTAACAATGGACAAAGCTGCATCTGCGCTAAACGCTTCTTTGTAGAGAAAACCGTCGCTGATGATTTCCTGAGTCGTTTCGTTGCCAAAGCGAAATCGCTCAAGGTCGGAGACCCCATGAGCCCTGAAACAGACATGGGCCCAATGGTGAGAGAAGAGGCGCTGAAGACACTCGACCAGCAAGTCAAGGGTTCCGTCAGGTTGGGAGCAAAGCTCGAACTCGGAGGCGAGAGACTCAAGCGCAAAGGATTCTACTACCCACCGACGATCCTGACCGAGGTAAAGCCGGACATGCCAGTCATGAAGGAGGAAACCTTCGGACCCGCCGCACCCATCATAATTGTCAAAGACGATGCTGACGCAATCAAGCACGCGAACATGAGCGACTTTGGTCTGGGCGGAAGCGTCTGGGGCAGAGACATCCGACGAGCAGACAAAATTGCCCGACAACTCGCCACCGGGATGGTCACGGTAAACAATATTGTCGTATCAGACCCACGCATGCCGTTCGGAGGAATCAAGAACAGCGGCATAGGCCGCGAACTGTCCCGATACGGAATGCTAGAGTTCACCAACATCAAGTCCATCAAACTATTCGAAAAGTCTCCTCTCGCCTACGTCCACGTCGAGTAGTCAACCCCCGCATCAGGTCAATACTGCTTGACTGGAAGAACTGGCCTCGTTTGGGACGATGGCTTCGTCAACTACGATCTTGGACCATTCCATCCACTTCGACCAATAAGGGTCAGGCTCACCTTTGACCTGATTCGATCCAAGGGATTACTCGTCGACGACGATACGGTCGAGGTATTGAAGGCTCGGTCGGCGACACGAGACGAAATCCAACTCTTCCATGAGAAGAGCTACGTTTCCTTGGTCGAACAGTACAGCAGAAGGGGCTCGGGTCTCCTCGACGCAGGCGATACACCCGCTTTCAAGGGCTGCTATGAGGCAACGAGCCTCGTGGTAGGAGCATCCTTGGTAAGTGCGGACATGGTTATGAGTGGAAAAATCTCACACTCTTTCAATCCCTCCGGTGGTCTGCACCATGCTCATCCAGAACGAGCCTCTGGGTTCTGTATCTTCAACGACCCAGCAATCGTGATCTCCTATCTGAAATCAGAGTATCATCTGAAACGACTCCTGTATCTTGACATCGATGCTCATCATGGAGACGGGGTCATGTACGGTTACTATGACGACCCGACATTACTCGACATCGACTTCCACGAGAGCGGACATTACCTATTCCCCGGAACCGGATTTCCAGACGAGACAGGGAAGGGAGACGCGAGAGGATTGAAACTGAACATTCCACTCCCACCGTCGACAGGGGACCAGGCATATCTCGATGCCTTTCGAGAGATCGTTCCCCGAATTGTCCGAGACTTCAAGCCTGAAGTCATCCTCGTTCAGTGTGGCGCAGACGGACACATAGACGATAAACTGGCTCACCTTCGACTAACGACTAATGCGTACTCGGAGATTGTAGGCGAAATGCACCGTCTTGCACACGAGCTGTGCAACGGAAGACTTCTCCTGTTTGGGGGAGGAGGATATACCCTCGCCAACGTCCCCAGAGTCTGGACGGTAGCATTCGCAACCCTCGCCGGGAAGACCCTAAACGACAATATTCCCGAAGATTGGTCCACCAAATTCGAGACCAGTGCTGAAGGAGACGCGCCTAAAAAGTTGCACGACAAAACTACCTCTGACACTGAACACGTTGTAAAACAGGTTAGAGACACCGTCGCAGAACTACAGCGGAACCTTGCACAAGCATGAGTACCCCTCGAATCGCCCGCGCAGCACTCTCCATGATGGAACCTTTATCTTGAATCGCTTCGTCTGGCACGTAGGCTCGAACGTTGACTAAGGGAACCACCTCCTTTGGAAAGGCGGGCGGAAAGGGTACTCACATTCGATGCCGGAGGTGCGGCCGCCACTCGTACCATGTTAGGAAGAAGAGGTGTGCCGCTTGCGGGTTCGGAGCTACCACGACGCTCCGAAGGTATTCCTGGCAAAACAAGAAGATCAATAGAACCAGGATAGTTTGAAGACTAGAGCCCGCATAGCTATCCCAACTCGATCCTCAACTTCGAGATTCAAAAAAAATGGACAAAGTCAAGTGCCCACGTTGTGGGACAACGATGCGATGGATTTCACGATTGAAGATGTACTTCTGCGATAATGACGGCTACATTCTAAGCCACCACGAAGCGGAGATGAACTCTCTAGTCGAAGCCGAGACGCCAGCAAATGTGCTGGCTAGCCACTAGCTTTGTAACTCGAGACATTCAGAGCGTTTCTAGTCGCTTCTTATTCGAATTAGATTCTCATGTCAGGAGTAATCAGGTGGAGGGACCACTCGGATACGGGTTTTACGGCAAAGTAGTGCTCAGAGTCCCCCGTTTGGAGGATCAGGGCCGTTTTTGGGCCTTCAAGCTTCAATCCCTCGGAAATCCATGAATAAAGTTGGTGGGCTCGGCAGGATTTGAACCTGCGACCTTCGCCGTGTCAGGGCGACGTCCTAACCAGGCTTCGCCGACGCTGAGAAGCGTCTTAGACGACGAGCCCCGGAGACCACGCCAATCCTATTCCGTATCAAGCTTTCCCGAATCAGCAAAACCTGTCGTGTATCGAAGGTAACAACTAACCTTTTACCGCCTCTAGAAGCCGATCGGCTCATGAAAATGAAAAGCACGATATTGGCAATGCTCGCACTGTGCATAGTCAGCGCGCTGGCAATAGCGCCAAGCCACGCCTCTTTCGCTCCAGTAATCTACGCTCGAACGGACAAGTCGGCCTATAATCCTGGAGACTCAGGCACACTGTACATCACGGTACGCAACCAAGGCACACAATCCTTTGCAGTAAAGAACATCAGCATCACCTATCCATGGTTCGCGTTCGTGACGGACCATTGGGACGGTAACGTTACAACCAACGGAATCACTCAGGCTGTAGCTCAAGGACAGACATACAACACGCAGTACTCCTTCACGGTCCCAACGGATGGCAGGGTAAACTTTCTCAGCGGATCGGTCTCGATAAAAGTCGGGACGGACATCAACTCAGGAACATACTACTCAGGCTCAGCTGCAATGGCATTCACTCTACCGACCTATCAGCCACTCAGCCTTACGAGTTCCACTCTCTCGATAATCGAGATAGCTCTGCTTGGCGTCGCTGTTGTAATGCTAGCCCTCGTCTACATGGGAATAGCCCGGCTACCGAAGAAGCAGTAATCCCTGCCAGTCGCCTAGTAGGGCATTCCCTTCTTTTTTGCAAAGCTATTTTTACGAAGCATAGTGGAGCCGCTGTCTGGGCCCGTAGCTCAGCCTGGATAGTAGCGTCGGCCCTCTACTTGAGATAGGGGTAAGCCGAAGGTCGAGGGTTCGAATCCCTCCGGGCCCGCCTTCGCGAGACATCATCACTCTTCGTCCCCCACCATAAGCCGCTGAATCCTCTTCAACAAGGGTCGCAGCCTTCTCGGCAGAACATCGTGGAGCATTGCAAAATCTCCATGGTGGAAGACTCTAATCTGGCGGCTAAAGAAGCCGAATAGTGCTACAAAGAGAACGAAGAGAATCGCGAGTTGGATACTCGGCCTTAGAAACGACGGGTGAGAGAATCTCAAGAAGTACTGATCAACAATAAGCAGGGGTAGTGAGGCAGCGGCTGCTAATGGAATCGCCTTCTTCAACGAGGAACCGGTCCCAGTCGCGACCGTCTTCCTAAGGGAGAAGACTGAGAAGAGCACTATCAACAGCGCCAGTAGTGCTCTCCCAATCGCGCCAGCAAGTGTGCCAAGATATGGCGCTCCGATCCAGACAAACGCCAAGAAGATCAATGTGGAAGCTAGAGTTACAGCGAGATACTGACGCGTGTGTCCCACGGCCTGAAGCGTTGTTACCAAGATCGCGCCTTGAGCAAGAAGCACCGATGTAACGGACAGAATGGAAAGTGTTAGCGCTTCACCAGTATACTTCGTCCCGTAGACAATCTCTAGAGCAGTGGGAGAGATGGCTGCCAATGTTGCTCCCAGCGGGAGCACTGTTAGGTTGATCAGCCTGAATGATGCAGCGAGCCGATCCGACACGCCGCTTACATCGCCGGTCGAATGGGCGGCCGACAGGGCTGGGTAAATGGCCTGGTTGACCGGGGTCCAGAGAACTGAAAGAAAGTTGACACTAGAGACAACCAGGTAGTAGGGTCCGAGAATTGCAGGCCCGAGCACGACGTAGATGATGCCGATGTCACCCCAAAGCTGTCCCAGAGTGACCAGGGAGGACGCGAAGACTTGAGCGCTAAAGCTCACGATCGGACGCAAAGGATAGGAGCCGCCGCCTGGAAGCAGACCATGCCACATGTATGCTGACAAAAGTATGGCCGCGCCTCCACCTATCGCCCAACCAGCCATGATGCCGAAGACTCTCAAGCCGAGATAGGCCAGTGCGAGCGCAAGTCCTCTGCTCAGGGGAACGTAGAGCAGGTTCTGGTATAATGTCTGAGCATAGCGTCCAGCGCCTATGAAAAAGGCTGTATAGAGGAGCAAAAGGTCCGCGAAAAAGGCTGAGACAAAAGTGGCAAGTAGTAGATTGGTCGGATTAACGAATCCCACGAGAAACCTGCTGCCGTAAGAGGAGAGCACCAGCGCAATGACTAGAGCCGGCATAGCGACGCCAAGTGAAAGTCGGAGAGTTGTCCTCGCAGCGCCGCTCGCCGCGTGAAGGTCTCCCTTTGCCATGCTTCTCGAGATGAACCTGGTGGCGGCGGATGGAAACGAGCCTGAGACAATCCCAGCGAAGAATGCCTGTATTCCGGCGAGAACTGCGAACTGGCCGACTTCCGCCGGAGCTAGAATCCTTGCGAGAAGAACATAGAATACGAAATATGTGACGTAGAGAAGGATCTGCTGGCTTGTGAGATAGGCCGTCCCTCGCGGAACATTGTACAGTTCGTCGGTCTTCGTCAAGGACTGATTCGACGCCTATGGATTGACAGCTTCTTCTAGCTTATGCTCGGTCCAAGAGGTGAGATCCCAACCACACCGCTGTTGAGGCCGATTACAGGGTTTACTGATTCGAAGAACGCATATGCTCCCATCCCCGAGGCTCTATTTTTCTCATTTTTCCTCGCTGTTCCAGCAACACGTCTCCTTGCCCTTTCTCAACCCTGCCTATTCGAATTAGTGAATGGACCCTCCTCTTAACCATAGGAAAATTCTGCTTTGGAATGGTCACTACTAGCTCGTATTCTTCTCCACCATACAGCGCCAATTCTTCAGGGCTCAGTTCTTGCTCCTCCGCAAAAGTCTCCACATCTGGCGACACCGGAACGTTTTCAACTATCATGCTGACTCTGCTCAACCTAGCAATCTCGTGAAGGCTCCAGGCCAAACCGTCGCTCGAGTCCATCGAACTATTGACCATCATGGAATCCGCCAGCTTGAGACCCATCCCCAGCCTAGCAACGGGACGGATAGCTGAACGAACTAGTCGTGGAAATCTTCTCGACAGAACTTTGTTGTTCGAGAGTAGTATCCTGAGTCCGGCATTTGACATGCCGAAATTTCCAGTAACGGCGATAATGTCTCCCGGTTTCGCACGGTCTCTCCGAAGTATCCTACTCGGATTTGCGAATCCGAAGCCGATGCAATCGATAACAAGATCCTTTGACTCTCCTGTATCGCCGCCGATTACGGCGCAATGATATTCTCTGCTAGCGTCGTAAAGTCCCCTGGCGAGTTCATTGACCATAGAAGATCGAACTGGAGGGCGTAGCGCGAGAGAAATCAAGAGACCGGACGGTTGTACCCCTTTAGCCGCGAAGTCGCTGACGGTCGCGACAACCGCCTTTCTAGCGGCTTCTGCCAAAGTCATGCCAGGTGGAATGTCAGTGCTCCCGACTAGACTGTCAGTCTTCAAAACAAGCCACTGTCCACGCGTCATAGGATAGACGGATACGTCATCGTCGAAACCGAGAGGCAGCCTAGGCCTAGATTGATGGAATTTCTTCGTTAGTTGTCCTATGATGTCCCGTTCTCCGAGCCCTGTCTCCGTCAATCTCACGGTTGTCCCTCCTGGTGGAGAATAGGAGCTTTAAGTCAAAGTATTGTCGAGGCGCGGTTTGGTGCCTCGGTGGCTCAGCCTGGTAGATGCGTCTGGCAACAGTGAGCATCCGCCTCGTAAGCGGAATGGCAGGAAAATGCCCCGCAAGGTCGCGGGTTCAAACCCCGCCCGAGGCTCCACACTGGTCCAGCGAGGCTAGTCTTTGACCTTGGTGGGCAGAGCTGGCAGGCGCGGCTTCTCTGGGCCCTCGTAAGAGATTAGGTTCTTCGACTCGAGAATCTCTTGCAGCTTCTTCACTGCGATGTATACCTGAATCTCCTTCTTGGCACCGGTGCAGACCAGCTTGCCGCTTGCGAAGATAAGAATCACAACTTTCGGCTCATCCATGCGGTAAATTAGCCCGGGAAATTGCTCCGGCTCATACATAGTCTTCGTTAAGCCGTAAACCGCCTTCTCGAGATCAATGTGGCCTCCTAGGCCGCATGAGGCGACGATGTTCTGAATAGTGATCTCCGGTCTACCAAGGATTACGATGCCGTCCCTCTTGAGTTCGTCAACTACCTTGAACACGGCCTTCCGAGCTTGGCGTTCAGATTTTGAGCCAGTGCAGACCATTTTTCCGGAGCTGAATATCAGGGTCGCAGTCTTCGGCTTCTTCAACCTGTAGACCAGCCCAGGGAACTGCTCCGGCCTGTACTCTACCCCCGGAAAGATCCGGACGATCGCGTTGAGGTCTATCCTTTGCTTCAGCGTTGCAGACGCAACAACGTTCTCGATATTGATGAAAGCTTTACCCTGGTCTGACAAGACTGTTAAGTTCCATACAGAGAGTGCAAGTCGTTCTCAATCGCGGCGCTCTCACAGATTGGGTCTCTTATAGACACGCTTGCACCCCTTTTTCTTGAGGGTCCCATCGCAACAAGCGATAGGGTGGAGGGTTTGAGCTTGGATTTGCATGCCCCTCCAAGGCGCCAGGCTCTCAGCCGGGAGGTGGATTGGGACGATGAACGGCCTGCGGATGAACTATCTGACGCGTAGGGAGTCATTGCTCTAGAACTCTTCTGTATCTCGTAGCACATTGCAGTATCCCGAGACGAACTTGCTTATTTCACCAGTGATAGGATCGTAGCTATGGCGTTCAGCATTACCAATATCCCTACCATAGACGTGAACGCTCAACGCAGGCTTGATGGAGATGTTGTCGACGCGGTGTATGCCCATGTGGCCTAGCACCGTTACGTGGCCCCTCTTGTTGACTCGCTCGCTTACTTGTTCTATCTTGGCGAGACTCGGGTTTGATCCGTCATCTGTCCTGCGGAAAAGCGCCTCGCGCTCCTCCCCATCATAAACCCCGATCAGAGCCCATGTTAGATGATCATGGATAGGTGTCGTCTGTCCCGAATGCCACACACCGCCTATGACGGAGAAAGCTCTGTCGGGCGGCATGTGGAGCAGGTTCATGGCAAACCGGTCCTTCCGAGGAGCGAAAGCTTCTGCGGGAAGAGAGCCTCGTTTGATGATTAGTTTCTCAAGAGTGGGCTCAAGCTGAAGCAGGATTTCGGACTCTGACGAGTACCTCCTGACGATTGCATCTACATCCTGACTGAATTCCACAATAGAGGATTCCGATTGAAGCACGAGCCAGAATCGGCATTTGTCCCGGATTTATGTGGTTCGGTATTCCCATTGAATATTGCTTGAGTGTTTGAAACCCGTATTTTTGCTCCTTACAAGTGGCTCGGTCTAGTGGCATGCAACTCAATGCTTATCGGAAAGCGTCGCGGGAACTTGTATCGGTAACGTAGAACAATAACTTCGAATGCCATCTCAAACAGGGAAGATAGAAAGAGAACTTGGCCAACGGATCCATCAGATCAGGGCCTTTCGAATCAGAGGTATCGCTTCTTATCACCAATAAGGGCGATGATATTGTAAAAGATATCGCAGGCCTGACCTCAATTCTCGAGTATGACTTGAAACCCAGACCAGTCCATCGAATCAGAGACACATACTACGACACCAGACTGGGACTGTTGCGAAAGAAAAAGATCGGCCTAAGAATCAGAAGAATTGATGGAAAGTTGCTTGTTTCAATGAAATCAAACCCTCAACGAATAGAAGGAGAGGGAGTGCGAAGGATCGAGATCGAAGCGCCATGGTCCCCGCTCTCTTTAGCCAGGATCCAGAAGACCCTCAAGAACTCGCCTTCCAAAGGCAAGTCCCGTTTCTCGGCACGCTCTCCATCGGATGCATTCGCTTCCATGGGGCTCGTCGTCATTCAAGAGAGGACGACGAGGAGAACCGTAAGGGACATTTTTCGCCACGACAGACCAACTAGAACACCCTTGGCGGAGCTCGGCATAGACAGCGTGACTTTCATCGGCCAGCGAAAGGTCCGGATCTTCGAGGTCGAGATCGAAGCGAAGGGAAACAGATCTCCAAAGAAGATTCAAGAAATTGCTAAAACACTTCAATCCACATATTCTGGTTTTCTCAGAGAATGGCCTTATGGCAAATTGGCGACGGGCTTGGCTATCCAGAACCTGTTGAATTCTGGTGTCCTGCAGAGCTATCTAGAACATGACCGGCTAGAGGCTGGCGCCTTTCCCGTGATTGAAAGGAGTATTATGTCGAATATTCTGGCGGCTACATCCGGTGCCGGCTAGCTGTTTTTGCTCGCTCGGACTGGCTCGAATTCGGCGCATGCCATCCCATAATATGTGGGCACCTGGTATGATAGAAGGTTCGACCGGGACGGCACTACGTCAGTCACGCCCGCGAGCATAGTCATTTGCCAGAGACTGTCAGGTTTAGCCTCCTCTACTAATCTTGCGCTCAGGCTCATTATCGCCTTCAACTTGTTTTGCCTTATCTTCTTCATGACTATCATATCGTACTTGGACGCCGCTGGATTGAACCCGTAGGGTCCCGAGCGAGAGTGCGCGTGGGCCTGATCTGCACTGGCGACGAAGACGAACCTCTTCCTCCTATCAAATGTCATGAGTCGTCCTAGGAGCTGCCCGAACTCATAGTTTTTCCTGAGTGGGATCTCTCTCGAGGGAGCGACAATCACAATCCTCGGCGCTACTCGCTTATTCTTGATGACGAACCATAATGGGACAAGGGTCCCCCAGTCCATCTGCATATCTGACGAAACGCCGCTGGCTGTCCCGTAGTTGGCGCCGACGACCGGGAGCTTCGCCTTCTCTGAGGCTCGTAGGATTGACTCGGCGAAAGCCCTGTCACAACGTGCATGCAGAGTGATTGAACTCTTTGATGAGCCTTTCAGCTCCCCCGAGGAATTCTCCGCGGTAACGACGGCAATCTTTCCGTAGAGCCTGAGGTTATGTGGACTTGCTATGATTATTGTGTGGGGGCGTGCTTCAGAGATTCTCTGGGCAAGAGTCTCCATCGCGGTACGCGTGTCCTTGAATCTTCTAAGCATGGATCTCGAAGCGAGTTCTGGAATGATGTCGCCACCATGGGGGGCAATGCAAGAATAGACCAAGGTCATCTCATGGGACCCCTAAAGCGTCAGAAACTAGGGGGATTCTTTAAGCTGTAGTGTCCGCTTGACAGCCATCCAAAACGCATCAGGTTCCATCAGATTTGGATTATGCCCGACCGTCAATCCCTAGATATCTTCATCTCTCGGAAGATCCAAAAAGGCGAGACTGTGACAGAAAAGGATTATACCTGCCAATATCGATCGGATCAAGCAAGGATCGCTAAACCGTCAATGACAGAACCCGCAATCAGCTCGAGGACCACCTTAGTCGAAGAGAGCAAATCCGGCACGAAGCACTCGAAACGAATACCCTTAGCATTACCGATCATCGATGAGGAAATGAAGTCAGCAGCGCTCGCCGCTCTCGACGAGAAACTAGTCATGGGAGAGAGCGTATTCAAGTTCGAAGAAGAGTTCGCAAAATACTGCGGGACCAAGTATGCAGTGTCAACCAGCTCAGGCACCGCCGCCTTGTCGATCTCTCTTCAGGCGCTCGGTATAGGCCACGAAAGCGAGGTAGTGACAACACCATTCTCGTTCATCGCTACCGCCAACGCCGTTCTCCATGCTGGCGCAGATCCCGTCTTCGCTGATGTGGAAGACTCTGGAGTGAATCTAAGTCCACAGAAAGCTCGGGCGAAAATGACCCCGAAGACGCGGGCAGTAATCCCTGTTCACCTTTACGGTCATCCTGCCATGATAGAAGATTTTCTTGATATTTCTCGCGAGACTGGTGTCAAGATCGTGGAAGACGCTTGCCAAGCGCATGGGGCCGAAATCGGGGGAAGGAAGGTCGGCTCGATTGGTGATGCTGGATGCTTCTCATTCTATCCGGCCAAGAATATGACAGTTGGGGGAGACGGTGGAATGATTACGACCAGCAATGACGAGACTGCAGCGGCAGCCATGAGCATACGGGATTGCGGGCGAGACAAAGGCAGCAAGTACAATCATGGTCGGATAGGCTACACCTCGAGACTCAACACTGTAAACGCTGCGATAGGACGGGTCCAGCTTAGGAGGCTTGACCGATGGAACCAGGCGAGGAGACGACTAGCTTCCCAGTACAAACGGGAACTGGAGAACGTTGAGGGCATTACGCTACCTCCTACCGGTAGGGGGCAGGACAGCGCAGTCTACCACTTGTTCGTCATAAGGACCAGGAAGAGAGAGCAAGTGAAGAAGCAGCTCGAAAGCAATGGTGTTGAGACTGGCGTTCACTACCCCGTCCCGATTCATCTCCAGGTACCCTATCGGCAAATGTTCGGCTATTCTAATGGCGCTTTCCCAATAAGCGAGGCTCTGTCAAACGAGGTTCTCAGCCTGCCCATGTATCCGGACCTGGCGGAAGAGAACATTGCTGGCATATGCGACGTCATCAAGGATTCACTGAAACACTAGCGATTTCGAGGCTGGATTCGTATAATCTATCTTCTTCTCAACAGTGAAGATGTTACGACGATCGAGGGAAACATGATCCCCGCACCGGCGAAGAAAATCGCTTGAACTCCATACTCTGGTACAGAGGCGAAGAATCCACCGAGAATGTTCCCGACAGCCATTCCAACGCTCAGAACTACGCTGTAAATTCCATTAGCTGACCCACGTCTAGCCTTTCCTGAAACATCACTGATGTAGCTGAGAATCGCAGGGGCGATTGCTGAAGCCATGAAGAAGAGAGGTGCCAAGACTAGCGCATAGTTGAGGAAGTTGGGGAAAGACCATCCGAAGATTATCAGGAATCCTAGTTCGCCTATGGCACCCATTATCATGATCTTCGTCCTTCCAACTTTGTCGGAGATGTGACCGAAGACAATCGCTCCCAACGCGAATAGTCCACCGATTGCTCCCAGGAAAATCAACATTTCACGCGTAACGATGAAGCTTGTCGTCTGAAACGCCTTGGGTAGTAGAAAGTACATTCCAAGAACGATTGTCTGGCCCAGCCATACGGGAATCACCGGACGGATCTTGGACCCAAGCTTGCGGTGACGGAGGCCCAGCTGTCTAAGCTCGATGCTTCTAACCGGCTCAACGAGAAATTTCGTTGCTAGTAAGGATGTGAAAAGAAAGATACCCGAAGTCACCCAGAATGCGTACGACAAGAAGTATGGAGCTCTGTTCGCAAATTCGGTGATAAGGACGGATCCAAGCCCGAAACCGAGGCCATACCCGCCCAGATTTGCAAGATCGAAGCCTCCCATTTTCCCTCCTCTATTCGTTTGCTTTGTCGCGTCGCCGAGAAGAGTGAGGGACGTGACGGCTGCCATGGCTGCGGATATGCCCATGATTGCGTGGAGAACGGAAACGTCGAGCAGATTCCTAGTGAACCCAATCGCCGCAGTTAGGACTGTTATTGTGCCCATCCCCGCCAGATGGAGTCTCTTCCTACTGATCCGGTCTGCGAGTCTTCCGATTGGCATTGCTGAGCATGCTTCTGCGATCGGGTATAACGCGAGGATGAGCCCAACCTGGAAAGCGCCTGTTGGAAGATAGAGAGGGAAGAGGATGGTTATGGATCCGAACCCAATTCTGGTGAGGAATACTGCTAGGTAGAGGTATAGAATCATCCTTAGGCCGATTTTCTTGGGCATGGCCAGTATCCGGGTGTACGATCGGGGTTTCGGGTTCTGTTTGTAATAGGCTAACTGGTCCATGGAGAGATATAGACTGGGAACGGTCCCGTGGACCTAAGCTAGTTCTGTTCGGACCGGATTGCTAGAACTTGCCAGAAAGTTGCATTAGGTTAAGGCCGATATCCTTGTCCCTCGCTTTCTCCAGCTTCCCTGGGAGCTTGTTGAGGTTAACCTCGACCATGTTGGCAAGGGACCCTTCTTCCAAGTGTCCTCCTAGGACTGAGAAATCTCTGCGGCCTAGCGTCGCGTGGGCATGGGGAAGTGCTTTGTGGTTCATGGTGGAAACGTTTCCTGACAGTGAGAGGATTTCCAAGTCCTCTTCGAAGGTCTCGTACTTGTAGGTCTTAGTGTCCTTGAAGTCGTAGTGTCCAAGCTTTGCTTGGTAGAGTGAGCCTATTCCTTCAAAGAAGGCGGCCCAGATTCTCTTGGCCTCCGCGAAGTGCTTCAGAGTTTTTAGTATGTCGTCGCCCTGTTCTAGTCGGAGCACGAAACCCGTGCCCGCCTTAGTGTAGCGCGCCTCATTCACCCGATGAAAATATCGTCAGTCTTGGATCTCAATTGCTCAAGAAAGGATGGGAACTGTCGCGGAGCCGTAAGGAATCACAGCAACGTCTCTATCGTATAGTTTTGGATCAAGCGATCGGAGTGCATCGTCTATTGCTCGATAGAATCTGATTCTGGTCTTCGTCAAGAATTCTTCAACGACGCTTGGTGCTTTGGGAGACACGACTATGAAGTCAGCTTTCGCGTCGTCTAGGGCGAGCCGGTTTGGCTTCTGCGATGCCTCTGTGACCTTTCCTGCCTTCGCTCTCTTTTTCAGATCCTCGACAACAGAGGTTGGCTCCATCTTGCCATATGTTTCCATCTCCTTCCTGAACGCCTCACCGCCAATCCCGTTTTCAAGCGTTGCAAGAAGAATAATTGCGGACTTTGGGGGGCTCGATTGCGCTATGAGACCGGTTGCGAAGGCTGATGCTTTGAGTGCTTGGTAGAGATTTTGACCCATGGGTCCGTCTGCCTTTGTAAGGACGAGTGTTGAGGGATGTGACTGGACTGTGTGTGCTCGACGCGAGAAGTTCTCCGCGAGTTGTTGGTGCGCCAGACCTGGGTCTCCGTAGGCGGCTTTGACTAGGGTTCCATTCTGGTTGTAGACAAAGTCGAAGATGCGATGTTCGATCTTCATGTATTCCTTGAGGATAGCGGGGACCTCGTTCATGTCCTCGCGCAGCGGATTCCCCTTGATCAAGAGTTCGCGACACGCGGGATTACCGATTACGTATCCATGGTTTGTCGTGATGGTCTTCAGTCCAGAGCAGCCTGGAAGGAGGGCCTTGGCCCCGCCTTCGTATCCTGCGAAGTAGTGAGGCTGGACGTTTAGTGACGAGATTAGAAGGTCGCGGTCGAACAGTTCCTTGTTCAGCTCGACGGGTGTTCCGCGACCGGTGACGCCGATCCATTCGTACTTGCTCGTTGGACTCTGTGTTGAGCTTACTTTGATGCTCTTTTCATACTTCTTGTAAATCTCATCGCCGAGAATCTTGCGGATGAAAGAAGGGTCCGTTGGAACGTGTGTGCCACAGGCAAAGATGATCTTAATGTCGTCAGTCTTGGGCTCGATGAGGCTGATCAGCTGGCGTATGAAGGGTGACTGTTTCCGGGTTGAATCGGCGAGAATGATGGCGGGGCTCCAGCCTTTTTCCCTCTCGAAGGGTCTGGCGCCAACTGGCGTTGCTAGTGCTTCCTTGAAGGCTAGGTCTGTGGGTTTGCTTTGAAGAGGGTTTGCCTGGACGTATCGTATTTTGTCTGGTGTGAGTAGCTTGCTACCTCCGAACTCGTCGAGAACTGAGAGACTGACAGTCGTAGTCAACGGTGGATGTCAAGAGGAGTCAGATTTACGATTTAAGCGTTAAAGGTTTTTGCTGGCCAGTTTATGCTCAGGCGATAAAGAAAGGGGTCCGCCCTGGTATCAGGGCGGGGTATATCCGCGGCTCGAGCTCGAGTTGGTGTTAGTGGTGGTGCTCTTGTAGGTGAATCCTAGGAAGCCTCCGATGAGGCCTAGGATGAGGCCGATGAAGTTCATTGACAGTATTGAGAAGACGAGCACTAATGTGCTGCCTAGTTTTCGCTGAGCCGCGTTGTTGAACAGCAGCCATGACCCTACGAGCGTCAGTATTCCCGCAACACTGCCCCAGATTAGGAGCAAGCTGCTTGGGAAGCCTGGCACGAGGAGGGATCCGATGGCACTAGCGAGGAATGCGCCGATCAGGGTGAATAGCCCTGCGAGTAGTGATAGCGCGAAGGCTGCTGTTGGCTTTGGCTGTACATTTACGGCCAAGGTTCATCCTTACAAGACGCTTCCTCTCAAAACTATCAATGAATTGTAACCCTGATAGGTGGGGAACGTGAATCATGTGCACTGTGTCATAGCAAAGAATCGGCACAACATGCTCTTTTCAAGGCGAGAGTTAGTCAACTATTGGTCAGGGCGTATCTAGGTAAGTTATTTGGGAACAGCCGCGAAGCTGGTATGAGATGAAGTATCGCACTCTTGGCAAGACCGGCCTCAAAGTGAGCGAGGTCGGGTTCGGAGCATGGGGAATCGGCGGCAGTGCCTATGGAAACAGTTACGGTCCCACCGATGACAAGACATCGCTAGAAGCCGTCGAGAAGGCGGTAGAGCTCGGATGCAACTTCTTCGACACTGCAGATGCCTACGGACACGGTCACAGCGAAGAACTGCTTGGCAAAGCGTTGAAAGGATGCAGGGACGATGTGATTATCGCGACGAAAGTTGGCGCAGACTTCTACCATGACCCTCCAAGAATGAGCTTTGGACCCGACTACCTGTCCTTCGCAGTGGACAAGAGCTGCGAGAGATTGCAGACGGACCATGTCGACCTCTACCAGCTGCACAATCCTCCCATCCAATTGTTGAGGAGTGGCAAGATCTTCGAGGGCCTCGAAAGACTCGTCGAGTCTGGAAAAATCCGTTACTATGGAGTGTCGATCCATGATCCAGAGGAGGGACTCCTCGCGATGAAGAACGGACGACCCGCGGCAATTCAGGTAGTATTCAACATCCTGCGCCAAGAGGCAAAGAACAAGCTGTTTCAGGCAGCCGTCGCCAACAATGTTGGCATAATAGCTAGAGAACCATTATCCAATGGCTTTTTGACAGGCAAGTTTAACGCTGATTCGGCCTTTCCGAAGGGAGATATCAGATTCAACTTCCCTAGAAACTACTTCCACGCTCTGATCAAGGCCGCCCAGCGTCTGAAAGTCTTGGAGACAAAATCGAGGACCCTGGCCCAAGCCTCGCTGCGGTTCATCCTCGACCACAAGGAAGTATCGACCGTCATACCAGGGGCAAAGTCGATCCAGCAGATAGAGGAAGACCTGCAGGCATCGGACATCCCCTCTCTGACCGGAGAAGACCTTCTAAGAATCAGAATATTACGAGAACAAGGATTCGGGTAGAAGGCTGCTGGAGTAGACATAGTCGGCAAGATATCTATTTAGGCTGACCAACAAGAAACGAGCCTCTCCCCGGGACCTTCCACAGGTTTCCGAGACGATTCGTACGATCCTTGGCTCGAAGGAGAGGGCTAGCCACTTTCGAATAAGCACCGATGCGCTAGAGTTCAACGTCTTCGCAGATAACGCAGAGGAGCTTGGGGAAAGACAGAGACGACTGCGAGAGGAAGGATTCGATATACTCAGCACGAAGCATCTCGATATACCTCCTGAACCTATTGGAAGGGAGAACGCTTTGAAGGAAGGTGTGGATCTCTTCAATGAAGAACGCTACTGGGAGTCCCACGAGGTCCTGGAACAAATCTGGAGCGCGTCGAAAGGGGCCGAACGAGACGCACTACAGAGCTTGATTCTCACAGCCGCGGCTTTCGTACACTATCAAAAGAACGAAACAGAAGTCTGCCTCTCGGTCCTCAAGAGAGCACGGGCTAAGGCGGGAGACGGAGCGGGAATCGCACTGCTAAAACTGGACGGGCTCAGAGAGAACCTTGAAGCAATTCTCTCCAGTGGTAATATTCGACTGTTCAAGCTCAAAATCAGACGCGATCAATAGCACGATTTTTCTACTGGGATAGCCTCCTCCCATCGACCTACTACACGACCAGAAGATCCTGAGGAGATTGTCTAGTGGCTATTGTAAACATCGACAACCGATACTCCAGTACACTTGCAATGATCGCGGGAGTCATGATCACTATCACAAGATTGCTCATCCCACAGTTCTATCCCAGTGAGTCCGTAAACGGCTGGACAACCCTATTCGCAGAGCTCTCTACTGCGGGTCTAAAGCCATTCTCATTTCTGGCGGGAGCGCTGTCGCTCCTAGTAGAGTTTGGAGGAATCTCGATTTTCGCGGGTGGCCTCCTCTGTTACAAGAACCATCTCGTTCCGGCAAGGAACTCGTCGGCATCGGAGCCACCTTCGGTTTCGCTGATCTACTTCTCGCCGTCCCAACACTCGCAAGTAGCAACTCTGGACCTGCCTCTCTTGCCGTTGTGGGCTGGACAGGACTACTCTTCGCAATACTGGCTAATCGCCACATCAAAGGTCCCAGAAGGACATACGCTGGAGAGGTACGTTGGTTCATGTCCAGCGTAGGCCGGAAGTTTACCCGAGAAGACGAGAGAAGAGAGAGACGACTTCGCCGAAGACGAGCCCGGTCCCTCGCGCGCTAGGGCTCTGGCTTGCGGAACAATATGATGTCCGCGGCAACCCATACCGTGATTGCCAAACCCCCGGCTAGTAGGACTGCTGGTGCAGAGTAGACCAAATAGCCAAGGATGGTGAAGAAGAGCAGAAGGAAGAGTGTGAGCACATCACTGATGATTCTCTTTGTAGGTTTGTCCATCCGTTTCTAGTGCCTTCAGGTTCTCTGTTTCTCTTGTTGTAGGGCGAAATCTCGTGAGCTTAGATAAGCTCTATCCTAGATTGGGTTGAGCATTATCCTGTGACTGAGCGGACGAACAGGAGGATGTTCCTCTTTCGCTCTCTCAATCTTCTCTTGCTGTAATTGTACCATTCTGGCCCATATGGAATGTATTCGCTGACCCTGAAACCATCCTTGATCAGATTTGGCTTAAGATCGTCTCTTATTCCCTTCAGCAGTTGAAACTCGAAGTCTGCCTTGTGATCACGGCTTAGTTGTTTGGCTACGTTGATCAGCTTGTCGTCGTGTGTTCCTATAGCGAAGAAATTGTCTTGCTCGAATAGGAGAGTCATTAGTTGGACATACTTCGCATCAACGTCGCTCCGCCGCTTGAATGCGACTTCGCCATTCTCCGGGTAGGCTCCCTTGACCAGCCGTATATTGCCGCCTATGCCGAGGAGATCCTTGAGGTCGTTCTCCGTTCTTTTCATATTGGCTTGAAGGCACATTCCAACTGACTTGTGGGACGGAAGGAGTTCCCGGTAAGTCTCGACTGTAGCATCAGTATATGGAGAGTTTTCCATGTCGATCCATAGAAAGAGTCCTTCGTCTTCTGCCCTATCCAGTATCTTCAGAATCAGATTCTTGAACAATGGTGCCTCTAGGGATAGTCCTACCTGCGAGGGTTTGACCGATATCGTCCCCTGAATCTTCTCAGCAAGGATGACATCTATGAGCCGCAAGTATTCCTCAGTGTATTCCTGAATCAGTTTCCTGTCCGGCGTGTGTTCTCCGAGACGGTTCAAGATCACCGACAGCTTCCTGTTGTTAGCGTCATGCGCCGCCTTTACCGCGTCTTCGATAGTGTATCCAGCAATCCAGCGTTTGGCTATCCGATAGAAGAGGCGTTCAGCTAGCCTTGGCAAGCGTCCTAGACCTCACACGGGCTGATAGGTTGTGATTCCGTTCGAATTGGTCTCGATAATGTTTCATCGTTGATCTGTTACCAGATTTTTTCGAGGATCTGCACAATCTCCTTGGTCTGTTCTGGACCGCCTGCCTCTCTGGCAATGGAAGGAAAATCGTCCCTCTTGATTCCATAGTCTCGGAGTCTCTTCGACAGTCCTAGCTCATTCACGAGCTCAGAAACCCCATCTGCGGCAGAGAAGGCGATCTCTTCCACGGGTCCCTTGATGGCCTTACCTTCTGCAACAGCGATGGAGGTCAGCCTCTCAGGGTTCGTCTCAGCTTCTCTCCGCATCACTTCAGCAAGGGTCAGGCATGATGTGATGCCATGGGGAATGTTCCAGGTCGCGCCGATCACTCTGCCGATGCTGTGGCTGATGCCTGTCCCGACGCTCAACGCGCCTGCATTTGACATCCAAGCTGCGATCTGACATGAAAGCCTGGACTGTATGTCTATTGGATCTTTGATTGATCTCTTGAGATTTCTGAATAGTTTTCGAATCGCTTCCAGGGCGAGAGCGTCGACGAACGGTTGATGTTTTCGAGAGAGAACGGATTCTACCGCATGATCAAGGCTTCTGATTCCTGTTGATGCCCACAGCCATCCTGGTGTTGGAAGTGTCAGCTCGGGATCCAGAAAGATCACCTTGGGGACCATTCGAACGTCTCGAAAGCCAGTCTTCCGCCGCATCTTCTCATCAGTCATTCCAGCGGCATGAGAGAACTCCGCCGCGGAGAGAGTGGTAGGGACCGCAAAGTGGGGAAGAGGTGGGCGATCAAAGTTTTCTGAGATTTCTTTTACGACAATCTTTGTCGAGTCGATCGGGCTTCCTCCGCCTAGACTAATGAGCGAATCGGCATTCGCGTCTCTAGCCGCCTTGGTCGCTAACCTAATCTTGCTCTCGGGAGCATGCTGGCTGATATCCGAGAAGACTCCGGCGAAGGATTGGCCTGCCGCTCGTTCGAGACGTTTGAGAAGATCTGTCTTGGTCGCGATTGTGTTTCCCGTTATTACGAAAGGGGTGTGCGATTCTATCCTGTTAAGTTCAACTTGGAGCTTGGCTATAATACCGTTTCCGAATTGGACCCGTTCGATTGGCAGATAAGTGTACTCGCCAATTGCGATTTCGGCGTCTGTTGAGGACAATCTCTCGACAGGATGGGACAGTTGCTGCCTATTTCGCGACCGCTGGAATCCAGCTGAAGGGATAGTTTGGATCGTCCAGTCTCTCCGCGTTATTCGTCACTTTCAGCGGATGCTTAGTCTCGACCATTATTGCCATCTCGTTAGTCGAATCCTTTCCTAGGCTAGCTTCAATCGTGCCGGGTTGGGGTCCGTGGTGTATTCCTCTTCGGTGCAGAGTGTACGACCCAATTTCCACGCCTCGACGGCTTCCGAAGTCTCCGCTAACATAGTACAGTATTTCGTCGCTGTCAATGTTGCTGTGATTGTAGGGAACTGGTATGGCGAGAGGATGGTAGTCGAGTTTTCGAGGTACAAATGAGAGAACGTCGAACCCCGGTGCCTCGAAGGTCTGATGGATCGGGGGTGGTTGGTGCACTCTGCCGGTTAGGGGTTCGAAGTCATTGATGTTGAATATCCAAGGATACAGGTAGCCGTCCCATCCGACTACGTCGAGTGGATGAAAGTTGAAGACGTATGACATGAGAGCATTCTCGATCTTCATGAGAACCTGGTGTTCCCCTGCGTCTTTGTGGGTTACTAGCTTCTCGGGGGTTCGAAAGTCCCGGTCTGAAAAGGGAGCGAGCTCAACCAGTTGGCCATAGCCGTTCCGATAGCGCTGCGGTACTTCTATAGGACCTGCGGATTCGACGATGAGGAACCTACTATCCTTCGACTCGTGGGTGATGCGATAAGTTGTTCCTCTCGGGACGACAATGAAGTCTCCCTCGTGAAATGGAAGGAGGCCGAATACAGATTCTAGGGTCCCTTTTCCTTCGTGAACAAAGTAGAGCTCGTCTCCCTGGGCATTTCTGAAAAACGAGCCCATAGACTGCTTGGGACGGACTGAGGAAATGAAGACGTCCTTATTGTAGAACAGAGGCTGGCGTCCTTCGACCACGTCTTGGGCAAGTTCGAGGTTCTTTGTCTTGATATGATGATGGCGGTGTGTGTCGGGTCTCCATTCTCTTACGCTCAGGTCGAATAGTTTCGTAATCTTCGATACGCTTGTCGGGGCGTGCTCGTGGTAGAGTGTGGAATATACTCCTGAGAATGCTTCAGTCCCGAAAATCTCCTCGTGATAGAGGGATCCATCCGGCTTCCTGAATTGCGTGTGCCTCTTTGGAGGAAGCTGTCCGAGGCGAAGGTAGCTTGGCATCGGTTCTCAGTTCGGTTTCGAGGTCTCTATAATGCTATTTCTCAGCGTTCCTAACCGTTCGATTTCCAACTCCACAACATCCCCAGGAACGAGCCATCGGTGCACATTCGGTCCTAATTCTAGGATTGACCCAGTCCCAACAGTTCCGGATCCGAAAATGTCTCCCGCGTGTACTTCGACTGATTGTGAGGCGCGGGCAATCATCTGAGAGAAGGTCCAGTGGATGCTTTTCATATTTCCATTCGACAATTGTCTTCCATTGACTCGTGCACTCATAGTGAGGTCGAACCGTCCTTTTCCTAATCTCCTGTCTTGCAGCTCGTCTGGTGTTACTATCCATGGTCCCAGTGAGGTCGCGAAGTCTTTCGCCTTAGCTGGACCTAGGCCGATCTTCATCTCCTTCTCTTGGATGTCCCGAGCGCTCCAGTCGTTCATAATAGTGTAGCCTGCAATGAAATCCTCAGCTTGCTCCTCTCGAATGTCGGTTCCAGTCTTCCCGAGTATGCAGGCAATTTCAAGCTCATAGTCCAACGCCTCCGTGTAGGCTGGGCGTGGGACTGGCTCGTCAGGGCCGCAGACTCTGCCCGGATTCGAGTAGTAGAATGCAGGAAACTCGTACCATTCCCGCGGCATCTGCAGACCCCTCCTCGCTCTTGCTGCTTTCACATGATCCTCGAACGCGTAAAAGTCCCTCACAAGCGCGGGACGCGGAACCGGGGCACGCAGTCTGACGTCACCGAGGTTCTTGAAGGCCCGTGGTATTTTCTCTGGATCTAGCCGATTGAAAATTCGCCAAGACAAGTCGTGGAGAGCATCGAAACCCTTCGATCCGCTGATGACGAGTTCGAGTGTAGATTGGACACTCGATAGCTTGGTGAGTCGTTTTGGAATCTTTATGTCTAGACGGCTGGCTACGTTTGGAATGTCTTGAAGATCAAGGATCCAGCTGCCCCAGAGTAGTCCTGGCCGGTTCTTAGATTGGTTTTTTGGTTCGCTGTACGTGACCAGTTTCATGCGTTGCTATAGGTTGCCACGTTTGGCCTGTTCGAGTTCGATCGACTCGAAGAGCGCTTTGAAATTTCCTTTTCCGAAAGACTCGCTACCCTTCCTCTGTATGATTTCGAAGAAGAGTGTCGGCCTGTCTTGTAAGGGCTTTGTGAAAATCTGTAGCATGTAGCCCTTCTCGTCCCTGTCGACCAGAATCCGTAGCTTCTTCAAATCTTCAATCTTCTCAGTCATCCCGCTTACTCTCTTGCCGAGTCCTTCGTAGTAGCTGTCTGGAGTGTTGAGGAATTCTATCCCTCTCTGCTTAAGATGCTCGACGGTGGAAACGAGATCATCTGTTGCAATGGCCAAGTGTTGGACTCCGGCGCCTTTGAAGTAGTCGAGATATTCCTGGATTTGGGATTTCTTTCGCCCTGGCGCTGGTTCGTTGATGGGGAACTTTACTGTGCTGGTTGGATTGTGGACGACCTTTGATCGTAGCGCGGAATATTCAGTGCTGATGTCTTTGTCGTCAAAGCTGATGAGCTGGCTGAAGCCGAAGACTTTGCCGTAAAACTCGACCCAATACTCCATCTTGCCCTCTTCGACGTTCGCGACTACGTGGTCTACTTTGTGTAGGCCCACCGGCTCTGCTTTACCCTTGATCGGGACGAAACTAGGAGCGAATACTCCTCTGTACTGGTCTCGTTCGATAAACGTGTGAACAGTATCACCATATGCAGAGATCGCGGAGCCTTTCAGGTATCCGTGATCGTCTTTCAGAACCGTCGGATTCCGTATTCCGTTGGCCCCTCGTCTCACCGCCTCCTTGTAGGTCCAATCGACATCTTTCACCCGAAGAGCGATATCAGCCACTCCATCACCGTGGTTGAGCACAAACCGAGATATCGGATGATCCGGCACGAGGGCGGAAGTAATGAGGAGGCGGATGTCGCCTTGCTGCATGAGATAGGAGATCTTGTCTTTTACCCCTGTCTCCGGCCCGCTATAGGCGACAGGAGCGAACCCGAAGCCATTCTGGTAGAAGTAGCTTGACTGTTTCGCGTTTCCAACGTACAATTCGACGTAGTCGATTCCCTCTATCGGAAGCGGATCAGCTTTCATGGGACACCGATTCTGCCACCCGTAATACGTGGCTTTTAATTTATTCTTTCATCATGACAGGCTATAGGTTGTGGTTGCTGAGGAACTCGAGGACTTGCTTCTCAACATTGTCCGGATCATCCTCAGGAACAAAGTGCCCTGCGTTCAGACTGGATAGTTTTGCATCGGGGATCATTTTGGATATTTTCTCGGCATAGGTTGCCCCCGCTTTAGCAGTACCCCAGAGTAGAAGTGTTGGAACCGATAGGTGCGTTACACCCTGTTCGATCTCTTTTAACGGCTTAAAGCTCGGATGGAAAGGCGAGTCAGGGAACATTCGGGCAAACGACTGGTAGACTTGTTTCGACTCATCATCAGGGAAAGGCGCCCAATAGGCTTGCATCGTTTCCTCAGTAATATTCTCGGGATGAACAGCTGATTCTTTGATGATCGCAGGAGTAATCTTTGCAGCCACATTTGGCGGGATGCGAAAGTCAGTCGTGAGAAAGGTGTTCATTATTATCAGACCCGAAACGTTGCTCGGGTTGCGTACGACATACTGCATGGCGAAAGGAGCTCCCCAGTCATGAACTATCAAGACGATGTTTCTCAGACCTAGCGACTGAATGAATCCGGAGACTATCCGAGCATGATGTGGAAAATCATGGAGCAGAGGATTAGGCTTGTCAGACTTCCCGAAGCCCATCAGGTCCAGCGCAAGCGCACGGTGCGTTGCTGACACGGAAGGAATGAGCTTCCTCCACATGTAGGACCAAGCAGGGTTACCATGGATCATCACAACCGCCCGGCTACCGTAACCCTCGTCGACATAGTGTATCCCTAGCCCATCAAGCTGGACCCATCTCTCCTGAAACGGCCATCCTTCGAAATAGGGCCAGCCCTGCCTGATCATTACGAGTCTCCTAATCGCCCTTTTATTGAGATTGTTGGAAACGCAATCTACACATGATATAGGGCTGTTGTAACTTTTGGCGAGACCAATTGCCCTCCAGACACCGTCGCAGCTCAAAGTTAACAATTCGAGACTGCGTGAGGGCGCTTGCCCCGTGGAAACAATAATATTCCGACAAACAGCGTCCTGATCGCGAGGTTAGCAAGTTGGATTGGGGGCTCCAAAACCGACTGTCGCGGATAATCAAGCCTGAGACGGGTCATACAGTCATGTTAGCCGTGGACCATGGCTACTTCATGGGTCCCACACACAAGCTGGAAGAACCGCGCAAAACAGTCGAACCATTACTGCCTTACTCCGACGCTATCATGTGCACTCGAGGAGTCCTCCGAACATCCGTCGATCCGAAAAAAAACACCCCCATTGTGTTGCGAGTCTCCGGCGGAGCCAGCATCGTCGGCGAATCATTGACCAACGAGACGATTACCACATCGTTTCAGGACGCTATCCGACTCAACGCTACGGCAGTAGCACTGTCGATTTTCGTTGGGACCCAGCACGAGCATCAGACCCTGAAGAATCTAGGAAAGCTAGTGAATCTGGGAGAGGATTACGGTGTTCCCGTATTGGCGGTGACCGCCGTCGGAAAGGAGCTTGAGAAGAGAGACGCCAGATACCTTGGACTATCATGTCGCATCGCGGCAGAAATGGGGGCACACTTCGTCAAGACCTACTATTGTGAAGATTTCTCGAAAGTTGTCAAGGGATGCCCGGTTCCGTTGGTAGTAGCTGGGGGGCCGAAGCTTGAGACCGAGCTCGACGCCTTCGAGCTCGCACATGAAGCCGTCGGCGAAGGAGCTGTAGGCGTGGACATGGGCAGGAACATTTGGCAGTCTGACCACCCGGTCGCGATGATTCAGACTATTCGTGAAATCGTTCACAAGGGTGCTAGTGTGAGAGAGGCTCAACGGGTCTATGAAGATTTGAAGAAGACCCCTAGTCCTCTCCTAGCAAAGACCCAGACTCGCTGAGAGTTCTTACGTCAGTGAAATGAGATTGACGAAGAAGCTATACTGGGAACAGCCCTACTCACAGGAGTTCACGGGAACTGTTGTTTCCGTCGATGGGTCTAAAGTAGAGCTCGACCAGACCCTATTCTATCCTAGGGGAGGCGGAGTTTCCTCCGATACCGGTATCCTAGGCGAGCACAAGGTCGTCGAGACACTCAAGGAAGGCGATAGGATCCTGCACACCCTTGACTCTTCACCATTACTTCAACTCGGCCAGACAGTTGCAGGGAGAGTAGATTGGGATCGGCGAAACCGGTTGATGCGCATGCACACAGCCGGGCATCTGCTCAGTGCGCTGTTCTATACTCGGGCCAATTGTCGAATCACTGGAAATCAGATCGATGTAGATAGATCCAGAATGGATTTTGATCTCGAAGCCTTTGACCGGTCACAGATACAGACGTTCGTAGATGAGGCCAACAGACTGATCAATAACGACGCACTGGTCAAGACATACTTTCTTGATCGAGAAGAGGCGTTGAAGCTTCCAGAAATGGTCAAGCTAGCCGAAGCCGCTCCCCCAGCAGACAGGAAGCTTCGCATCGTTGAGATCGCGGGCATAGACAAGCAAGCCGATGGGGGACTCCACGTGGCACACTTGAAAGAGATCGGGAAAATTCAGTTGTTGAAGCTAGAGAACAAAGGGAAGACAAACCGACGATTATACTATGACATCGTTAGCCCGTAGATGGGGCGAAATGATTACTTCCTCTTCCCGGAACTAATCGGGTTTTTATCTTGGTACATTCCGGCAACTGATGAGGCCGTAGAGTTCAGGCGATCCCTCAGACTGTGAAACAGTATCCGCCCCAGAACGAGGCACGAATTTGATAAGTTTCGACAAAGCAGGTAAGCGATTCGGCACGCTCGACGCGGTCAAAGACTTCTCACTGAACGTTCGGGATCAGGAGATTCTCGGATTATTGGGTCCGAACGGCGCGGGCAAGACTACTCTGATGCTCATGATGGGAACAGTGTACCGCCCGACGAGCGGATCGATCTCCGTAGATGGGTTCGACGTGATCAAGCATCCGAATGATGTTAGAAAGCTGATAGGAATCGCTTTCCAGGACGCTCGGGTCGACGGAATACTAGGCGCCTTCGACGTCTTGAACTGGCATCTCAAAATGACCACAATACTGGACAAAGAAGAAAGAGCCGAGCGAGTAGAGCAGGTGCTCCGAGCCGTCGATCTCTGGGACTCGAGAAAAAAACGGACATGGCTCATGAGCGGAGGAATGCGGAAAAAAGTGGAGGACTGCAAAATCCTCGCCCAGCGCCCTAAGATAGCGGTCTTTGACGAGCCGACGGCATTTCTGGACGTTCCGAGCCGGCTCTTAATGTGGAAGATGATCCGGGAGCTGAGAGACCAAGGGTCCACGGTAATTGTCGCGACTAATATGATGGATGAGGCTGAGAGACTCTCAGAACGAGTCGCGATCGTTAATCGGGGCAAGCTGGTCGCGATCGATACGCCTGAGGTGTTGAAAGGCCAGACAAAGGGTGGAGAGGTATTGGAGCTAACTGTCGACAATGGGCAAGAGTTTCCCCGAGGATTACTGACACAGTTCGGCGAGGTCCAGGACGTGACTCAGACCGAAAACAAGGTTTCGGTCTACCTCAGCTCTGGAAGACTCTTACTCCCGAAGATCGTAGAGACTCTTACTACGGGCGGAATCAAGATTCAAAGTGTTCATCTTAAGGAGGTTACTCTTGAGGATGTCTTCCTCAACTATACTGGCCAAAGCCTCGAGTGACCCGACGGGCCAAGTCTCAACATCCGGTCTCGTCTGGGAGATGGCACGCCGTGACATCCTCACTCTATTCCGGACTCCTTGGATAATCATTTCGCGTAGTATGGCATTCGTCATCCAACTATTCGTTTTCGCATATTTCATTAGTGGTATGGTGAGCTATCCCCACTTCTTCCAATACTACGCGGTCGGCAGCGTAGTCGCGATGGTAGCGTCAATCTCCTTCATCATTGGATATGATATCTTCGAGGAAGCAGAGGAGGGACTGCTTGACTATCTCTTGACTCTGCCCGTGTCCCGCCGCCAGTTCATAATTGGACGGGCTCTCGGCGGGGCCGTACGTTCGATGATCTACGTCATTCCAATGTTCGTAATCGTAGCCGTTCTCGAGCATTTTGCGAACCCGCTTTCGATCCTGGCTGCCGTTCTCGACCTGTTCCTTCTCGCGTTTGGCGTGACTGGACTTTCGATAACCATGGCCGTCACCGTGAGAAGTGCGAACAGGTTCGACGTAATGCTGGCGTTGCTCGACTTGGCTGTGACTAGGATAAGCGTCGCGCTCTACCCTCTGACATACCTACCGAACTACGTCCGGCTGATTGCTCCGTATTCACCAGTAACCTTTGCTTCGACAAGCGTTCATGACGCCTTGATCGGGACGAGCCTCAATGCGACAAACCTCGCGGGCCTCTTAGCCTTCGTTGCCATCTTCCTCGTCTTGGGAGCTACCATCTACTTCCGGCGGTTAGAAGGGGGGGTGTACGGTTGAGCGCATCAGGCCTTGTGGTTCGAGTTGTTGAGCGCGATATCAGGATTCTCTTCTCAGACTCATTCCTAGTCGGGATAATGTTCGCCAATTTCTGTGTCGATCTTTTCGTCACCGCGGCCACATTTAGTAACCTGATTTCTTCAAGCTATTTTCTCCGAATCGCTCCCGGTTCCAACTTCATCACAGCTATGGTTGCCGCATTCCAGTCTGGGCGAGATGTCTGGAGGGAGAAGTACATCAAAGATTTGGCCTCGTATCTCTTCACCCTCCCAGTTCCGCGCCGGCTATTCGCGGCTTCCAGGATCGCTGGAGGGGTTGTTCGCAGCGTCATCGCAACATTTCCAGGCACGCTCGTTATCGCGTACCTCTACGGTGTACTGTTTAGCCCGTTGCTAATCGAAGCGTACTTGATTGTCGGGCTCTTTTCACTCGGAATCGTTGGCCTATCGATGGCAGTATCCGCATTCGCATCTTCAATCGAAGTCTTCGCGACAGCGCGAAGTGCGATTCAGCTCTACCTCTCATTTCTTAGCACGATATTCTACGACGCGTCCGTGTTTCCCACGATAGTTCAACCGATAGTAGAGACAAACCCGATGACATGGGCGATGAACGCTTTTAGAGCATTGCCCGGTCCGGGATCAGCGCTGAACTCGATCGCAATCCTCACTGTCCCGTCACTAGCTTTCGCGGCCCTAGGAATGATATGCTATCTCTGGTATGCGAAACTATAGTCTGGAAATGAGGACCTTCCATGATTCAATCCGGAAAACGTGTCGAACTAGGATTAAGATGAAATAGTCACAATCTGAGACATGAATCATGCCAAATTGTCCCGTGTGTGGAAGGGACATCCCCTCGGGGACCCAGTATTGCCCAACTTGTGGTACTAACCTTCAGAGTTACGGAACGCAAACTACTCAGACTCCGACCTACTCTCCAAACTACTCTTATCCTCAACAGGGAACGGGGATACCTGGCACAAGTCAGCCTCACAACCACAGGAAATACATTGCGGCAATCGTGGCAGTTCTACTAATCGGCCTCACCTTAGGGTTCTTCATTGGCTACCTTCAACCGGTAGCGGTAGACTACACAACCGTAAGCGGAACCGTGTCCTTAGGCAGTTATCGTGGAACCCCGAATCTGATCATGTTCAATAGTACAACGTTTGGAAATCTGAGTGCAGCAGTCTCCGGCAACAAATATCTCATCAACTTGCCAACCGGAGACGTGTACGCGGTCTCGATTCAATGGGTCAACTCCACGGGGACGTTCAGGTGCCTTCCGTCTCCAAACTCATTCTCGTCAAACAACCAGAACGCGACAAACAACATCTCCTGTTAGGGAACCCCTTGGAATCAGTCGGTACTCATTTCGGTCATGCCGAGATAACCGCTAGTCTCGTGCGAAAAGACCAGAAAGTCCCGTGAATAATCGAGCGTACGTAGGCAGGTCGAAAGAGATCAAGGTTTCTGAATTAACCCATGGTGTTGATATCGACTTTGCCTTGCCGAATGACCTCTCATTCTTCTTGCCCTATCTGCCATATTACGTGAGAGAGACTCTTGAGATAGGAGGTCAGGCCTATGTATCCCAAAGCCCTAGCGGTACAGCTTTGGGCATTTTCATTTACGACGACCTTGAGAAGACGGGAACCATATTCGCAAGATCACGAGAAGTGTTTGACCATTTTTACCGATTGAAACCGTTTGACTCTCTCTTTGCAGAGCTGAAGACGGAGCACGACTGCGAAACCTACGACATCTACAACATAGACATTGAGAAGCTAGCTTTTGCCCATTCTTTCAAGCATGAAATCTCTGTAGCGCGCGAAAGCCAATTACACGAGATAGAACAGTTTATGGTTTTGACTCACCCTGGAATAAACAGGAAATGGGTTGGTGTCGCGCTCAAAGACGGAGAAAAATGCTTCATTGCCAAGTTTGAAGATGAGATCGCCGGGGTGGGATGGCTATCGATTGTCGACGGTATAGGAAGACTCCACTCACTTTTTGTTAGGCCTCGATTCAGGAGAATCGGCATTGGTGAGGACATATTGTACGCTCGGTTGTTCTGGCTCAAGGCCATGCGTACTCGCTCGGCATTTTCTGAAATTTCCCGTGAGAATCCTTCGTCTTCGAAGATTGCAGTGAAAGGGGGAATGAATGTTTTAGGGCAGGTTTTTCAGTACTACGGGAAGGACATAAGGAGAAAGACGGGAATGTTGCGCTGGTAACGGACTATGTTCTGGGCGCTCCGCAGAACGGGCACGCTTGAACGGTCCCGTCGATTAGGGCTCCACAGTACTTGCACTTCACCTTTACAATCTCTTTGACAACGATCTGCTGCACTGGTGGTTCCTTCGGGGAAAGATTGATCTGTGGAGGAGGTTGCTGAGGGTATTGTTGTGGCATCTCTTGGAAGGACAAGTGTTTGGGAAGGCGTCTCCTCCTTCTCGAAACAGCAACGGCCAGAATTACAATTAGTATTATGACCAGGACGAAGATACCAAAGTAGATCAGGTATTGGGTCAGACTGGAGGTTGTTGGCGCAATCGTAAGCGGATAGCTAGAAGATGTCACGGATAGATTGTCCGTATAGGAGAAACCATCGCCAGTCGTCGAGTTAGTGTCCTGTTCATTGTAGGCATAGCCCACGATGTATCCAGATGTAGGATCGAAGTTTGTGTTCCACGTATATGATGCCGAGAACTTTCCGTAAACATCGCTGCGCTGATAGCTGTTAACGCCGCTCTGAGCGAAGATTGTGTAAACGTTCTCGTTCTGTGAACTAAGGCGATAGTTGTAGCTAGTTGATTGAACGGTCATCAAAGTATTGAGAAGGGTGAAGGCGCCCCCCTGCGGGGTCGAACTGTCCATTGCAAACCAGACTGTTGGTTTGTAGTATGCATGCCCAGACTGGTTATCGTCTCCTTTCAGATACAAGAAACTCGTTGATGAGAAGGTGTAGTTTCCAGACGAACTGCCAGGTTGGTGTAGACCCTGATTGTTGACAGTTGTCCATGTGAAGCTGTAATATTCTGACACGGTCCCGTTGAAATAAACTGTGTTTACCCTCTCCGTACCGGTCAACGTTGTTTGTTCGGTATATCCATTGTAGTTTGGCCCTGTACCGTTTCCAACGTTCACGACTTCAGAGAAGGTGAAAGTGTCTCCTTGGTGTGGACTGAAACCGGTTACAGCCGGGACGCGGAATAGCGCCAGAAGTAGTACAAGTCCGGTTGCAACAATGAGCGGTTTCAAAGTCTTCAGCCCCCGAAACCTCCTCCGAATCCGTGAACGTGCGCGGGATGTGCTCCTCCAATCGCGCTGAAAGTAGAGTAGTATGTCGAATGCGCGAGGATCAAAGGGGCATTGTACGGGAAGAAAATGAACGTGGGAATGTATCTGAACTGGACAGGCGTATTCATGATCGGCGCTGCTGGATCAAGCTTCTTAACGAGTTCATTGTTGATTCCGTGAATCATCCTCACGGACAGACTTAGCAGTTCAGACCGTTGAAGACCCACAGCCACCGTCCCAAGAATCGAGAAAGCCTTCTCAACCAAGTCCAAGGTTTCGTTGGCTTCGAGGCTCGCTATAGAGGCGAGAATCGCTGCCGCTACAAGCGGATACTCAAGGTATGTCTTGAGTCCGGATATGATGATTGCCATCTTTGTCCTCACGTCATCGGGTCCAAAGTCGGAGATTGAAAGGAAGGCAGAGGCAAGCTCTGTGTCCTCCGACATCATGTACCCCCATGAACCGAACAGTGTCCGGTAAGCCTGAAACCTGGCCGCCAACTGATCTGGAGGAGTTGTAACAGCGGCCAGTATTGCGGCGGACTCGGACGATCGTGTCATTTTCGAAAACCAGACCAACCGATCGGTCGGATAGGTCCCGTCATATCTCTTCCCGAAAAGCATCATCGAGGCGATTCCCGCCGACAGTTGTTTGGGAACCTTCGCATGGTGCCTGACGTCATGTTCGAGACTCGACAATGCCTTCGAATAGGCCTTAAGATCAGAATTGTCAGCAGCTGATTGCCGAAGTGTGAGGGCCGTTATTATTTCCGCAGCCATCAGCTTATTGTCCAAGGTAGAGCCAAAGTGTTGAAGAACACCGAGCGCCGCAAGGAAGCGTTGACCGACCTGATTCACGTCGCCCTGAAGTTTTGCCAACCCAATTGACACACTCCAGAGTTGAGTTGGATCTGCCTTCTGGAATCCAGCTCGAAGTCCATGCTCGTAAGATCCCCCCTTTCCAGCGATGTCTCTAAGCTCACTCGAGGTTTCCCGGGTCTCGTCCACGAACTGTGAAAATTCGGTATCAGAGACTCTATAATTTCTCACATTAAGATCGTTCAAAGTAAGCACCCCCAGGCCGGTGAGTGAGACATATTCCCCGTTGAAAGGGGCCATCCGATCAATAGTCGACTTTTTCTGAATGAGCTGAGTAATCTCCGAATCCTTCGCTAGAATATCGGCCCTTTCCTTCACCACCACGTTTCTTTCACTCTCGACGCTCTGAATCTCTGCTTGCTTCTTGTCGGCTCCTTCAAAGTGAAAGAGGAAAGAGTGAGTCTTATGCTCTCCACGAGCGAGCAGGGCCTCGTCGCTCCTCTCCTGGACAATCTCGTTCTGCAGTTCGGTATTCTTCTGCATCAAGGTTGCGACGTCAGCCGCCGCCTTGTCGTAGTCTGCTTTCTGGAGTACGGAAACGTAGCCGTTAGTTGAAAGATAGTTGAGATCGACTGGTTGAGAGACTAGCGCGGACTTCGCCGACACTTGAGACATGAAGACTCTTACGTCATTACACTTCATCTTCAATCACCAATCAATGATCGGGAACTTGCCAACGATATTCTGATCCCCGAGTATGTTGCCAATGACGAGTTCGAGGCGTTCTCCGTTCCTTGCAAGTTCGATAACCTCGTCGTCTCCTAGAGCCTCTCTAAGTAGGTACTCGAACTGCAGTTTTCTGTCCCTCGTAACGTTGAACCGTGCGCAGCGCTCGCGCTCTATTTGCTCATAAGCATATAGCAATTCGTAGAGCGATCTGTAAATCTGGTCGTCTATCTTTTCCTGTATCTTGTCTTTCTTGACCGTAATCAATTCTAGACCTTCAAGATCCACAAAGTAGATTGTGCCATCGGGCGCTAACACTGCGTCTTTGTCGAGCCAGACATCGTGATAATCGAGCCCGCTGAAGGTCCCATCTTGGTTGTTCTTGACGGACCTTGAGAACAGGGTCAGATATGCAATGCCACTCTTGACAAAATTCTTCAAGAAACTCATAGCCTTATCATTGTTGTCGATCCCGTAAAGGTCGAAAACAGACCCGATGTTGCTGCCTACCGTGCTGCCGGAATGGAAGTAGATCCTAACATTCGATGGCACCAGCCTCGTTTCCTGCACTATCTTCCCCGCGAATTTCCTGTACCAGTAGACCTGTTTTATTCTACTCTCAACCTCCTCTGGGAGGAGCACTATTTTCACTAGTGGCGCGAGTCGGAAACCGTGAATAGAGGTCACGTCGGCCATTTCAGAGACCTTCATGGAAGTTGTAGCATGCTGCAACCCCTGACCCCCATAGGGAGAACCCCTCAGCCACAACTCTCCGGTAACATAACGTTGGGCCAGTCCCTCCGAATTGATGATCAAGTCTCTAAGCTCAGGGTCTTTCAACAAACTCCCGATCTCTGCTTTCCCGAGAGTGCGGTGAGAAAATGGATCGGTCGTGGAACCCACGCCTTTGATTGATAGATAGAAATCAGTGCCGTCAATCGTCAAGGATGGCGAAGGGAATACGGCCCCCCTGTTATCGTCGACGAGAAATTCCTTTGTCTCGAGCGGATTGCCCTCTGCAAAGGGATGCATGCTTGGAGGGAGGTATAGCTTTTCAAATTCGCTCATTTTGAAATTTTGAAAGTGTCTGTTTGTCAGATTGCCGAATGCTTCGTAAGAGTCGAGACTGAGTGGCAATCCCTTCAACTTCATGGGTCCCGGTCTCTCGAAGATTTTCGAGTTATTTTTGGAAGGGTCCTAAATTAGCTTACGATGAGTTATGGGTGCGGGGGGTGGGATTCGAACCCACGAAGGCCTACGCCACGGGATAACACACCCGCGCTTTCCTTAGAGCAGACAGATCTCTCTGCATGTTCTCCGGGTCTTGAGTGTAGCGCGCGCGTGATAGGCGCGACCCGCCCATGTGGTCAGCTTTGTTGACCTGACTCTGGTACCCCCGCTCAAAACGTCGGTCGTCTCCTCTTGTCAGATATATCTTGAGTCGTTGAATCTATGCTATTCCTAGAGTGATCAGCTCATCTTTGCTCGGGTCGTAGTTCTCAGTCATGAAGTTCTTTCTTTACCCGCTTCAGGATATGGGCCATGGCCCTATTAGCCAGGTTTGAGAGCGAAACGATTGCCAACTAGTCCGCGTGAGTGAGAGCTCTTGGTACCGAACAGAACGCTGGCGATAATTGTAATCGTGTCGGCCGTCGCTCTAGGTGGTGGAGCAATGACCTACGCCATCGGGATCCCAGGCTCTCCATGTACGGGAGTCGCTAGTACGACGCGCAACTTTACAATAATTGCTGACGACAACGGCTACAATGATAGTTTGCATCATCTGGGGCAGACATGGCCGGTTATGAATGTGAACCGTTGCGACATCGTCAAGATCACAGTAGTCAACACGGTTACTCAGACTCATGGGTTTTCGATAGCCTACTATGCAGTCAAGGGCACCGAGATTCCAGGCCAGCAAACACAGCAGATTCCGGCCTTCCAGGCCATCAGAGATGGAAGTTTCACCGTAAAATGCAATGTCCCGTGCACAATACATTATGCCATGCTGAACGGGCTCCTGAACGTTTCATAGCGTGATGCATAACGCGAAAATTATTGACTACAGCCATCATCATAGGTCTAGTGTCAATCTCCCTGACAACGTCAGCGTACCACCAAATCGGTAATTCGTCTACTCGAGTGCTCAGCCTAGCGAGCGTAGTCCCAATTGATGCTTCATACGTGAAGATGTTCCAGATTGCTAGCAAGTCGGTTGACCCTTCGCCATGGCTGGTGTATCCCGCTAGCAACAAGACGATCTGGATAGTAACGATCCTGCTCGGGAATCATCTCCTGTCTCAGATTGTCAATTTCACGATGGTCAGTCATGATGTAGTGCTCTCTACCGTGGTCGCGAATCTCACTAACACCGTCCCAACTGACATAGTCTACGATCATAATGAAACTCGGGTCTGGATCGTTGAGAACGACAGCCTTGCCTACTATGATCAGACTGCCCCTTCAAGAATCACAATTGCCAAAACGTTTCCAAACGAGGCGCCAGAATACCTGGCTATCGATTCCCAGGACAATCTATGGCTGACGCTTCTCACCACAGACCAAATTGTAGAGTATGACCCACATACCGGCAGTTCTTACAACTATTCCAGCCCCAACTCGAATGTCGGCCTCCAAGGAGTCGCCATATCGCCAGTCGACGGTACAGTCTGGTTTGCCGAAGCTTATGCAGGCAAAATTGGCCGCATCATCCCATGCAACTCTTCATCGTGTGCAGTCACTGAATATAGTCCGCCCCCAGGAATAGTCCTACAGGGATTGATTCAGGTTGCTGTCGACAAGACTGGCGTGGTCTGGTTCACCGT
>Ga0307471_100000043_pt1 | contig 59036 bp, 49 predicted proteins | sample atmos_gasesAM3C__2_FD_204566 | JGI IMG/M metagenome (GOLD analysis project Ga0307471, IMG submission 204566) | Hardwood forest soil microbial communities from Morgan-Monroe State Forest, Indiana, United States - atmos_gasesAM3C_515 | ecosystem: Environmental > Terrestrial > Soil > Temperate... | reverse complement strand
TTCGTTTCCGCGCCAATCCAAGTTCGAGTCTGCAAGATGTCGGTAGGCCAGTTTCCTGTCTGGAACAAACTCGTTAAAATACGAGATAAAATGCGGATAATACGAAAGAGCCGATGCAGCAGCCCAAATGACGAGAATCACGGCGGTACATCTTCGAAGCTTGGATTCTGGGGCGGCCAAAAATCTTCCGCAAAAGATCGTAGCCAGGGCGAATACAGGCAATACATGACGAATGCCGATCTGCGCGTTAAAGAAGAAGTTGAAATAGATCCAGTAAAACAGAATCGGAACTAGCAAAAAAATCTCCTCTCGACGAAGTCCTCGCGCCGCTGGCTGGCCACGCCTTGAAAAGTATCCGACCAATGCCACCAAAAATATGATTTGCGTCGCAATCGGCACCTTGAAGAAGGCCGCGTAGAAGTAATAGCCCGGGAACCCATGAAGGGTCCCGTCATGATGATTCGCTCGAAGTTGCCCTGCCATGTAAATGTTTCCCCAAGCTTCTCCCATCCTCTCCTCGAACTTGACTAGATCCAAGCCTTGAACGTAAGGCACTGGCAGTGGAAGAGGCAGGTTGCGGACGATCGGGGTTGCCTGGAGTGTTTTGAAGATTGGGTCTTTCAAGGTATACCCAGACAAGGGAGTTCCAATTCCAGCGAAGCAGAACCCCAGATTAATTGTCACGATACTCACCACAGCGAAGAACGTTATTACGATGAACCAGTGGCGCAGATTCCAGGTCACGCTGTGTGATGGGTTAGCCTTTGCCCCTTCGGTTGCTGGCCTAAACCGACAATAAATCGCCGCAATGGCCAAAAAGATTGGATAAAGATAAACGCACGAATATTTGGCCAGTTGGCTTAAGCCGAGCGTCGCCGCGCTGAAAAGAGCTCGTCGCTTGCCGCCTAACTTTAGAAAATGCCAAAAGTGGTAGAGTGCCACGGTCGTCATCAAGGCAGCCGGCAAGTCAGCCGTTACCAATTGGCCATGTGCCAACAGATTTGGATCGAAGACGTAAAGACTCAGCGAGAGAAGAGCCCCGCTACGACCATAGAGTTCATAACTCCACTTCAACACGTATAGGGCCAGTAATAGCGAAAGCGCAATGGTCGCGTACCGCCCACGTGTTATTTGACCGTACCAGGAAGTGTCCACTGGAAGTCCGGCCGTCCGGGCAAGGACGGCCAGGTTGATGCTCGTCATGGCGTTCACACTTGAAAAGGGCATGGTGCTGCTATTTAGGGCGCTCGTTCTCTCCGGAGCCCCATGCAACACGCGATAGCCGTAATAATAATGAAGAGGCTCATCAGGAGTAAGCCCCTTGTGACGCAGGCTCGTCGCCTGTGTCAGCAGTAACACAGCTAACAGTGCGCCACAGACAATCAGCCAGCCGGGCCTCGTGATCGACTGCCACACTCTACTATTCATTTATAGGCTCCGTAACACGATGGATTGACCGCTCAGTCCGATTTTGGAAGCTCCGGCGAACGGACGACATCTGCTTCGAATTCACTGACTGAAATGATGTAATCGCCGTTCGCCTGCTGCTGTGGCGTGAGTTCATTTACGTTTTCGACCCAAATACGCAGGGAATGATCGTTCCAGACCAAAGAGGCAATGAAAAAAACATTCCACTTGTTTTGGAAGAGATTTTCTTTCAACAAAAGGAGAATGCTGCTGCCATGTAATGGACGCAGACTCAGGGAACGAAACGTATGGATAACATGGGAGGTTTTTGCGCCTACGTTGAGCCACGGCACTCGAAGGCGCTGATTCTCTTTCTGTGTAAAGGCTGCGAGAGCGAACGCTACTAAGAGCGTCGCGACGATCCGGAAAACTCGAAGAGATACTTTCCTGGAAGCATCCCGTATGATTGCGCCTGTTGCTGTGGGCACCGCACGGTTGCCAGGGAATACCGAAAATTCCGAAATCAGAGTGATCAAATCAAACGTAACCTTTGCAAAGATCATTGCCCATCCGAACAGCAGAAGATAAAGAGATGCATCGCCGCGCGCGGGGACGATAAAAACCACAGGAAGGGGCACGATCACTATCCAGAAGGCCATGAACTGAAGTGTGCGGTCCCGGCGTACAAAGGCGTAAATGAAAACCAGCGCCCACAAGAGTAGCAGCACTATTGGCGTGATTGTATGCCCGGCAAACAACAATTGGCTAACAAACTTGGCGTTGGAAGCTGTGAAGTTATGCCATGAATATTTGGGTTGATAAGGATCTAAACTTGCTAGCGAGCCGCTGCCGTGAGTTTTCCCGTAGACATAAAAAACCGTGAGTAGTCCAGCAATAAGCGACGGCGCGGCACAAGTCCGGGTCCAGCGAAGGAACGCGTTCCAATCCGTCCAGCCGGGAGATTTGAGAAACTCATAAATTAGGACAATCACTGGAAGCGTAACTGCCATTTCCTTGCAGTTTAGCGCCATAACGTAAAGGGCCAGAAATCCGAGCAATTGCACGGCCTGCAAAGAGGCCCCTCTCTCGCGGATATGTACGTAGTAAACCAATGCCGCGAAGTAAAAGAATCCACATAACACGTCATAAATAAACGCACCGACGAATACGAGGCCGGCAAGCCGCGGGTGGTAACAAAGAGCAAGGACAGCGAGAAAAGCGATACAGCGCGAGGAGGCGAGACGCCGGCTCAAGTAATAGACCAGCGGAATCGACGCAACGAGAATACTGATCTGGACAATTCGATACGGCAAAGCATTCAGGTCAAAGAAGTGATAAAGCGGCAGATAGTACAGAGCGCCCCCCGGGCGATACAGGTAGAGTGGCAGATCATAAAGAGCGCATCCCGAACAAAGAAATAACTTCCAGAACACGATGTTCGCCAGGAGCGATTTTAGCGCTCCGGCACACCAACAGATCCCCATGTTCATCATTTCGTCTTCACGAAATCCCCCGCGCAGCGCGGGAAGGGCAAAGTGCAGGAAGTAGGCGATGAGAACCGCTACGAAAATCGCATCAAACACGATGCGCCGATACGCTCGCTCTGTCTCTGAGCTCTGCATATGACGCGAAGTTAAAGGAGGGATCATACGATTGTCACGAAATTGCAATCGCGTTAACCGCTGGCTTCCTGCGTAAGATAGTCGCTTTGGAGTTTACGAAGAAGATCGCGCACAGTGCGAAACTAAATTCACTTTCATTCTCTTACTCTGTGGCGATGGGTCACTTGGAAGCAACCGCTGGGTTTGCTCCAGCTGAAGATCCCTCGAACATTGCATTTGGAAGGGGCGGACCGGTATTCGAATTTGCCCACTTGGCCATCCAGAAGTTACTTACAGTTCTAACAAAATGGCGACTTTCTCTCGCGATACGGTCTATGCCCCGTTGCGGTTGCCGCGGCTTTACAACCTCTTGCAAAGGTTGGTGGGCGGCGGCCGGGACCGCGCAGCTTTTGTCGGAACGCATGTCGCTTTCCGCTGCGACGAAAAGGTTGTGGATGCAGGTTGCGGCACAGGTAGAGCGCTTGAGTTTCTGCCTTTGGTGAATTATTTCGGATTTGATCCTAACCCCGAGTACATTCGCGTGGCGCAGTCACGATACGGGAGCCGTGGAGAATTCTTCTGCGGAGATGCCAGCAGCTCACGAGTTCGGGAATTGGCGCAGGATGCCGATGCGTTTCTTTCGCTGGGAGTGCTCCATCACCTCACCGACCAACAGATTGACGAAATATTGGGCTTGGCACGAGCCTGTCTACGTCCCAGCGGCCGTTTCATCTTCTACGAGCCTTGTTTCAGCGCGAACGATGATTGGGTGGGAAGAATGTTCATGCGGCTTGATCGGGGTGAAAACATAAAAACCGATCAGGCATGGCGAGCCTTGGTATCGGACTATTTTGCGACCGTAGAAGAACATATTCGCCGGCCGGTCTATCTGTTTCGCTACACGATTCAAGCCCTCATTGCCCGGAACCCGCGCGAGCCATGATTTTCCCGCTCTCGGTCAGATAATCGATGAAGCACTGAGGCTGAAAATCGTAATCGCGGCGTGCGAGCGTGCTGTCGTACGCTTTTGGTAGAACGAGTCGATCGATTTGATCGCGCTTGAATGGCATAGGTAATCGAAGTGCGTTCGCTGCACGAAGCATCATGATGGGCACGGGTATTACAAAGAGAGGACGCACCGAGCTGCGGAGCGCTTGGGCCATCTCGGGGGCGGTGCATAAACGATCAGCGCAAAGAATGTAAGTTTGTCCCGTCTGACGGCGACAAATTGTTGCCTCCGCAATAAACTGCGCAGCTTCCTGCGTGCTGATCGGCGCATACTTAATTGACCCTCCATATCGAAAGTCCGGCAAGATTCGGACTTTTCGTGCAACTGCAATGAGCGCATCGATTCCCTCGCCATCCCTGGAACCATAGATTTCGGACGGCCGGATAATGGTATAATCCAACCGACTGCTGCGGATTGCATCTTCGGCGAGGCATTTGGAGCGCCCATAGGCGCCGCCATTGGGGTGTGCGCAAATTGTGCTCACATATATAAAATGCTGCGACGCGCTGCAGGCCGACACCAATTGTTTCGTTAACTCCGCGTTCACATGAAAGTATTCGGCCGGATCGTCTGCATGTGTCACTGCAGCCATATGCAGGACCACCTGTGCTCTCTGCAATGCCCGAGGGTTGCGAACAGTCTCTTCCAATCCTCCGTGCAATAGTTCAATTTCGGCATCCGGAATTTCAAGATTGTGCCGATGCACCACTGCGAGCACGTGGAAGTGCGAAATCAACCTGCGCAGGACGTGTTGACCTAATGTTGAACTGCCACCGGTGACAAAGACGGTTTCAATCATTTGCGTTTTCCGGTTGGTGAACGTGAACCGAACCGATACTCAATCATGTGCTTGAGGAATTCTAAAATTGCGCCTGGCTTCACAAACGATTTTCGTTTTCCTAGAGATTGGAATTCAACTGGAATCTCATAAATGCGGAGGTTCTGATTGACGCAGTTCAAGATCAGCTCCGCATCAATGAACCAGTCGTCAGACTGCAGCGTCATCCTTTCGTACGCTTCTCGCGTCATGATCTTCGGCTTTGAGTTCACATCCCGAAGCTTGCTGGAGCCGGGAAAGAAAAGATGAAAGAGCAGGTTGTAAACCGTCGAAATAAATCTCCGATAAAAGCTGTCCTGGCGTTCAACGCGATATGTCTTTACAAGGTCGAAATCGTCGCTTTTTATCTTCGCGAAGCAGGAGAATATCGCTTCGACCGGAAACTGGCCGTCGCCGTCAATTACTCCGATATACTTACCGCGACAAGCGTCGAGTCCGCGGCGCATGTCCCATCCCATTGCCCCTTCTTTTGCTTCGGCCAGCACGCGAACAAAAGGCAACCGTTCTGCAAGCGCCTGGCAGATTTCAGGCGTCCGATCACCCGTGCCTGGCCAGAAATTTGCCACCAGAAGCAATTCCCATTCAAAGCGAAACAGGGACATTATCTTGTGAAGATTCTCTACAAATGGAATGATTTCTTCTTCCGCACGATAACAAAGGACCGCAATGGAAAACTCGACGGGCGCTTCGACCATTGTATTCAATGCAGATCATCGCAGAGTCACGATGGTGGTCAATTGTGCCAGTGGGTATTGGCACATCGCATAGGATAATGGTTTGATGGAAAAGAGTTACGCCCAGCACTATGCACTGCTTGAAGGAGAGCACTGGTGGTTTCGGGCGCGCCGATTGGTACTGCGAGATTTGCTTGTCCGGCTTAAATGGCCGCCGCAACCGAAGATTTTGGAGATTGGCGTTGGCCCCGGCTACAATCTACTCGAAATCTATCCATCAGGCGCTCGCCTCGAAGGCGTTGAACCAGATTGTGCGCTGGCTAGCCTTGCAGCGGCGCGGGGTCCGGCGCCCGTATTCAACGCGCCGATCGACCAACTTCCCTCTGAGGTTCAAGATGCATGCTATGACGGCGTCACAATGTTTGACGTACTCGAGCACATTCCAGATGACGCACGTGCACTCCAGATAGCAAATCGCAAATTGAAACAAGGAGGTCGCATTATCTTGTCTGTGCCAGCGTATATGTGGTTGTGGGGACAACAAGACAGGGTCAATCAACATTACAGGCGCTACATGCTGCGTGAGCTCAGACGGAAATTGCAGGCAGCCAATTTTTCAATTGAGCGCATCACCTACTTTAACACGTTCCTATTTCCACCAATTGCCACGGTCCGCTTGATCGCTCGCTATCGTCGGCGACCACACAAAGCCGAGGGAGACTTTGCCTATGTTCGCCAGCCCTCAAACGCCACGCTGTTCACCGTTTTCGGAGCGGAACGATTTTTGCTGCGATATCTAGACTTTCCATTCGGTGTCTCCATCTTCGCGGCTGCACGAAAGCAGTAGATCCAGCAATTGCTCAGATCTAGCTATTTTCAAGGAAGCTAGCTCAGGTGCCTCTGAAGTTTGAACAGGCTTCGTCATCCCGACCTTCGCAGGATCGCGGAATTTTCCTCGGCGTTTTTCGGACAAATTGCCAAAATCATGAAACTCAGAAGCAGCGCTATCGTAATTCGATTCAATACCATCAAGGCTCGAAACAGTGTGGGGCGATATTCGAATTCGACACGGTTTTTTCCAGCGGGCAGAATAACGCCAGTTTGCCATTGGTTTACACGCAGGGCCCGTTGTTTGGTGCCGTTCACCCAAACCTTCCAAGCTGGCGTGAACCACTCATTCAAAATCAGAAGCGAGGCCGAGTTAGACTCGACCGTTGAATAACTCTGATTCGCTTGATTGATAATGTTCGTGATTTGGTCCTTAGAGTCTGTCGATGGTTGTTCCTTGCTCAGCGATTGCCGAGCGGCTTTGAAATCATGGCGAGTGACATAAGCTTCCGAGAGATAGTCGAAGCCCTTCGTAATAATTTTTCTGAATTCACTCTCGTTATCCGTGAACCCTGCAGCCCGATGCATCAGGGTGAGTCGCCCCATCGGATTGGCGTTTTCGTACAGCCGGTAGCCTTCAATCTCCAGGATCTGCTTTGCTCCCGCATCCGTGGGTGAATAAGTGGGTCCGCATAACACGTAGCGAGCGCCCATCATTGCGCGCAGATGCGGGATGTTCATTAGATTGGTGAAACGAGCCTGGCCAAGCGGCTGTGGAGTAAGCTGGTTGTAGAAACTTTTGATTGCATAATAACTCGCGTTCATTGCCCAAAACGAAGCTGGAAAGGTTGCGTCGCGAAAATCCATCCTATAGCCGTTTGTATTGAGCCTGCCTGCGAGATCCCCAATAATACGGTGACTAAGTAGGTTAACGGGTTTCGTGAAATCTGATCGCGAAAGCGAAACTCCCCATATCGGAACAACCATAGCAGCCGCCGAAACAAGTGTCGTGGCCGAGACAACATTGCCGGATCCTCGTGGTTTGCAGATGCGGCCAAGAGCCAATAGGATCGGAGGCAAGCAGATGATCCAAAATCGCGCCGGCCACCACCTGTAACCATACTGAGAAAGCTCCCATAGAATAACCCCGGCAAAGATTAGCAGTAATATTGCGGGCAGAATAAGCGGGCGAACCTGATGGGTTTGTTTGTACCGTTGGAAGTTTCGCGCAAGGAGACTGTAACCCAAGCCGCTCAGGAACGAAACGCCAATTACGAAAAGAATAAGATGCCGTCCCGCCTCGCGGATCCGATTAATAAGAGGAAGATGAAAGTTGATATACGCAAATCCCAGGTTCGTTCCGAAACTCGAAAGCAGCCCATATAGAGAGACTATTCCAAACGCTAAAACCAACATGCGCAAAAAAGGGTCAAGCCGCCGGAAGCAAATCACCGTTAGAAACGTTCCGATGACACCGAGCGGACCGACGTAAGGACTGCCAATAATGTGAATCCAAGTTGGTCTGACGAGGATACCTGCGGTCTCGCTTAGACTAAGTTGAGCCAGATTAAAATGTTCCCACGGAATAGGGGCGTGCCCAATGACACCGGTGCCGCGGCCTATGGCTCGGATCATCTCCCCGGTGGCGATATACATTGGGAGCATCGCGGCCCCGGCGAGTCCGAATACGATTCCAACACATATCGCGAGGGACCATGCTAAGCGCCGGAGGTCTGCGAAACGTCGCTGGAGAAACAACCACCCAATGCCTGTCCCAAATAGCATCAGACAGCTCAGAGCGGTATGAATCACCGGCTGGGAGGGGCTGGCTAACGCAAGCAGGCCGGCAGCGATGGAAAAGACAAGTATTCCGCAGGCCTTGCCCGGAAATCGCAATAACAATACGCCCCCAGCAAGCACTAACGGTAACCATGCGTAGCTAGCTATGATTGTGATCCAACTTGCGTAGAGATGCATATTCCAAGCCAGCATCCCGACGGATGCACCAATGTAAGAGGCCCAAGGCGCGATGGCAGCGCACCGCAGTAGGACATAGAGGTTGATGTAAAAAACGAACAGATGGACTAACGTTAGATAGGTCAAGGTGTAGAGGGATGCCAGCGGTCCCCCATAGTTAATTAGTCCAAAAAAATAAAACGGATAGAGAATCGAGAAGTGGGGGCTCTCAAACACCGGAAAACCTGTCCCAATATCTGGCAGGTAATAGGGAACAGCGCCGGCCAGCGCCAGCCGCGAGACCTCGGAAAATATAGGTCCGTACATATGGACATTGTCGCCAAAAGGCCCAAAGAGCAGGTGCGCGGTTAAGAAGTCTGCATAACGAAGAAAAAACGTAATCACCAGCGCGAAAACGGCAAAGCTATCCAAAGCACGACTGTGGTGGGCTTGCCCTTGAGTCATCAGCTTAGCAGCCACTAGCGCCCATTAAGTGTAACATTATCTGTGCGGAAACTTCGAGATAGCGCTTGGGAACACTCTACAAGCAAAACCGGTCTCGCGAATACCGAACCGAGGCTAACTCTACTCGATGTAGGTCCGAAGAAACGAGTCCATAATCTGGATCAGGCAAACCGCCCAACTGATTCAGTTTGGCAAGCCACGGCGCTGCATTTCCGAAAGTATTTTTGTGTCCTTCCAGGGATTGCCAAGACCGCGGACAAAACATGAATGGATGCATGGAATATCCAGGACGCCGGCACGCGGTGCTGCTAATCTTAAAATCGTGCATTGACTGCATGGGATTCTTCCGGATGGTTCGAGACTCTAAAATTTGCACACATGCCCATTCTTGCCGCGGAATTATTCGACAAAGCTGACTCTTACCGCAAGCAATTTGACACTGCGAAACCGTTTCGCCACGTCCTGATTCCACAGTTTTTTGATCCAGCTATCGCCGAGGCAATGCTGGCCGCGTTTCCTGTTCCACGCGAGAGCGAAATGATAAACGAGTTCGGAATAAAGAATCGAAAGTTTGCCTGCCGCGATATTCGTTCGATCGGACCGACCTATTGTTTGATTGACGACTACATTTCGTCGCCTGAGTTCGCCCAGATTATGGAGCGCATCACAGGAATTCAGGGCCTACTGTATGATCCGATATATCAGGGCGCAGGTACCCATGAAAATCTGTCGGGGCAGGGAATGGACGCACACGTTGATTTTAACGTGCACCCGGCGACCAAACACCATCGCCGGTTCAACGCAATCATTTATCTGAATAAGGAATGGAAGGAGGAGTGGGGAGGAAATTTGGAGCTTCACACCAATCCCTGGGACTTTGAAAACGACCAGATCGTTTCCTATCCGCCGCTGTTCAATCACTGCATTCTTTTTGAAACCAACGAGTATTCCTGGCACGGTTTTCAAAGGCTTCAAATGCCCGACGGCCGCGAGATATCTCGCAAGTCGTTTACCATTTACATGTATACCAGGGAGCGCGCGGCAAACGAAATCGCGCCCGAGCACGGGACGATATACGTTCAGCCGGGCCCACCGAAGCGTTTTCAAGCCGGATATACTCTCACCGCTGACGACATACAGGAGCTCAAGATAGCCTTTGTGCGGCGCAATGGGTATCTTCAAGGAATGTACCAGCGTGAATCGCGACTGCTCACGCAGATCGGCAACCTGACAAAGGCGGTGGAGCACCTAAAAAAAGTGCAGCAATCCACCTTGGAAGCGGCCCGAAAGTAACATCGAGGAACACGAAGGAAGGGCTGTTCGTAAATCACCTAAGAAGCCTTGGTATGCCAATTCGCAAGGCCGCATCAGCCCCACGACAGATCTTAACGGCGGTGAGTCCCGCGCTAAATCCGAACTAAGCCAGCCAAGTAGGTCTCACTCGATTCCAGCTTTTGCCAGCAGCGATCCTGTACAGCGCGCAGATCGCCACTTTTAATGAGTTATTGGCGCTTTGAACGAAAGGTAGTGAAAAGTTCGCTGGCGAACCGAAACAGTTTCGGCGATAAAAGCGAACTGCCATGGAAGCTGCGCCCGGAAACACAGTCCTGATCATCGAGGACGAACGCGATGTGGTCGATCTTCTCGCACTCAATTTGCGTAAAGCCGGTTTCACGACCTCGACTGCGTCCGATGGCGCTGCCGGACTTGAGAAGGCGCGAAACGAAAAGCCATCTTTGATTATTCTTGATCTCATGCTGCCGAAGATGCCCGGGTTGGAAGTCTGTAAAATTCTTAAAACCGATCCGGGAACGCGTCGGGTCCCGATCATGATGCTCACGGCGAAGGCGGAAGAAATCGACCGGATAGTTGGTTTGGAATTTGGCGCGGACGATTACGTAACAAAGCCCTTCAGTCCACGGGAAGTGGTGTTGCGCATTCGAGCGATCATGCGCCGCGGCGAGGCAAAACCGGATGACGAACGTTTGACAGCCGGTCCCATCACCGTTGATCCGGCGCGTTATGAAGTTTCTGTTAGCGGCAAGCGAATCAATCTCACCAGCCTTGAATTCAAGCTTCTTCGCACGCTGATGCAGCGACGCGGTCGTGTCCAGGCGCGTGACCGCTTGCTCAACGATGTATGGGGTTATGAAAGTGTCATTGACACGCGAACAGTGGACACGCACGTCCGACGCCTGCGTAAGAAACTCGGCAAAGCCGCCGATGTCATTGAAAGCGTGCGGGGGTTCGGCTATCGAATGAAAGAAAAGTAAGGCCAGATGTATTGGCTAATTCTGAGCGTCCTCTGCGCTCTATTCGCAGTGATAGCGCTGCTTCTCTGGCAAAAATGGGCCGCGCCGTGGTCACAAATCGAGCAACTCGTTTCGCAAGTATTGCAGGGTGAACCTCCATCCACGTTTTTGATAAACGGTGGAGCAGGCCCGCACCGCATTGGTCTGGCGCTGGAGAACATTTTCGCCCGCCAGCAGGAACTCGAGCGCCAGATCGCGGGGCGCGAATCCGGCACGCAAACAATTCTGGGCGCGATGCAGGATGGCCTGCTCGTCGTTGATGCGCGCAGCCGGATTATGCTCATGAATCAACCGTTTGAAAAACTATTCGAGTTGCGTGACCCAGCCGTGGGCGTTCCCTTGATTGAGGCAGTCAGGCACGCCACGCTCGATGAATTGATTGCGGAGACGCTGGGCACCGGCGAGGCAATGCGAAGCGAGTTGAGTGTGACCGATTCACGCACTCACGGCGAGCGGCATATCGAAGTCAGCGCCGTTCCAATCAAGAAGGCTGATGACGAAATGTCCGGCGCGGTGGTGCTTTTCCACGATATCACCGAGTTGAAGCAGTTGGACCAAATCCGGCGCGAATTTGTCGCGAATGTTTCGCACGAGCTGCGAACGCCGTTGTCGATTTTACGCGGCTACATCGAGGTGTTGCTTGATGAGCCGGAGACGCCACGAGAGGAACTTGCGCGGATCCTTTCGATCATGGAACGGCATTCCAAACGACTCCAGCGGCTGGTCGACGACCTGCTAAGCCTTGCCCAACTGGAGTCGTCCCAGGCGACGCTCGAGCTCAGCGACGTGCGGGTCGATGAGTTGTTTAATAACCTCATCCGTGATTGGAAAGAAAAACTAGCCGCGAAGAACCTGAAAGTGATTGTCGATTTGACTCCGGAGGCGTTCACGCTTCACTCCGACGGGACGCGCTTGGAGGAAGTGCTCTACAATCTGCTGGATAATGCGGTGAAATTTTCACGCGAGAATGGGCAGATTCATCTGCGGGCGACACGTCGCGGCTCCGACATGGTATTAAGCGTGACTGACAGCGGACTTGGAATCGGCAAAGAGCATTTGCCGCGAATTTTCGAGCGCTTTTATCGCGCTGACAAAGCTCGCAGCCGCGAACTGGGTGGCACCGGCTTGGGGTTGGCGATTGTGAAACATATCGCCCAATTGCACGGTGGACGCGTGGAAGCTGAGAGCAACCTGGGGCGTGGAACCACAATCCGTGTGGTGCTGCCGCTGCGTTCGGCGGGTTAAACCGGTAAAGCGTTGAAGCGGTACGGGCTCTAAAGCACGAGACCGAGAACACGCATCGGTTTTGACGATTCAACGCGTCAACGATTTAACATCGCGAAGCCTCCTGTCACACAAAAGTAACATTAAAAATTTTGACGCTTCGGCGCGCGCTACGGCAGGCTGAGTGTTCTATGAAATCTCGCAATTTTACCCACAAACTCCTAGCAACAGTGCTGTTAGCCGGTGTTAGCGCGACCGCCTCGGCGCAGCTGATGATTAACGGCGCAGGCGCGACTTTCCCGTATCCCATCTACTCAAAATGGTTCGATGAATACGCGAAAGTCGATCCCTCGGTCCGGTTTAATTATCAATCCATCGGATCAGGCGGAGGCCAAAAGCAAATTCTCGCGCAAACAGTCGATTTTGGTGCGTCCGACGGGCCGATGAGCGATGACAACTTGGCCAAAGCGCCGGGGAAAATTCTGCATATCCCCACAGTCGCTGGCGCAGACGTGGTCGCTTACAATTTGCCCGGAAACCCGGCGTTGAAGCTTGATGCGGACACGATTGCCGGGATTTTTCTCGGCCAAATCAAAAAATGGAACGACCCAAAAATCGCATCGTCGAATCCGGGTGTGAAATTGCCGGATCAGGAAATCGTAGTCGTGCACCGGTCCGATGGTAGCGGGACAACTTATATTTGGACCGATTATCTGAGTAAGATCAGTTCCGAATGGAAAAGCAAGGTCGGAACGAACACCTCTGTAAATTGGCCCACGGGTATCGGCGGCAAGGGCAATGAAGGCGTTGCCGGGCAGATCAAACAAACGCCGGGTGCGCTCGGGTATGTGGAATTGATATACGCGGTCCAAAATAAAATGCCTTACGCAGAGGTGAAGAATGCTTCTGGAAAGTTTGTAAAGCCATCGCTCGAATCTATTACCGCGGCGTTGGGGACGGCGGATATTCCTGATGACTTCCGTTTTTCAATCACCAACGCTCCAGGAGCGGATGCTTATCCGATCTGCGGCGCCACGTGGTTATTAGTGTACGAGCAGCAAAAAGATGCGGCGAAAGGTAAGAAGCTCGTTGAGTTCTTAAGGTGGGCTGCGAAGGACGGCGAGAAAATGGCGACGGATCTGCAGTATGCGCCATTGCCCGACAGCCTTCAGCAGCGCGTTCTCAAACGAATCGACGAAATCAAGATGTAACCGAGGGGTGTACCGCAGCGGCCTGCCGCTGCTAATCAAAGTATTAAGTTTTTATGGCTGTGGCCGCATCGATAGCGGGGGAAGAGCGCTCTGTCCAAGCGCGCATGGCGTCTCCATCCCGCTTTGGCGATAAGGCATTCGAGTGGCTTACGCTCGCGATGGCACTGGCCGTGGTGGTGCTGATTATCCTGATTGGTTGGCAGCTCTGGATTGGGTCTTCGGTCGCTATCAAGAAATTCGGTTTTCATTTCCTCGTCACATCAACCTGGGACCCAGTCACGGAGCAATTCGGCGCGCTGCCCTTCATTTACGGAACGCTGGTTTCTTCGCTCATCGCGCTGTTGATTGCGGTTCCATTGGGCATCGCAACAGCAGCGTATCTGACTGAGCTCGCTCCTCTCTGGATTCGGCAGCCCCTTACGTCGTTGATCGAAATGCTGGCGGCAATTCCCAGTGTCATCCTCGGGCTCTGGGGCATTTTCGTGATGATTCCGTGGTTGCGCGATTATCCCTTCCCCTTGCTCAAACGTTTGTTCGGTTGGACGCCGTTCTTCAGTGGCCCGATCTACGGGCCATGCATGTTCGCAGGCGGCATTATTATTGCCGTAATGATTCTGCCGATCATCACTTCGGTCTCGCGCGAGATTTTGCGCAGTGTACCGGATTTGCAACGGGAAGCCGCCTACGGTCTCGGCGCGACCCGCTGGGAGGCAACCCGAATCGCGGTACTAAGTTATGCAAAGAAAGGGTTGTTCGGCGCCGTGATTCTTGGGTTGGGACGCGCTCTGGGCGAAACGATGGCCGTAACGATGGTGATCGGCAACACACCGCAGATCGCCGCATCGCTTTTTAAGCCGGGATATACCCTGGCCAGCGTGCTCGCCAATGAATTCACCGAAGCGACGACCGATATGTATCTTCAGGCGTTGTTCGAAATTGGCCTGGTTCTTTTTGGAATAACAATTTTGGTGAACCTCCTCGCCCAATTGCTCTTGCGGACGATCGCCACCACATCAGCCACACGCGCAGTGCAGTAGCCATGAAGACGAGACGGTCAGACAACCACACGTGGCGCAAAATCAAAAGCGCGCTGGCGTCAGCAATCGCGTTTATTTCCGCAGTCCTTGTGATCGCCCCGCTGGGTCTGGTGTTCTTTCATCTTGTCGTCAACGGTGCCAGCTCGTTGAACTGGGACTTTTTTACGAAACTGCCAGCACCGGTTGGAGCGGTAGGCGGTGGAATGGTGAATGCAATCGTCGGCTCGCTTGAATTGCTTGCTCTTGCCGGCGCAATCGGAATACCGATCGGCGTGTTGGGTGGAGTTTACCTGGCGGAATACGGATCGGCGCGGATCAACTCCGTTCTCCGCTTCCTGGCCGACGTGCTGAACGGCGTTCCATCGATCACCTGGGGTGTCGTGGTTTACGGCCTGGTGGTGTTGCGCTTCAAAGGCTTCTCAACCTACGCCGGCGGTCTCGCGTTGGGCCTGATCATGATTCCTCTGATCTTGCGCACGACGGAGGAAGTTATTCTTCTTGTGCCGAATGGTTATCGCGAAGCCGCGCTCGCGCTTGGCGTCAGTCGCTGGAAAACAATCGTCCACATTGTGATGAAGACCGCGTCCAAGGGGATCATCACGGGGATTCTGCTCGCGCTCGCTCGTGTGGGCGGCGAAACAGCACCGCTCCTTTTCACCGCCTTCGGTAATCGTTTTTGGAACCACAGCCTCAGTCAACCCATCGCTGCGCTTCCCTTGCAGATTTTCACCTATGCCATCTCTCCGTATGACGACTGGCATCGCCAGGCATGGGCCGGCGCGCTGGTGCTCGTCACCGGTGTTTTTTGCGTTAATATATTGGTTAGAATTTTGACTCGAGGACATACGGCGTCGGTCGTCTAAGGCTTTCGCAAATGGAGAATCTAGTTATGGAAACACCCGAACGAACCGTTATGGAGCGTATGGAACAGGGGACCGCACCCCCGCCCGAAGCGGAGACTCCAGCGGCATGCACGTTTGAAGTGAAAAATCTCTCGATCTGGTACGGCGAGAAGCGCGCCATCGATAATGTGACCCTTGACGTCGCTTCGAACGCGGTCACTGCGATCATCGGACCAAGCGGTTGCGGAAAATCCACCTTTCTCCGCGCTCTCAACCGCATGCACGAGCTGACGCCAAGGACGCGTATGGAAGGCACCGTCCTGCTGAATGGCGATGATCTCTATTCGAGCACGGTCGATCCCGCGATCGTTCGGCGTCGAGTCGGCATGGTTTTTCAGAAATCGAATCCGTTCCCCACCATGACGATCGGCGAAAACGTTGTAATCGGCTTGCGCTTGAATGGAGTGCGCAATCACAAATTTCTTAATGAACGGCTCGAAAAATCGCTCCGGATGGCTGCTCTGTGGGACGAGGTCAAGGATGATTTACATAAGCCGGGCACCAGCCTTTCGGGTGGCCAGCAACAGAGGCTCTGCATCGCGCGCGCGCTCGCGGTAGAGCCGGAAGTGATCCTGATGGATGAGCCTTGTTCGGCCCTCGATCCGATCGCCACGGCGAAAATCGAGGAACTGATCCACGAACTAAAAGCGAAATACACGATTGTAACGGTGACGCACAATATGCAGCAAGCCGGCCGCATTTCGGATTACACCGCCTTCATGTACCTCGGCCGGCTGATCGAGTTTGGAGCGACGACAAAGATTTTCACAAACCCAACCGAGAAACAGACGGAGGATTATATCACGGGTCGATTTGGATAAGTCCGGGATAACACGCGACGCCAGCTGCGCCGCGAATAAGAGCAGAGCAACACAGCAACAAGAAACGATTGAGGATTGATAGGCAATGATCGCGGCAAGACACATTCTAGGAACATTTGATGAATCTTTGGCAGCGTTGCGAAACAACGTGCTGATGATGGCCGGCCTGACTGAGCGCAGTCTGGAGCGAGCGATGAAGGGTCTGATCGATCGCAATGACGATCTTTGCGCGAACGCAATCGCCGATGACGAAGAGATCGATCAGCTTGAGAAACAGATCGATAAAGACGGCGTAGATATTTTGTTGCGCTTTCAGCCCGTTGCGTCCGATCTGCGTCGCGTCGTTTCCGCGATGAAACTGTCATCCAATCTGGAGCGCATGGCCGATCAGGCGACCACGATCGCGCGGCGCGCGCGGAAGCTAAACCGGCATCCGCCGCTGCCCGAAGTCGAGTTGATCCGTCCAATGTACGACCACGCGATGTCGATGTTTAAGGACAGTGTGGATGCCTTCGCGCGCGAGGACGTCGAGCTTGGGCGTGCGATCGTTCCGCGTGATCAAAAACTGGATGACCTGAACCGCATCGCCAGCCACAAGCTAGTCGATCGGATGGCACAGGATCCGGATCAATTACGTGGCTACCTGAATCTGATTTTTATTGGCCGCTGTCTGGAACGTGTTGGCGATCACGCTACCAACATTGCCGAAGACGCTGTCTACGCGGCCGCTGCTGAGGATATCCGGCATCAATCCCTCGCCGCAACGTGAGGGACCATTGGCCGACGCAGCTGGTCTTGCCTAACTTTCCAAGCAGTGGTTGCTTGAATGATGCGGGCAACCAAGAGTGGCGCGGGCGTTTGACCTGCCGCGCGGGTGAGGCGGGTGTGCCAATCTTGAGTCGCCAATTCATGACGATATAAGATGCCTACAGCAGTCGCCAAAACTAGTGTTGCCCAGGAGCCTTCTCCCAAGGTTGAGCTGCTCCGGAAGGAGCTTCTTCAAGAAGAGCGTTTTTCGGCTCCCGAAAATTTTATCAATCGCGAACTGAGCTGGCTTGAGTTCAACCGGCGCGTTCTCGAGGAAGCGCAGGACCCCACCCAACCGCTGATCGAGCGAGTTAAGTTCCTAACCATTTTCAGCTCTAACCTGGATGAGTTTTTCGAGATTCGGGTGGCTGGGATCAAGCAGCAAATTAAAAGCGAAACGAGCGACATCGGGCCGGACGGTCTAAGTCCGACCGACACATTCGGTCGTATCCAGAAAACCGTGCGCGAACTCGTTGGAACTCAATGCGCGCTGTGGAAAAATGAATTGCTGCCCGAACTTGCGAAGAACGGGATTTACGTGCGCGAAATGGCCGAACTTTCGGCAAAACGCGCGGGATGGGCGCATCGTTATTTTCAGCAGGAAGTTCTTCCGATGCTTACTCCCCTGGCCGTAGACGCCAGCCATCCATTTCCACACCTTTTGAACCGAAGCCATAATCTGCTGGTGCGGGCAAAATTGCAGCGAGGTGGCGAACCGCTGCACGCCATCGTGCAGGTACCCAGGGCAGTATCGCGTCTGATCGCACTGCCACGCAGCAAAGGCGCAGACGAGCCATGGGAGTACATTTACCTCGCCTCTCTTATCAAACAGCACATCGGAGAACTGTTTCCTGGCTTAATCCTGGATGAGGTTCACGCGTTTCGAGTCACGCGCAACAGCGACTTGTATATCGATGAGGAAGAAGCTGAAAACCTGCTGCGCACCATCGAGCAGGAGCTGCGGCGTTCGAGTCGAGGCAACGCTGTTCGGCTCGAAGTAGAAGCGGATTGCCCAAAAGATATTTTGGAACTGCTGTTGAGGTTCTTCGACCTGACAGAGGCTGACGCTTACAAACTCGATGGCCCACTTTCGATGACGCATCTCATGCCGCTCGTGACAAACGATGCGTTTGCGAAGCTGAGAGACCGGCCATTTCAGCCGGCGCGCGATCCGGCCCTTCCACCGCATGTCGATTTTTTTGAGGTCTTGCGACACCAGGACGTGCTCCTTCATCATCCGTACGACAGCTTCGATCAAATTGTCGAATGGATTGAGGCCGCGGCGCGCGATTCACAGGTGCTGGCGATTAAAATCACCCTATACCGTACAAGCGGTGATTCGCCCATTGTCGAAGCGCTTATCGACGCGGCCAATGCGGGGAAACAAGTCACCGCTATCGTTGAGCTGCGTGCGCGCTTTGATGAGGCGAGCAATATTCAATGGGCTCGCCGCCTGGAGGAGGCCGGCGCGCATGTGATCTATGGAGTAGTCGGCCTAAAAACGCATTCCAAGGCGCTGCTCATCGTTCGCCGCGATGCAGACCAGCTTCGGCGCTATGTCCACCTGGGCACTGGCAACTATCACTCGCGAACCGCGCGGATTTACACCGATTTTAGTTTGCTCACCAGCGAACCGAAATTGACGGAGGAAGTGGCCACCGTTTTCAATACCCTCACCGGCCTTGCTGGCTATCCTGGCCTCAAAAAATTAATGGTGTCTCCGTTTGATATGCATAGCCGCCTCATCCAATTGATCGAGCGGGAGCGCGACCATGCTCGGGCAGGTAAACCAGGTCGCATCGTCGCGAAATTAAACGCACTGGTCGACCAGGAGATCATCGAGAAGCTGTACGAAGCTTCGTGCGCGGATGTGACTATCGATTTGATCGTTCGGGGCATCTGTTGTTTGCGGCCCAAAATGCCCGGCTTGAGCGACAATATCCGCGTCATTAGCATTGTGGGCCGTTTTCTTGAACACAGCCGGATTTTTTATTTTGAGAATGCCGGCCAGCCCAGAGTGTTCCTTTCCAGTGCGGATTGGATGCCGCGTAATTTTTATCGCCGCATCGAACTGGCGTTCCCTGTCGAGAATCCGGCGTTGCGCGATCAGATCATCAACGAAGTGCTTCCCAGCTTTTTGCACGATCGTGTCAAGTCACGGGAGTTGCAGCCTGATGGCAAGTACCGTCGTTTGAAGCCCGAAGGTTCGGAGCCGCGTGCCCAGGCGCAATGGCATTTCCGCGAAGTCTCTCGCGAGCGCGCAAAAAAAATGAGCGGATCTAAGAAGAAATTGCGTGCGGCCAAATTAACTCCGATCACCGTCGCCAGCGAGAACCCAGTCACAAAGAACCCGGAGACTGAAACCGCTCAGAAATCGCCACGCTCGGCTATGCCGGAGTCCACTTCATCTGCCCCGGCTAACACCTCGAAGAAATCTTGAAGAATAGAATCCTCGTTATTGACGTCGGTGGCTCAAACGTGAAGCTGATGATCTCGCGCGCGCAGAGGAGAAAATTCAAGTCGGGCCGGAAGTTGACGCCGCGCGGGATGGTGAACCAAATCAAACCGCTAATAGCCGATTGGGAATTCGACGCCATCTCACTCGGGTTTCCTTCTCCCGTGCGCAACGGCAAAATTGTAAGCGAGCCGAAGCATCTCGGCCAAGGCTGGGTGGGATTCAACTTCGAGAAAGCGCTGGGCAAACCAGTGCGCATCATCAACGACGCTGCCATGCAGGCGCTCGGCAGCTATCACGGTCGCCGCATGCTTTTTCTCGGACTCGGGACAGGACTTGGGTCAGCTCTGGTTTGGGACAGCTACGTCCTGCCTCTCGAATTAGGCGACTTGCCCTATCGCAACGGCAGCATCATCGAGGATTACGTTGGCAAAGCCGGCCAGGCAAGACTCGGCGAGAAAGCGTGGCAGCGCGATGTTCAACACGCCTTGGTTCAATTAAAGAAATCACTCATTGCCGATTATGTCGTGCTCGGTGGTGGAAATGCCAAGGAGCTGAACGGGATCCCGAAGGGAATTGAACTTGGACATAACCGGAATGCGTTCCTGGGTGGAGTTCGACTCTGGCAAACTAACTCACGCACACGTCGACCGAAGTGGCAGATTCTTTAGAGAGGCATCCCAATGAAACTTTATTTTCTCAGACACGGCGAGGCCGATTGGCCGAACTGGAAAAAACCCGATGACGAGCGCCCGTTGACGAAGCGCGGAAAAAGAGAAATGCGCGACGTGGCGAAATTTCTAGACCGCCTGAAAGTGCGGCCCGACTTAATCGTGACCAGCCCATTGCCCCGGGCCGCGCAGACCGCCGAAATCGCCGCCGACTATCTCAAAGCGAAGGTACGCAAGGATGAATCGCTCGCACCGGGATTTGGGAGAAGCAAATTGCGAACAGTGGTGAAGCGGCATCGAGCAAACGCTCTGATGCTTGTCGGCCACGAACCGGACTTCACCAATGTTATTTCAGGATTAACCGGGGCAGCGCTCAAACTTTCCAAGGCTGGCGTCGCGCTGGTCGATGTGGATCCTGAATCCGAGGAAGGAAAACTTCTTTGGCTTTTGCCCCCAAAGATCGGCAAGAAATAGGCCCGAACTCGGTAATGTGTCACTGTGCGAGCAGATAAATTGTGACCAGCGTCAGCAAGAAGTACGGAACAAGTACGGCTGCTCCAGCGTAATCCTTCGCCATGCGTTGTCCGAAGAACAGCGCAATAAGGGCAACTGCTGAAATGGCAGCGCCGTAGAAGGCGATGGTCGTTTCTCGCGAAACGATTAGCATCAGGCATCCAATCGCGCTTAGTGCTCCGGCTGCAACTTCGAGAAGCGTGATCGCCGTCAATAGAACGGACACAACTCCGGCCAGCGGGCTTTTAGCAAAATGGCCCTTTAACCATTCGAGATTACCGCGGTGATCGATGACTTTATCAATCCCTGATTGAAGGAAGAGAATCGCTAGGAAAGCGGAGCCGAAAATCTGCGTCAGATAAATTGCGCCCGTGAGTGTGTGCAAAAGTGCCATGGCTCACGAATCTTAGCTGGAACGATCCAGCTTTGTCGATCCCTCTTGGTAGCGACATGGCGCTGCGATGTCCGGACGGCAGCTGCCAGGGAAAAAACAGGGACGCGATTTTATCCGCGTCCCTGTTTTGTAGAAGCGATTTCGCGATTCGACTATTAGGGAGTTACGGACCGACCTGAGCGTAGTACCCGAAATGCAAGTCGTCGGAGCCGGAATTTAGGTCAATCCAGCCCTGTATCACCGTGCCTAATGGCTGCCCGGCGTTTACGGTTACTGTCAGTGTCGTCGAACCATTAGCCGGTACGTTCACGCTGGCTGGGACAGTGATCCGGGTATCACCCGAGCTTAGCACTCCAGCATCGAAGACACTGGGAACCGTCCCCCCGAATGTGCTCGGAGTGAACTTCGTCACCGTGACAGCGTACGTCTGAGCGCTCGCGGTCGGGTTCGTCAGTGTGATGCTTAGCGATGTCGGACTGCCGACAGTGACCTTACCGAAACTCGCTGAAGCGGGATCCATCCACGTCGTCCCGTCTGCAGCAACGCCAAGGTTCTCGCGTCCTGCCCCCTGCGCTGTTGGTCCGACATCGTGTGTACCGGTAACAGCATCCTTAATGACGAGGTCGGCGCGATTGACCAGCGCTGATTTAATCTGTGCCGGCGACCAGGTTAGATGAAGATTCTTAAGCACGGCCGCCGATCCTGCAATGTGTGGAGTCGACATGGACGTTCCTTGGAAGAACGCCCAACCGCTACCATCGCCTGGGCAGCCGGGTCCCTTGCCGACGCACGTGATAGAGCTCAGCACATTAACGCCGACAGAGGTTACGTCGGGTTTGATGGCAAGGTCGACGTTTGTCGGTCCCTGGCTGCTGAAGCCGGCAAGAATGTCCTTGTTAGGCGTAATGAACTCTTGGAAGATCGCGGTTGTTGATGCGTCTGGCGGGTTCGCAGTCCGCAGCGCTGCCCCTTCGCTCTTGCCAATCATCACCGCTGGCAGGTTGTCGCCACCGCCGCCATCCTTTGCCATGGCACTCGGATCACCGGCGACGTTGTTGATGACTACGACGCCGATAGCTCCGGCCGCGATCGCGCTGCGCACCTTCGTGCTAAACGTGCAACCGCCGCGGTCGACAACCACGACGTTGCCGGAAGCGCCCGGATCAACGCTGGTGCAGGCGTTGAGCTGACTGTTGAAGAACAAGTTGAACGACCCTGCAGCTAGTGGCGGAAAGTCGCCTACTGCGGCGCCGACTGTTGCGCCACCGCCTGACGGATACGTAAACGGCTCGCCGACGAAATGCTGGTTTGTGCTTGCGGCGACGGTAATGACTTTGCGTGCGCGTCCGGGCGACTCGACCGTATTCGGTCCGGGGCCGCTGTTGCCAGCAGCCACAGCTACGGACAGACCTGCATCGACGGCGTTGTCCAGTCCGATGGCCAGCAGGTCGTTGTTACCATGGTGACTGCCACCGAGGGATAGATTGAGAACATCCATTCCGTCTTCGATTGCTGCATCAACGGCGTTTAGAATATCTTCGCTGCGAGCATTTGTTACGTCGCCGGGAAAAACGTTGTAATTGCCCAGGAATGCCCCCGGCGCCATGCCGGACATACTATTGATCAGGACACCGTTTACCACCGCGTTCAGAGCGGGATTAAAAATTCCGGCTGCGATCCCGGCAGTATGCGTTCCGTGGTCCTGAATGGCCTGCGCATCGAAGTTCGTCTGGTTGTTCTTATTATAGAAAACCTTGGCGACAATAACTTTCGGGGAGACGTATTTGCAGTCTTGGTCCTGGTGATGCGAATTGCTGTCTGCTGCATCGCACTTCGGAAAGTCGGGAGGATAGCTGAAACCAGTCGGATCGAAGAACGGATGCGTGTTGTCGATACCGGTATCAATGTCTCCGATCATGATGCCGGCTCCGGCAGTGGCTCTGCCACCGGCAGCGGCCCACGCTGGGTCGGCATTGACGATGAAATGGCTCTGGCTCAGGTTCGGATGGTAAAGAGCATTGTACTCGGCGCTCTGCACCATCGGGGCGGCGGCGATTGTCGCCAGGGACGCCCCGTTGAGTTGCACGGCCACTGCGTTAAGTGAGATATCGTACTCGCTGGTGACTCTTGCTCTGGGCGCATTTGCTCGCAGCCACTGTTTGAATTCGTTGCGTTTCGCATTCAGCTGCGCGCGGTAGGATCTTACCGCCCGCCCGTTAAAATCGATTTTTTTGCCGTGTGGCGGCTTGGTAGTGGGATTCGTACTTATCGGATCGCCTTTGAGTTGGACGATCGCACTAGAGTGGTCGACGTCCTGGCGCTTGGTGAAGGAGTCAGCGTTTGCATTCGGGCGAGGCGAGCCGCCTACGCCAAATGCAATCACGCTCAAAGCAATCGAAGAGAATATCAGCAGTGTAGCGAAGATTTTTTTCATAGTTTTGGTGGTTTAAGGTTCAGGACTTTCAAAGATGTTCGCTAAAAATCAAATCGGATTTTGCGGAAAAATTCCAATCTGCAGCGCCGCAAAATGGTAACGAAATTGTTACCGCATTACGCAGCGGAGTGGGGCGCTGAGAATTCTAACTTAGGAATACGACTCAATCGCCCTGAGCAAGCGCATCGGCGAAGGCGACGTCACCAGCTTTCAGGTCCAGCTCGGCTTCAGCTGGCGTCCCAAAAACGCGCGCCCGGTTTTCGTCGAATTCTTTTTCCCAACGCGCGACGACGACTGTCGCGAGACAATTGCCGATCACATTTACGCAGGTGCGCCCCATGTCCATCAATTCGTCCACACCGAAAATGACTGCCACACCGATTGGTCCCAGTCCTGCCGGCACAAACGAATTCAATGCCGCTAGCAAAATGACAAGCGACGAACGCGGCACGCCGGCCACGCCCTTGGAAGTCAGCATCAACGTCAACATCATCGTAATCTGTTGGCCTAACGACATGTGCCATCCGATTGTTGTCTCGGCCGCTTGCGCTACGAACACCGAGGCCATTGCCAGATATAATGTCGATCCTGTCAGGTTGAACGAATAACCGGTCGGCATGACGAAGCCGACGATGTGCGGCGGCACGCCGAAACGCTCCATCGATTCCATCGCTTTCGGCAACGCCGATTCGCTGCTCGTTGTCGCAAATGCGAGCGCCGCAGGTTCTCGGATTGCCCTGATGAATTGCCACACCGGAATGCGCGCGATCCAAAGCACGAGCCCAAAGATCAGCACAATGAAAATCACGAGAGCCAGATAAAGTGAGCCGATCAACTTGCCGAGATTCACCAGCACGCCCGGACCTTGCGTGCCAATCGTGTGCGCCATCGCCGCGCCTACGCCAATCGGCGCGAACAGCATCACGTAGTTCGTAAACTTGAACATGATCTGGGCCAGACTCTCCATTGCCCGGATGATCGGCTTTCCCTTTTCGCCAACCGCTGACACGGCGAGTGCAAAGAGCACGCTGAACGCGACGATCTGCAGAACGTCACCGTGGACCATCGCCTCGATCACGCTGGAAGGAAAAATGTGCACGATTGTTTCGATCAGAGTCTTGGGATGACTTTCTCCGATTGTCTTAATGACGTCGGTGTTGGTAGTGGCGAGAGTCACGCCTGCGCCAGGCTTGGTAAAATTGACGACTGCCAGGCCGATGACCAACGCTGCGGTAGTAACAAGCTCGAAATAGACGAGCGCTTTCACGCCCATTCGCCCGACCTTCCGAAGCGCCCCGGCGCCTGCGATTCCGACGACGATGGTCGAGAACACCAGGGGCGCGATGATGGATTTGATCAGGTTAATGAAGATGTCGCGCAAAAAATAAACCGCGTTGCCCCAATCGGGCCGCAGCCACCCGATCACACCGCCGACAACCAACCCAATCATGATCTGGACCGTCAACGAGGGTCGATACCATGGACTGCGCAGCTGTTGCGAGCTCCTGGCGGTCATGGGCCTCGTACTAACACAAATCGCAAATCAAAACAGCGCGTTTCAGTTTCTGGGTGAGCTCCCCAGAAAACACTCCCTGCTATGGGTCTCGGATGTTAGCTACATCCAGCGGTCCGCCGGGATTAATCTATCATCCGCTGGTCAAGCCCGCCGTAAGCGTCGACGCGGCGATCCCGTAAAAATGGCCAGTGCGTGCGCTGTTCGTTCACCCGGCCCCATTCCACATCAGCCATCACGATCTCTTCTTGATCGATGGAACCTTTTGCAATGACTTCGCCGTCCGGTCCGCAAACAAAACTTTGTCCCCAAAATTCAATACCATCGCCACCCGCAGGCGCTTCATGACCCACGCGGTTTGGCACCGCGACATAGCAGCCATTCGCGATTGCGTGACTGCGCTGGATCGTTTCCCACGCGGCATGTTGCGCAGCACCGAACTCCTTCTTTTCCGAAGGGTGCCAGCCGATCGCTGTGGGATAAAAAATAATCTCTGCGCCGTGCAACGCCGTCAGGCGCGCCGCCTCCGGATACCATTGGTCCCAGCAAATGCATACACCGATCTTGCCCTGCGTTGTGGGCCACGCCTGAAATCCGAGATCGCCTGGCGCGAAATAAAATTTCTCGTGATACAGTGGGTCGTCCGGGATATGCATCTTGCGGTACTTGCCGAGCAATTTTCCATTCGCGTCAATGATTGCCGCGGTGTTGTGATAGAGGCCGGCGCTGCGTTTCTCGAAAAGTGAGGCAATGATCACCGCGCCGGTTTCACGCGCTACTTCGCCCAATGCCGATGTTGATTTGCCCGGAATTTTCTCAGCCAGATCGAAATTCCTGTGATCCTCCGTCTGACAAAAGTATTGCGACCGAAAAAGCTCCGGTAAACAAACGATTTGCGCGCCTTTGCCAGTTGCCTCGCGGATGAATTCAATTGCACGCGAGAAATTCTTATCCGGCTCTGGGCCGGATCGCATCTGGATGAGAGCAATTTTTGTTTTCGAATCGTTTGGCATTGCTGAAAAATTGGATTCCTGGCGTTGTAGCCGCCAACCTCTGGGCGGCGCGGCGCGCGCCTGTTTCGTAAATCAGCGCCGCGCTAAGCGACTACAAGAATTGCTTACTTCACCGAATTCGCCGGCACGATTTTCACGCTTTCGATCACGATCCGTTTCGTCGGCCTGCTCATTTCGCCCTGTGCATTTCGCTCGACCGGTGTGTCGCCGATTTTCTCGAGTACATCGACGCCTTTAATCAATTTGCCGAACGTGGTGTATTGCCCATCAAGCCGCCGAACGGGCGCGAGGCAAATGAAGAATTGCGATCCGGCCGAGTCCGGATCGGGCCCGCGCGCCATCGAGATGACGCCGCGATCGTGAGAATGATTATTAAACTCGGCTTTGATCGTGTAACCAGGGTCGCCTGCTCCGTAAGTGCTCTCTTTCGCCGGGTCTTTCGAGTTTGGGTCGCCGCCCTGAATCATGAACCCCTTGACGATCCGGTGGAAGATCGTCCCGTCGTAGAACCCTCGACGAGCCAGCTTCTTAAAATTCTCGACCGTATTTGGCGCGGCATCGGTCCAAAACTGGACCACCATTTCGCCTTCGTTGGTTTTGATCACAGCGACTTCGTTTGAGGTACTCATAGCAGTTTGTTCCTCCTTCTTCTCCTCGGCAGCAAACGCGGTCGCAAGCGCCGTAGTTAGTAATCCTATTAAGATCGGCAATCTCATCCTGATTGGTGGCACGAATGCGCGGCCCTGTCACGCAGGATCATTGAAAATGACGAAGCTCGAAATCCGAATGACGAAGGAATGACGAAACAACAATGACGAAGTCCCACAACGTGGCCGCATTCAAGTTTGGAGTTTCGCCATTAGGTTTTATTTCGTCATTCGTCATTCGGATTTCGTCATTTAAGATGATATTCCTGTAAACTGCGCACCTGAACTTTGCGTTTTTGCAGTGACCGTATTCCATTCGCGCTCGCCAGCGCCGCGCGCACCGTCGTCATGATCGGGATTTTCGCTGCTAGCGCCGCATTGCGAATGACCACTTCGTGTTCGCGCGGAATTTTCCCGCTCGGCGTGTTGATGATGAAGTTGATGTCGCCATTCTTGATGCGGTCGAGGACATTTGGACGGCCTGCGTGAATTTTGAAGACCTTGGTCACTTTGATTTTCGCTTTCGTCAGGGCGTCTGCAGTCCCGCTCGTGGAAATGATTTCAAAGCCGAGCTTCACAAACTCGCGCGCGACCGGAACCACCGCTTCCTTATCCGTGTCTTTGACGCTGATGAACACTTTTCCTTTTTTTGGCAGTGGCGGCGGTGCGGCCATCTGCGATTTTGCATAGGCGAGGCCGAGGTCCACATCGATGCCCATCACTTCGCCGGTCGATTTCATCTCCGGACCAAGCGAGATATCCAGGCCTTCGTAGCGCAAAAACGGGAACACCGCTTCTTTCACTGAGAAGTGTTTCGGCACGATTTCCTTTGTGAAACCGAGCTCGCGCAATGATTTTCCGGTCATCACTTTGGCAGCGAGTTTTGCAAGCGGGACACCAATTGCCTTGCTGACGAAGGGAACCGTGCGCGACGCCCGCGGATTCACTTCGAGCACGTAAACGTCGTCGCCCTTCACGGCGAATTGCACATTCATCAGCCCTCGCACGTTCAACGCGCGCGCCATCGCCCTTGTGGCAGCGGAAATCTCATCCAGGACCTCTTGCGACAATGAGAATGTCGGAATGACGCATGCACTGTCGCCGCTGTGAATGCCCGCCTCCTCGATGTGCTCCATGATTGCACCGATCACAGTCGTTTCGCCATCCGAAATGCAATCGACGTCGACCTCAATCGCATCTTCCAAAAAACGATCGATCAGCACCGGACGATGAGGTGTTACCTCAATGGCGCTCGCCATATAGCGCCGAAGGTCCTCCTCATTATAGACAAGCTCCATGGCGCGCCCGCCGAGAACGAAGCTCGGCCTAACAAGTGCTGGATAGCCGATTTTTCCGGCGATCGCGACGGCGTCTTCAGTGCTCGTCGCCGATCCGTTCGGAGTTTGGCGCAGACCGAGTTTGTCGAGCATCGCCGCGAACAAGCCTCGATCTTCTGCGGTCTCGATGCTTTCAGGCTGCGTGCCAAGAATGGGCACGCCTGCCGCCTTCAATCCGCCCGCCAGATTCAGTGGTGTTTGACCACCAAACTGGACGAACACGCCCTCGGGTTTCTCCTGATCATAAATGTTGAGCACGTCTTCGAGCGTAAGCGGCTCAAAGTAAAGTTTGTCGCTCGTGTCGTAATCCGTGGAGACTGTCTCCGGATTCGAGTTGACCATGATTGTTTCAAATCCAAGCTCGCGCAGGGCGAAGGCCGCGTGCACGCAGCAATAGTCGAATTCGATGCCCTGGCCGATCCGGTTCGGTCCACCGCCGAGGATCATAACCTTGCGTTTGCCGCTCTCGCGCCGCTCGTTCTCGTCGCCATACGTCGAGTAGTAATACGGCGTGTACGCTTCAAACTCGGCCGCGCACGTGTCGACGAGGCGATAGGTCGGCAGGACGCCCAGCGACTTCCGCTTCGCGCGAATCTCGTTCCCGGTCACACCGTTTGCGACTGCGAGTTGTCGATCAGAAAACCCGAGTTTCTTGGCGCGGTGTATTGTTGACCGGGAAACAGCCGGCTCGGCTGTTATGGCAGACAGGCTTCTGGCCTGCCGGTTGGCTGCTCCTTGGTGAGCAGCCGGGACGGCCGCTTGCCGTGACAGCCGGAGACGGCTGTTTTCCTCTACAATCTGCGCCACATTCCGCAAAAACCACCTGTCGATCTTCGTTAATTCGAAAACTTCGTCGATCGGCATTCCGTTTTGAAACGCCTGGGCTAGATAAAAAATCCGCTCCGCATTCGGGATCGCCAGCTTCAAGCGCAACGTCTCAGCATCGACATCTTTATTTGCGCCATCGCCGCATAAGCCGAAGCGCTTGATCTCCAGACTGCGAAGTGCCTTTTGCAATGCTTCCTTGAACGTCCGTCCGATAGCCATCGCTTCTCCGACGCTTTTCATCCGCGTCGTTAGCGTTGCATCCGCCTGCGGAAATTTTTCGAACGTAAAGCGCGGTACCTTCACCACGCAGTAGTCGATGGTCGGCTCAAAGCATGCCGGCGTTTCGCGTGTGATATCATTTTTGATTTCATCAAGCGTGTAACCGATTGCGAGTTTTGCCGCGATTTTCGCAATCGGAAATCCCGTTGCCTTCGACGCCAGCGCGCTGGAACGCGAGACGCGCGGGTTCATTTCGATTACGACCATCCGGCCGTTGTCAGGATCCACCGCAAACTGAATGTTCGACCCGCCGGTCTCCACACCGATCTCGCGAATGACGGCGAACGCGGCGTCGCGCATCGACTGATATTCCTTGTCGGTAAGCGTTTGCACGGGCGCGACAGTGATCGAGTCGCCGGTATGCACACCCATCGGATCGAAATTCTCGATGGAACAAACAACGACGCAGTTGTCCATCCGATCGCGCATTACTTCCATCTCGAATTCTTTCCATCCGACCAGCGATTCCTCGATCAGCACTTCGTGGACCGGCGAGAGATCGAGGCCGCGTGCAACGATGGCATCGAGCTCTTCGCGATTGTAAGCGATACCGCCGCCGGTCCCGCCGAGAGTGAACGCCGGTCGAATAATGAGTGGGAATGTTCCAATTTCACTAACGATCCGATCAATGTCTCCGAGAGAACGCGCTACGCCGGAACGCGGTACGTCCAGCCCAATGCGCAACATCGCTTCCTTGAACAATTGGCGATCTTCGCCTTTTGCAATCGCCTGGGCGTTTGCGCCAATCAACTTCACCCCGTGTCGCGCCAATGCGCCGTTGCGGTTCAATTCCATCGCAGCGTTAAGCGCAGTTTGCCCGCCCAGAGTTGGTAAAATAGCATCCGGTTTTTCGCGTTCCATGATCGCCTCGATCACTTCCGGAGTGATCGGCTCGATATAGGTGCGATCCGCGAATTCTGGATCGGTCATGATGGTAGCCGGATTGGAATTCACCAGCACAACCACGTAGCCTTCCTCGCGCAACGCCTTGCACGCTTGCACGCCGGAATAATCAAATTCGCAACCCTGTCCGATTACGATTGGACCGGAGCCGATCAGTAGGATTTTGTTGAGCTCGTTATTTCGCGGCATCTGCGCGCTGGACTTTAGATGAAATTATCCAGACTTCACGCGCGAAAGGAAGATCGCCGTCCGCGGCCGTCGTGGCAGACGGCCGTCTTCGGCTGTTGAATCGGAACACCGACAGGCCGGAGGCCCGTCTGCCATGAGAGGCGAAGACGCCCGTCTTCCTACGCCACCTGTGCCATGCGTTGTCGGTCGAGCCAGACTTTGCAGATGCTTTTAATGCGCGTGAGCACGTAATAGACGGTCTGGCTGCGGATGCGCACTAGTTCCGTACCGACGATCCGCCTGACGAAATCACTCGGAAGATCGAGAATTTCCTGCGGTGTCGAGCCGTCCAGTCCCTTGCAAAGAATCGCCGTCATCGAGCGGGTAAGTGTTTGGACTTCCGGACCGAGCGTCATCCGAATCTGCGCCCTGCCGTCTTCATCTACGTGCAGATAAACGCCGACCGTGTCCGTGCACTCCTCGTCTTTTCGCACATCGACAAGATCGAAGTTCTCGCCGTCGCGCGGCTCCTGCTTCTTCGCGTTGTCCGCATACGAAACAAGTGTCTCACGCCGCTCATCCTCGGGGAGCGACTCGAAGAGGTTGATGATCTTGTTCAGATTGGTCGGATACATGGACCGTCGTTAATCTATCACGCCTTTGGCTTTGCTCACCAGAGCGTTTATGGCTAATTGCGCTATGAAAACTCCAATTAAGGTCGCTGTGACAGGCGCCGCTGGGCAAATTGGTTACGCGCTTCTGTTCCGCATCGCCTCTGGACAGATGTTCGGTCCGGACCAGCCGCTCATTCTGCATTTGATCGAAATTCCAGATGCGCTCGGCGCGCTGGACGGCGTCGTAATGGAATTGCATGATTGCGCCTTTCCGCTCCTCGAGTCGGTTGTGCCGACTGCGGATCTCAATGAAGGCTTTCGCGACATCAATTGGGCGTTACTGGTCGGAAGTGTTCCGCGCAAGGCCGGCATGGAGCGCAGGGATTTGCTGGGGATCAACGGCAAGATTTTCATCGGACAAGGTCAGGCCATCGAAAAGAACGCTGCTGGCGACGTGCGCGTGCTCGTGGTCGGAAATCCCTGCAATACGAATTGTCTAATTGCGATGAATAACGCGAAAGAAATTCCGCACGACCGCTGGTTTGCCATGACCCGGCTGGATGAAAACCGTGCACGCGCACAGCTCGCACACAAAGCCGGTGTAGGCATTGGCTCGGTCACAAACATGACGATTTGGGGGAATCATTCCTCGACGCAGTATCCGGATTTCTACAATGCCAGGATCGACAATCGTCCCGCGGACGAAGTGATCGGAGACGAAAACTGGTTGAAGGAAGAATTCATTGCCACAGTGCAACAGCGCGGCGCTGCAGTGATCAAATCGCGAGGACTTTCGTCTTCCGGTTCCGCGGCGAACGCGGTCATTGACACCGTTTTTTCACTTACCAACGACACGCCGGGTAATGGCTGGCACAGCGTCGCGGTTTGTTCCGACGGAAGTTATGATATTGAGAAAGGATTGATCTCGTCATTCCCGGTTCGTGTGCGCGGCGGAAAATGGGAAATCGTACAGGGCCTAGCGATCAATGATTTCAGCCGCGCGAAAATCGATGCATCGGTGGCGGAGCTAAAAGAAGAGAAATCGCTGGTTGCTGAGTTACTGGGCAAATAATCAGCACGCTTATCATCCCGAACGAAGTGAGGGACCTCACCTACGAAGGTAGTGTCACACTATCGCAATAAGGGTGATCAACGAGATTGCGGGAGGTTCCTCGCTCCGCTCGGAATGACAAACGCTCAGTAGCGGAGTTACAAAAGAGAAGTCCCTCGTTAGCGAATTGATCTCGTAACATCCCTGCGCGACGCAGAGGGCGCCCTAGCCTTTAGGCTTGACTGCGTGGATCGCCACGGATGCCGGGAAGATCAGGCTTGTCAGGCGGATTTCGTGAAATCCGGCCTCGAAAATCTCGCACCAGAAATCGGCGCCGTATTCCGTTTGCACGACGCAATCATCGCGGTTCACTCCCGGTTTTCCGTGATAACTTGGAGGCAAATCACGCCGCTTCCGCGTCAAACGGCCAATAATAATCGGCACGGTATAAAATAAATGGCCTCCCGGTTTTAGAACCCGCAAGGACTCCTTCAGGGCGGCCGTCGAGTCTGGAACGTGTTCCAACGTGTCGGAATGAATGATGATGTCGATCGAAGAATCGGCAAAGCTCATTCGCTGCATGTCGAGCTCGGGGAAGGAATGAAGCGCATGTTGGGGAAGGGTCTCCAGAAAAGGCGACAAATTTTTGGCCGGATTGATTTCGATGACAGTGAGCTGGCGAATCGCGGGGTCGTTGCGACAGAAATCCTTGAAACTTCCGGCGAACCCGAACGCTCTCGTCACCGCCGCGGCCAGCGTCATCGTTCTCAGATTATTGGCGCAAACCGCGCAACAAAATCCCTGCTGTAGATTGATGTAGGCGACTTCGTCAGGTGACAACTCCCATTGCGCGATCAGTTCCGGCCACAGTACTGGTTCGTTCGTGAACCGGTCGCCGCCGCATACCGGGCAAATCTCCAAACTCGGGGACCGCTCACCCATTCTGCTAACGACCGTCGACTGGCTTCATCAGGAGCCCCTGACCAGTGGGCAATGACAAAATTTTGATCCCTTTTTCCTTGGCGAACTGGTCCATCGCAATTTTCTGCGAAAGATAGCCGTAATAGGCGTAGTCATCGAGAAGCACAAATGCGCCAGGGACGAGGCGCTCCCAAAAGAACTGGATCGCTGCAATCTCCGGCGCCGAACAATTCATATCGAGATGCAGGTAGGCGATCTTCTCCGCGCGAACCTGCGGCAGGGTTTCCGGAATCGATCCTTCGATGAGAGAGACATTTTCCCATTGAGAAAAGTTCGCCCGCACTTCTTCGATGCCCTGGACATAAAATCCCGAAGCCAGACTCTTCCTGTTTTTCTCCACTGCGCCTGAAGCCCTGTCTGCGGATGAAACGAACCGTTCGTCCAAGCCGCGAAAAGTATCCAGCAGATAAAAGTGTTTTCCCAAAGAATCCCAGTTCAGATAATCCATAATTGCGGACGAGAGGAAACCGCGGTTCACACCGCATTCGACAAAGTCGCCTTCGAGCCGCGCGGCGCTGGCAGCGGCCCATAGACCGATGTGAACCCGCCAGTGCCATTTATAATCATCGCCTGCCGCGCGAACACCGCGCTCGTAAGCTTTTAGAAAAGCCGGATCGTCCATGAATTCATGATTGTGAATCGATCGCAGTCCATCCTGATCGTAGACGTGGCCTTCAGCGTGCGAGAAATCCGCTGAAGCCGGCGGCGCTGCAGGAGCGATATTCTCGCCTTTGTTTTTCGATGGTTCTTTTGCCGCTCCTGCGTTCCAGGTGAGAGGTTTGTTCTTGAACCATCCCGAATCAAACTTTCGCGCGGCGAAAAGCGCCCATGTTTGCCTGGGATGTTTCCAATCCAGAAGTTCAAATCGCAAACCTGCTTCTGCCGCGGCATGTCTCATTGTCGCTGGCTTGTAATTCACGCATTCGGGATAGACCCAGCCCTTGGTCGGCGCGTCCTCTTCCCCGGGTAAAAACGTGGCAATCAAAGCTCCATCTCCGGCAAGCGAGTTTGAAATTGCCGACAGCCAATTTTTGATCAGGTCTAACCCGCAGTGACTAAAGATCGATTGAGCCAGAGCGAAATCGAATGAGACTTTCGCCTGGGCAATTGTCTGCGGTGAATCGGAAAAAAAGAATGTGGGGTGTTTGATTTCCAACAACGCCTCCCCGAGCTCCCGCTTAATTCCTTGCTCGACCAGCCATTCATTCGGTTCGACACCAAAATACTTTCCGCGATTCAGATAAGGAATTAACAAACGGCCGATCCGAAGAGAACCGCATCCCACGTCGAGCAGCGAATGATGCTGCCGCAGACCCAGCGTGGTCAAGAGATTGAACGCCATCGCTGCGATCAAATCGTAATCTTCCGGAGGGCCGACGTACGCTCGGTAATGCGCGTCCCCGGGCTTGAGACCGACGCCCAGACTTTCCTGGTCGTCCTGCGGTACCTCCATATTAGTTCACTCGCTTCAACGTGGCGCGATCGAAACCCTTCAATGCGTCCTCTGGTCGATTCGGAAATCCAACGACCCCACGCGACCGGTCGAATTGATAGATGCGCGTCCGTGGGCGCTCGCGGAAAGGAAACGCTCGTAGCTTTTCGCCATCGAGGGCGTCTATCGCGCCTGGCGCGTGACATGCTTGCACACCCAAAGCGTGCAGATCGTTCCTGATTTTAGAATCCGATGCGACGCAGTTCGACAGTTCGTTGGGATCTTGCCTGAGATTGAAGAGCTGTTCCCGCCCACCGTTTGCCATGAAAATGTATTTCCACTCATCGGTAACCACCATGAGTTTGAAATCGTGGGAACCGGGAGGTTCAACCATACCGACAAGATACTGGCGACGCGCGCATTCGCCTCGCAACATTTTCAGAACGTTCGTCCCCTCTCGCACGTCGCACTCGCCAGCCGCTTCAGTCGCAACTCCGAATAAGTCCGCAAGGCTGATCAATTCATTCCGGACGTTTTCCTTCGACAGGATCGCCGGCCAACTCAGCAGGAGCGGAACACGGCAGGCGGCCTCAAAAAAGTTTTGTTTCTGCCAACCATGATGATCACCCAAAAGATCGCCATGGTCCGAAAAAAAGCAGATAAGAACATTCTCCGATTTCGGCCGCGCTTCGATCGCGTCGAGAATTCGGCCAATACAATGATCCAGGTAACTAATCTCGCCGTAATATCGAGCCTTCACGATTCGCGCCAGCGCCGGATTGATTGCATCTGCCCAAACGGCATATCTCATGAACGGAATTTCTTCATCCAGCTGGTCTTCCTCGACGCTGCCAAGAACAAGGTCCGGCATTCGATCCGGGTCGTACATCCGGTTGAAAGGAATTGGCGGAGCCAGCGGCGGATGCGGACCGACAAATGATACAAATCCAAAAAAAGGCCGTGAATTATCCGAGTTTGTAATCTCCTGCACAGCGCAGCCTGCGTCCCACCATTCAACGCCTAAGTCCGCCGGAAGCGGACTACGCTGCGGCAGGTGATACATCTCGGTGCGCTCCCCAAGAGGTTGCTCCAGAAAATCGAACGCTGGATGCTCCCGCGTCAGCCATGAACCGTAGTCGTCGCCTTCGCGCGCTGGCGGATGGTACGTCTCTTCACTGCGCCAAAGCGTTTCGTAGCCGACATCTTCATTCCATGGATATGTATGGAACTTCCCGATTCCAAAAGTCCGGTATCCCATGCGCGACATTGTGCGCGCCAGATACGGTCCGCAACGCGCTTCCATTTCAGCGGCCTGCCCCGCCGACGGCTTTGGTTTTGCATTGCTGAAGGCACGTGTGGTTACTGGTTCGCATCCTGTTCGGATCGTGTACCGCGCGGGGATGCAAATCGGACAAGTCGCATAGGCATTGGAAAAGCTGATTCCTCTACGCACCAGACGATCCAGATTCGGCGTATAAATGTGCGAATTACCAAGCGCAGCGATGGTATCGAATCGCTGCTGATCCGTCATGATAAACAATATGTCGGGCCGGGTCAGTGACATTTTTTGAAGGGCCCGTGCAGGCGCGCGAATTGATGATCTAGCCGGTTGCGAGTTCGCTACCCGTTAAGCGACGGAAAGCTTCGAGGTATTTCGCCGACGTTTTCTCGATAACATCTTTCGGCAGACGCGGCGCAGGCGGGGTCTTGTTCCAGTCGAGCGTCTCGAGATAATCGCGCACGAATTGTTTATCGAAGCTGGGCGGGCTCTGCCCGACAACGTATTCATCTTTCGGCCAGAACCGCGAAGAATCCGGCGTGAGGCATTCGTCGATCAAAAGCAATTCTCCGTCGACGATGCCAAACTCGAATTTCGTGTCTGCAACGATAATTCCCTTCTGTGCGGCGTGCTCGCGGCCGCGGGAGTAGATTTCGAGACTTAACTTTTTCACGCGGTTGGCGATTTCGTCGCCGAGAATCTGCGCACATCGTTTGATATCGATGTTCTCGTCATGACCTTGCTCTGCCTTTGTCGCCGGCGTGAAGATCGGCTCCGGCAATTGCGACGCGAGCTTTAGCCCGGTAGGAAGTTTAATTCCGCAAACGCTCTGCGATTCCTGATATTCCTTCCAGCCCGATCCAGCAAGATAACCGCGCACTACGCATTCCACTGCGAGCGGCTTCGTTTTTCTTACGATCATCGAACGCCCGGCGAGCTGTTCGCGGAATGGTTGCAGCTCCTTCGGAAACTCTTCGAAATTGGCTGTGACAAGGTGATTCTGGATCGTCTCGAAACGCTTGAACCAAAACGCGGAAATTTGATTGAGGACTGCGCCCTTGTGCGGGATTGGGTCGGGCAGGATCACATCGAAAGCCGAGATGCGATCGGTTACGACAAACAGCAGCGTGTCGCCAAGATCAAAGACTTCGCGCACCTTGCCGCTGCGCAGTTTTTTGATTCCGGGAAGCTCGATGGAGGACTGTGTGGCCATTTGCATGGGCAAATGCTCAACGCTCCACGCTCAACTTTCAACTCACATGTCGAGCGAAGTCGAGACATCTCTCGTCTAAGAGATTTGATTTGCTCACTTCCCGTTCGCTCAGCCTCCGGTCGCCGCGTCTATGTCGCGGCTTCCCGGGCCGCTCCATTCTCGGCTACGCTTTGCTCCGCTCGGAATGACAGAGTAATTGAGGTTGGACGTAGGTCTCCTTTATGGCCGGAATTGTTATCAAACCGCGTGCGCGAATTTTGCACGGACACGATTGGGTTTTTTCCAGCGAAGTGCTGAAGGTCTTTGGAAAACCGGCGGACGGCGATGTCATCTCCCTCAAGGATGGTAAGGATCGTCTGATCGGCAGTGCAATCTACAATTCCAAGTCACAAATCGTGGCGCGCCGTTTCTCGCGTCGAAAACAGGAACTGGACCTGGACTTCTTCAAGCGACGCATCGCGCAAGCGGCAGAATACCGTATTCGGCGAGGCGTCGATCCCAGGCTTTGCCGAGTTGTTTGGAGCGAAAGCGATGGATTGCCCGGACTGATCATTGACAGGTACGGCGATCATTTCGTGATGCAAACGCTCACTCTGGCGATGGACATGCGAAAAGATTTGATCGCTAACGCGGTTATCGATCTTTTTGGAAACGCCACCATCATCGAGCGAAATGATGCGCCTGTTCGCAAGGCAGAAGGGTTGGAATTGCACACGGACGTTTTGCGCGGAGATGCGCCATCGCAAATCGAGATCGAAATCGAAGGCGTAAAGTTCGAAATCGATCTTTTGCACGGACAAAAGACCGGTTTTTATCTCGATCAAAAACACAATTATTCGGCCGTTGCCGGATACGCGAGCAGCCGGCGCGTGCTGGATTGTTTCGCAAATCGGGGAGCATTTGCGCTGACCTGCGCTCGTGCGGGTGCCGCGGATGTGATCGGTGTTGAAGAAAGTTCCGAGAACATCGCAGGTGCAAAACGAAATGCGGTGTGCAATGATTTGAAAGTCCGATGGATCGAGCAGGATGTTTTTCAGTTCCTGCGTGCGGCCGAAAAAGCTGAGGCCCAGTATGATTTGATTGTTCTCGATCCGCCGTCATTTACAAAAACCAGGAGCGGATTGCGCGACGCGTTGCGTGGCTATCGGGAATTGCACATGCGCGCGTTCAAGCTCTTGTCGAAGGATGGGCTGCTGGCGACTTTTTCATGCTCCCATCACGTGAGCGATACCGCATTTTCGCAAACAATCGCCGATGCGCTCGTCGATGCCCGGCGTTCCGCGCGACGGTTGCACCGGTTCGAGCAGGCGCCCGATCATCCCGTGCTGCCGACAATTCCTGAAACGGAATATTTCAAAGGTTTCCTTCTGGAAATGATGCCGGGGCGATGACGCCAAAATATCACCCTAGCGAAGAAGGATCTCACAAGAGCATCTGCGTTCACATTGTCCGAGCCGTTAGCATCCCCACACCGTGTCATCCCGAACGAAGTGAGGGACCTCGGCTACGAAGTTCACGCCCCATTGGATAGTCAACGCAATCGACCATCCCGTGAGAGGTCCCTCGCTGCGCTCGGGATGACGACGTTGTAGCTGCAGAACAAACGTTGACTCGAAATTTTCGCGCGTGCTTAGCGAGAAATATCTGGAATTCTATATTGAGCCATTTAATATGCCGCTACAGCGATCCCGGACGGCGAGTCCCCGATTTGTCATGGCAGAAAAACTTCGACAGGTTGAACAAATGCTCGAATTGAGCGAGGACGAAGCCAATTCTCCCGAGCATCTGGACTCGCAGGTGCAGAAAGCACAGGAGCAATTGCTCCAGCTCAAGCGTCAGCAGGAACAGATCGAAAAACAAAAGCGCGAGCTGGAAGAACTGAGTCGTCGCCAGGAGGAATTGGAGCACGGTCGCGCGGAAATGGCCGATAAACTGACTCGCTCGCTCGTTGTGCTTGAGCGCGAAGGGTACAATGCACAAAGCCGGCTCGAACAGATTCGCGCAGCCCGCGAGAGTTTCGGTCAGCATTTAGAGTTGATTGAAGCGATCGATCCAAAAAATTGGAACCCCTCCGATCTACACAAGGAACTGAGCCGGGGGTTAAGCACAGTGGACGAGGCGCGCACGGTGTATAATGAGCAGCGCAGCAGGTTGCAGGCAGCGGGTGGAAATGAAGGCGATGCGTCACTGCCTGACGCCGTGACGGAGGGTTACGAGAGCAGCAACGGGCGTTCGTTTTTTCAGTGGTTCCAGATTGGCGTCGCACTCACTTTGCCTTTGATTATCTTTGGCGCTGTTGCCCTCGCCGTTTTCGTTTGGATGGCGAACAAGTGATGGCGATGTTACGTCGTTTGTCCAAATCCAGCCCGCCGCTTCGTCGCAGACAGGAAGAAATTGCACGACAGGAAGCGGACCTGCACGAGAGACTCGAAAAACTCGAGCGGCTTGTTGCGAAGGTGCCGCAAATCGAGAAAAACAGGGCGGAACAAGGACCAAAAGATAATCGAACCGACAAACGATTCCGCGTCTCGGTCGCGGCGCAAGACCAGCGCGAAAGCAGACGTTCCGGGCGTCCTCGTTCGATGCGCAAAGAGCGACGAGACGGCCAAATCATCTTTCTTCTTCTTCTGGTGGCGCTTGCGGTAGCCGTCATCTGGCTAATCAGCAACCTGCATTCCTGAACGACAGCCATGGCCGGGGCAGCGGATCTCGATGTTGCGTACGTCGCCAGACTGGCGCGGATCAATCTGTCCGAAGAGGAAGCGAACGCTTTTCAGAAGCAATTGGGTGATGTGCTGAATTATGTCGAAAAACTTCGTCAGGCTGACGTGAGCCGTGTGGAAGCAGCTGCTCACGCGCTTCCGATTTTTAATGTTTTCCGCGATGACGCACCGCGTGACTGGTTTACGGCGGAACAAGCGTTGAGCAATGCCCCCCGAAAAGCGAACGGTCTTTTTATCGTCCCTAAAGTTGTGGAATGACGGAGAAGGATCTGCCGGCGCTTAGCATCGCCGATCTGCAATCATTGTTGCGTCGCAGGGAAGTTTCCGCCCGTGAAGCCATCAATGCTCTGCGAGAACGCATTCAAGCTGTCGACGGAGAAATTGGCGCTTATCTGTCGCTGGATACCGATGCTGCGATTAAAGAAGCGGAGAAAGCGAATGTCGATCTTCCATTGGGCGGCGTCCCGATTGCGATCAAAGACATCATCAATGTGATGGGTCAGCCTTGCACGTGCGGCTCAAAGATCTTGCGCGGTTATCGAGCCCCATACAACGCCACTGTCGTTCAAAGATTGCGCGATGCGGGCGCAATCCCATTTGGAAAAACCAACCTGGACGAGTTTGCCATGGGTTCGTCCACCGAAAATTCTGCAGTGAAGTTGACGCGAAATCCGTGGGATTTGTCGCGCGTACCGGGCGGCTCGAGTGGCGGTTCGGCGGCGGCAGTCGCGGCGGAGTCGGCGTTCGGTGCGTTGGGCAGCGATACTGGCGGTTCAATTCGGCAACCCGCTGCGCTGTCGGGTGTCGTCGGTTTCAAACCGACTTACGGGCGGGTCTCACGATTCGGTCTCGTCGCATTCGCTTCGTCACTCGATCAAATCGGGCCGTTGACCAAGACCGTACGCGACTCTGCACTTATCATGAACGCGATCGCAGGTCACGATCCGCAAGACAGCACCTCTCTTAACGAGCCGGTGCCTGACTATGCTGCAAGACTTGGAAACGATTTGCGCGGAGTCCGGTTGGGTGTGCCGAAGGAATACATGATCGAAGGGATCGATCCACAAGTGAAAGCTGCGATCGACGCCGCAGTGAAACAGATGAATTCGTTAGGGGCCGAGATTGTCGATGTCTCATTGCCTCACACTCAATACGCGGTGGCGGTCTATTACATTTTGGCAACAGCAGAAGCCTCCGCCAACCTCGCTCGGTTCGATGGTGTTCGTTATGGATTTCGAGCAGAAAATCCCAGGGACATGCTCGATCTTTACGGCCGCACGCGTGAGCAAGGTTTCGGGCCGGAAGTGAAGCGTCGCATCATTCTCGGCACCTACGTCTTGTGCTCCGGCTATTACGACGCCTATTACTTGCGTGCGCAAAAAGTGCGCGAGCTGATCCGCCAGGACTTCGCGAACGCATTCGAGAAAGTCGATGCGTTGATTTCACCAACGTCACCGGTGCCGGCGTTCAAGTTAGGCGAACGCACCGCAGATCCGTTGCAAATGTATCTCGCCGATATTTTCACGATCGCAGCCAACCTCGCCGGGATCTGCGGAATCAGCGTGCCGTGTGGTTTCGCGGAAGTGGATGGCCATCGCCTCCCGATTGGCTTGCAGGTGCTAGGCAAGCCTCTGGATGAAGCGCGTATTCTGCAAATGGCGCACGCCTACGAGCAGAGCACAGATTGGCACAACGCGCGTCCACCAATTGCCTCGCCAAAATGATCCGTCAGACACACGGGCAAGCGAGAGCAAAACCAAGAATCCCTTCTCAGTCATTCTGAGCGAGGCGAAGAATCTCAGTGCTTCCTGAGATGGAACTAGCTGAAATAACCAGAGATGTTTCGCTTCGCTCAACATGACAAACGTGAGGATTCCTCAGCCGTGGCTTGCTGCTCGACCGTGAATCGGCGATTGAACACTCCCGCGGGGCTTCGCGGATTGCTTTGGGCTTTTATCGTCGCGGCGATTGTCTTTTCCGCGCTTCCGGTCCTGCGTTATCTTCGCGGCCACAGCATCTTTGATTACGAACTCTGGTATGCCACCGGCAAGCATGTGCTGGCGGGCGATGAGATCTATTTCTTTCGTGCCGGGAAGTACGATTTCATGTATCCGCCGCCGTGCGCGCTTTTTCTGACAGGCGCGAGCTTGCTTGGGCAAGGAGGATTGATTCTTCTCCTTGTCGCGATCAACTCCGTCGCCTGGTTTTACAGCGCGAAACTGAGTGCAGTTCTCGCCGCAGGCCACCGAGGCACAACAAACCCTTGGCTCTACGTCATTCCGAGCCTGCTGGTGATCGTTTACATCTGGTCCAGTTACCACCTTGGCCAGCCGAACCTCGTTTTACTTGCGCTAATGGTTGGCGCTTTTGTTGCGCTGCGGGCAAAACGCGAAATCGCGGCCGGCAGCCTGATTGCAGTCGCTGCTGCGATCAAAGCGTTTCCGGTATTGGCCATCATTTATCTGGTTTACCGGCGTTACTGGAAGGCAGCGGTTAGCCTTGTCGCGACACTTGTATTTCTCATTCTCATTTTGCCGGCGCCGTTGCGAGGATTTGAACGAGCGTGGCACGACCTTGAGAAGTGGAGCGCTGGAATGTTGAAATACAGCGAAGTCACCGTCGGGCAGCGCCCCATGCGTAGCTACACGTGGAAAAATCAATCTCTCATTGGTGTTAGCAATCGCCTGCTGCGCCATGTGGATGCCGACGCTGCTTCTGCGCCGCACCAGCCGGTTTACGTGAACTTCGCGGATCTTAGGTTTCCGGTCGTTAACGCGATCATCATTAGCGTCGAACTCGCACTCGGCATCTTGTTTATCGCAGCAATGCCTCGACGAGCCATGCGAACGGCAGATAGCGATGCAATCGAATTCTCTCTGCTCCTTTTGCTGATGCTAATGACCACGCCACTTTCGTTTGGCTACTTTTACTCCTCGCTGATGCTGCCATTCGCAGTGATAACGCAGCGAGCGCTCGTTGAAAGAGTGTCGCCCATTCTGTGGTGGTGTGTGCCCGCGCTGGCGTTGCTCGCTGTAGGCATTCCGTTCCCCCGCGGCGCACAGCTCTACGGCAATACATTCTTCGCCACGCTGCTGCTGTTTTTCGGACTGTCGATTGAGCTTTTGCGTTTCAAACAACAAAAAGCCCGGACGCAAACCGCCGACGATTTGCCGATGACGCGATTGCCGGTGTTCTAAAGATTGTACGCGAGCTTGTGGGTCGGCTGATACAGTTGGATGTCATCCGCGCCGGGCACGATCATCATGATGACGCGGCCGTACTCGCGTTGCTCAATAGGACCTCGGAACTGCGCTCCTTTCGCCCGCAACTCGCCGACCGTCGTATCGATGTCGTCGCACATCAACGCGATCGAGTGGTGACGCTGGGAGTCATAGGTTTGGCCTTCCCATTCGCTGTGCGTCGGGTGCACGCCCATCTCGCTCGGCCCCGATTTGAAAATGAGCCAGTCGTTATCGAAATCCTCGGCGACGTAATTCCACCCAAGGACGTCACGCAGAAACGCCCGAGTTGCGTTAGCATCGTCGGAGTAAATCAACGTATGAATTGAGGTAATCATGTTGTCATCAGTTTGTTGTCGCTGCTACTGAGTGCATTAACGAGAATTACACGAAATTTCGTACTTAAAGGCGAATGTTTTTTCGTCTAATACGCAAGCTGAATGAGTACGTCCCTGGCAAGGCCGGACGATGGCAAATATCATTTTCTGACTGGCGGTTTTCGATTTATCCGGCGAACCATCAATTTTAGTCCGGACCAGGTTTCATCGATCGCGCACACTTTTATATCGACGAATCCGAGCGGTAGCGCGACAGCGCGGACCACGTCTTCGGTCACGTCAGTAGGCATGCCAGACGATCTTTTTGGCCAGGAAGCCCAAACTGTTCCGGTGTCCGGGAGTTTCTCACGTAAGACGGACAATAGCTTCTCCAATTCGCGGGGCGTCTTTATGAAAACATGGACAAAATCCGAATCGGCCTTCAAGCGACCGGAAAAAGTTACGCCTTCGGGAATTGTGCCCAGCAATCGACGATAGTTTGTCGGCGCGTTGATTATGACGACGGTCATGCCCGGTTTGATTCCGAGCTTTTGTGGTAGCGGTGTTCCCGAGTAACCGGCCATCTCGCACTTTACGGCGGCCTGAGTAAAAAGTGGTAGATCAAAATATCGGCAGTCGACCGTGGAAACTAAATATACTGTATTAGTTTCCGTGTTGTGATAAAACTATGTTCCATATGAAACGGGCACACAAACCGCGGCCGCGAAGCCGAAAGCGCGATCCGAACCGGCAGCGAATTGTCGATGCTGCGCGCGTCCACTTTTTCAGTCACGGATTCCGGAGTGTGACCATGGATGATTTGGCCGAAGAGCTGGGCATTAGCAAGAAAACGCTCTACGCGCATTTTCCGGGCAAGATCGATCTGCTCGAGGCTGTGCTGGTCGATAAGTTCGCAGGCGTCGAAGCGACACTGAAGGAAGTTACGCGCGCACACGGGCACGATTTCCCAGCGGCTTTGCAGGAATTGTTGGCAGGTACGCATCGCGAATTGGATGAGATTAAGCCGCCGTTTGTGCGCGATATGCGCCAGAAAGCGCCGGAAGTGTTCAAGCTCGTCGAACGCCGTCGGGCCGCGCTAATCCAGCGCTACTTCGGAAAATTCTTCGTCGAGGGGCAACGGGCGGGAATGGTGCGCAAGGATGTTCCGGCCAAACTGATCATCGAAATTTTGCTGGCGATGGTTCAATCGATCATGAATCCGCCGAAGATGGAGGAGCTTGGGATGATGCCGAAAGAAGGCTTCACCGGGATTCTTAAGATTGTTCTCGAAGGCGCGCTGACATCAAAGGGCCGGAAAGCGTGAATGCGTCGTTCATTATGGAAGATCGCTCCGTCCACGGTACAGGGGGACGGATTCGTCGTCGCGAACAATCCCGAAAGAATCGGGGCTCGCGAAGGCTTTCGGAGTTGGTGTGCGCAGCGGGAGTTTTGACGTTACTTATCTTGCTCGCCGGTTGCGGCGGTCGTGGGAAGGCGGTTTCGGGAACCATCGAAGTGGACGAAGCGCATGTTGGTCCGCGCATGGGCGGACGCGTTGAAAAGATTTTAGCCTGGGAAGGCGATCACCTGCGGGAAGGCCAACTGGTCGCACAACTGGATGCCTCAGAACTGCGAGCGCGGCGCGGTCTTGCCACTGCGCAAATCGATACGGCACTCCACGACGCGGACGCACAAGAAGCGCAATTGGTGTTCCTGCACGATGAAGCAGGGCGCCAGCAGGATTTACTTAAGCGGAGAGTCGTTTCTTCAAGTGACGCCGAGCGGGCCGACAGCTCGGCGAAAACGCAGGAAAAAAATCTCGCGGCGTCGAAAATGCGTGTCGCGCAAGCGCGTGCACAACTCGCCGATATCGATGCGCAGTTAGCAGAAATGCAAGTGACTGCGCCAGCCGATTCCGTTCTGGAGGTGCTCAGTGTAAAAGTGGGCGATGTGCTACCGGCAAATCGCGAAGCCGCCACGCTGCTGCTGACGGGACATCTCTGGGTGCGTGTTTATGTTCCGGAATCCTGGCTGGGTTTGATCAAGTTGGGCGAGCACGTTCGGGTTCAGGTCGATTCTTTTCCCGGCAAAGATTTCGATGGTGTCGTCGAACAGATAAATCGTCAGGCCGAGTTTACCCCTCGCAATGTGCAAACCGTCGCCGACCGGATCAAACAGGTGTTCGGGGTGAAGGTTCGTTTGCCCAGTGACGACGATCATTTGCGCGCAGGAATGGCTGCTGATGTTTATTTTCCCAATGTGAAATGAGCTGAACAACCACAAATAGACACGAATGGACACGAATGTGGAGAAACTACTGTTCAAGGACGAAGTCTTTCAAATTATTGGCTGCGCAATCGAGGTCCTTAACACACTTGGCCACGGGATAGTTGAGAAGCCCTACGAAAATGCACTGGTCGTGGAGTTTGGGCTGCGACAAATTCCATTCAGGCAGCAGCCGGCATTCGTCGTTCTCTACAAAGGCCTAAAAGTCGGCACCTTTGTCCCAGACCTTATCGCCTTTAACTCAATTGTCGTAGACACCAAGGTGATCGACAGGATCACCGATCACGAACGTGGGTTGATGTTAAATTATCTGCGCGTTACGAACTTGCGTGTCGGAGTGATTCTTAATTTCAAACAGCGGAAACTAGAGTGGGAGCGAATCGTCTTATGAATTCGTGCCCATTCGTGGTTGCTGACTCCATGGTTGAGCCGATGATCGAAGTAGACAGACTGACGAAGCGATTCGGTACATTCACCGCGGTCGATCACGTTTCATTCTCGGTCGGAAAAGGATCCATCTTCGGGTTTCTCGGTCCCAATGGTTCCGGAAAAACAACCGTGATTCGGATGTTGTGCGGAATTCTCGAGCCCACCGAAGGCACGGCTCGCATCGGGGGCCACGATGTTGTGAGAGATACCGAGCCGATCAAGGAAATGATCGGCTACATGTCGCAAAAATTTTCGCTCTATGACGAGCTGACTGTGAATGAGAACCTCATCTTCGCAGGAAAACTTTATGGCTTGAGCGGTCGCGAATTGGATCAGCGGCGCGAGGAAATGATCGCAACAACACATCTTCAGCCGTACATCGGCAGGCGTGCCTCGCAGCTCTCCGGGGGTTGGCGTCAACGTCTGGCAATGGCTTGCTCGCTCATGCACAGGCCGACCGTTCTGTTTCTCGATGAACCAACGGCTGGCATTGATCCGGTCGCCCGCCGCGAACTGTGGGATTTGCTTTTCGAGTTCGCAGGCAAAGGCATGACGCTTTTCGTGACGACCCATTACATGGACGAAGCGGAGCGCTGCGATCACGTGGGTTACATTTACATGTCGAAATTGATCGTGTGCGGCGAGCCAGACGAGTTGAAGAAACTGCCGGAGGTAAACCCGCCCGGAACGCGCCGGCTCGACGTGACTTGCGATCATGTGACCACGGCATTGCGCGCGATGCACGAAATGCGCGGAGTGCGCAGTGCGACGGTGTTCGGTCAATCGATGCATTTGCTGGCCGATGAAACTGTCAAGCGCGCCGAGATTGACGAACAACTACGCAAGGTGGGCGTCACCCACAGCGAGATTCACGAAATAGGACCTTCGCTCGAGGACGTGTTTGTCGAGCTTTCGGCCAAACATGCTGCTGAGCAACAGAAGGCTGCGTGATGATCGATGTCATCCTGAGCGAAGCGAAGGACCTCACAGTTGGAATGCGCGTTTAGTGCAATCGGTTGAAGATCAACGAAGCGAAGATGATCCGGGGTAGCTGGAAAATATTGCCCACCGATGAGAGGTCCCTCACTTCGCTCGGGATGACAGACTAGAAAGCGAAGGACCTCACAAGTTGATGAAGCATTTTACGTCTACATGATGACCAATCGTAGTCGCGTCGTTCTCTATACGGGGATAACAAACAGTTTAATGCGACGAGTCTCACAACACCAAAACGGCGAGATAGAAGGCTTCACAAAGACTTACAAGGTTAACAGATTGGTATACTACGAACGCTTCAACGATCCCCGAGACGCAATTGCGCGTGAGAAGGAAATCAAGGGTTGGCGGCGCGAAAAGAAGAACGCATTGGTCGAGACCATGAACCCGAAGTGGACGGATTTATCGCCGATGCTATTCCAGCATATGACAGGTCCCTCGCTCCGCTCGGGATGACCAAAGAAAACATATGAAACACAAATTCTTTCGCGGGCTCGGCGCAATTTTGTTCAAGGAATTCATCATCGTTTGGCGCGATCCGATGACGCTTTTCTTCATGTTTTTTCCGCCGCTGATCGAGATGGTCGCGTTCGGTTACGCGCTGGATAACGACGTAAAACACATGGCGATGCTTATTCTGAACGAAGATCGTACCGTTGAGAGCCGCCAGTTGATCGATCGCTTCGTTAATACGGAGACCTTTCGCGTGGTGGGCGAAGTGCAAAGCCTGGAGCAGCTGAAGAGCGAAATGCGCAAAGGTCGCGCCTATGCGGCGTTGGATATTCCGCCGAACTTTACTCGCAACCTTAATGCGGGTCACTCTGCGCAGGTGCAATTGCTTGTCGACGGATCCAATTCCACGACAGCTCTGCAAGCGCTCAACACGGGCCTGGGCGTGGCATTGACCCAATCAGTGGAATCGCTTCTGCGCGAGACCGGACGGCAGGGAGCGCCGATCGATATTCGCCCCCAAATGCTTTACAACCCGGCAATGCGCGCGCCGAATTTTTATGTGCCGGGTGTGATCGGGATCGTCTTGCAAATCGGAACGACGGTCGCTACTGCCATGGCCCTGGTACGCGAACGGGAGCGCGGCACGCTGGAGCAATTACTCGTTAGTCCCTTGAGTAGCGCGGGCCTGATGCTCGGTAAGCTCGTCCCGTATTTGTGCATCGGAATGGCCATGGCAGTGGTCCTCTTTCTTGTTATGCGATTTGTGTTTTTCGTCCCCATTGAGGGCAATATCGTAGCGATGCTGTTTTCGACGCTGGTGTATGTCTTTGCGTTGCTCAGTCTCGGTTTACTCGTCGGGACCTATGCCGAAAACCAAATGCAGGCGCTGCAAATGTCGATGGTGTTTCTGTTGCCGAGCGTTTTCTTTTCCGGTTTCATTTTTCCGCGTGAAACGATGCCGTGGATTTTTTATGCGCTCGGCACGCTCTTTCCCACGACCTATTTTATCGCTCTCATGCGCGCCATCATTTTGCGGGGAGCAAATCTCTTCGAATACTGGCCGAATCTTGTCATTCTTATTCTGATGTCGAACCTGCTTTTTGCTCTCTGCGCTTTGCGATTTCGAAAAAAGATCGCGTGATCTTCAAACGCATTCTTTTCAGCGCACTACGCGTTCTTGTCGCCGTCGTTGCGGTTGTTGCGTTACTCTGGTGGTTCGGAATGAGGATGCCCGGCAAGAATATTTCGAAGGCTGCGCCACTGTCACCTGATGAAGTTACCCTGCGCGAAGAACTCCGCGCCGCCGTGCAAATGCTCGCCGGAGAAATTGGAGAACGAAATATGTGGCGCTACGCGCAGCTCAACGCGGCTGCCGATTTTATCGAAGATTCTTTTTCACGCGTCGGTCTTCATCCGCGACGGGACAGTTATGAACTGCGCGGCCAAGCCTGTCACAACATCGAAGCGGAAATTCGGGGTGCTCGTCGCGAGATTATTTTGATCGGTGCGCACTACGATTCAGTATTCGGCTCGCCGGGCGCGAACGACAATGGCAGCGGTGTCGCTGCAACGCTTGCTCTGGTGCGACGCTTTGCCAACAGAAAAACGCAGCACACAATGCGCTTTGTCACGTTTGTGAACGAGGAGCCGCCTTATTTCTTGTCGGGCGAAATGGGAAGCCTTGTTTACGCCGGCAGATGCAAAGCGCGTGGCGATAAGATTTCCGCCATGATCAGCCTCGAAACGATCGGCTATTTCTCCGATGCACCGCATTCGCAAACCTATCCGTCGCGGGTACTAGGCGCTTTTTATCCAAAGGTTGGCAACTTCATCGGATTCGTCAGCAACGTTCAGTCACGCGCGCTGCTTCGTCGCGTGATCGCTCTCTTTCGCAAACACGCAAAGATTCCATCCGAAGGCGCGGCGCTTCCTGCGTTCATCCCCGGCGTCAGTTGGTCCGACCAATGGTCATTCTGGCGAAACGGTTATTCCGCCATCATGGTCACCGACACCGCGCCGTTTCGGTATCCCTATTATCATTCAGCAAACGACAAGCCCGACAAGCTCGATTACGATCGGTTCACGCTGGTGGTCAGCGGAATGGAGAAAGTGATCGAAGATCTGGATAAATTATGATCGCCAGGTTCTTGCAAATCCGGCGTCACGCAGCGCGTCTCATTTAAATCCAGGATTTCTTCAGCAGCCATACTTTCACGACTTGCGTTAGCGCGACGTAACAAACAAGCGTGAGCAGCAAGAGCATCCAGTACAGCGGTGGCAATGGAACAAAACCTAAGAACACAGCTAGGGGAGAAAATGGGAGATAAGCCGCGATCGCCATAATGATGACTGTCGTTGTTGTAAGTTGCCAACTCGCGCGCGATTGAATGAACGGAATAAGGTTGGTGCGAATCACGTGGACGATGAGGGTTTGTGTCATTAGCGATTCCACGAACCAGCCGGTGTGAAATAACGCGGCAGCATAGGTAGCGTCTGGCGCGGTGGCATTCGCAAAGCGGGCCGCCAATTCTGCTGGGGGGATGAGACCGAGGTGGTCGCATTTAAATACGAACCACATCATCGCGTAAGTGGTGTAATCGAAAATCGAACTGATCGGCCCGATGAATACGATGAACTTTGCAATTTCGCCTATGTTCCACGGACGCGGCTTGGCGATTTGTAGCGGGCCAACGTTATCCGTAGGAATGGGCACCTGGGAAAAATCGTAGAGCAGATTGTTCATGAGCACCTGGATCGGCGCCATGGGCAGGAAAGGCAGCCATGCGCTCGCACCAACGACGCTGAACATATTTCCGAAGTTCGAGCTCGCGCCCATACGAATGTATTTCAAGATGTTCACAAACACCTTGCGACCTTCCAGCGCGCCTTCTTCCAGTATCAGCAGGCTTTTCTCCAATAGAATTATGTCCGCGGATTCCTTCGCGATATCGACGGCGTTATCGACGGAAATGCCCACGTCCGCGGCGCGCAACGCGGGCGCGTCGTTTATGCCGTCACCCATGAAACCGACTACGTGGCGTCTGTTTTGCAGCGCTTTCACGACGCGCTCTTTATGCGACGGCGAGAGACGCGCGAACACGTCGGTTGTTTCTACACCGTCGGCCAGCTCCGCATCCGTCATCGACTCCAGCTGTCTGCCGAGCAAAATCTTTTGTGCGTTGATTCCGACCTCCGTGCAGACTTTCCGCGTCACCAGATCGTTGTCGCCAGTCAGCACCTTTACAGTTACGCCATGCTGTCGCAACGCCGCGATCGCTTGTATCGCAGTTTCTTTTGGTGGATCGAGAAACGCGATGTAGCCAGTCAAAACCAAGTCGCACTCATCGGTTTTGGAATAAGTGGACCGCTTTTCCACTTTTTTGGTGGCGATCGCCAGGACGCGCAGTCCATCTTCGTTTAGACTGTTGACCTGTTCGAGCAGATCGCCCACGAGAATGGGCTCCATCTCAAAAATTTCGCCTTCACTTTCGAAATGCGTGCATTTGGCAAACACAGCTTCCGGCGCGCCTTTGGTCAGTAATTGGCATTCGCCATTTGGTCCTTCGACCACGACCGACATCATGCGCCGTGAGAAGTCGAATGGGATTTCGTCCAGCTTGACATACTTGTCGATGCCAAGCTCGCCGTGCAACTCGGCGTGCTTGAGCACGGCACGATCAAGCACATTCTTCAGTCCGGTTTGGAAATAGCTGATGAGATAGGCATCGCGTAGCACCTCCTCATTTTCCTTTTTAAAAACATCGACATAGAGCTCCAGGATGACGCGATCGATCGTAAGTGTGCCGGTCTTATCCGTGCAGAGTACGTCCATCGCGCCGAAGTTCTGAATAGAATTGAGACGCTTGACGATCACCTTCTTGCGCGACATGGCCATCGCGCCTTTGGATAGACAAACGGACACAATCATCGGCAGCATTTCCGGCGTAAGACCTACCGCGACCGCAAGCGCAAAAAAGAATGCTTCTTTCCAATCGTGCTTGCTCAAGCCGTTGATGAAAAAAACCAGCGGCACCAATACCAGCATGAAGCGAAGCATCAGCCACGTGAATTTTTTGACCCCTTTGTCGAAGGCGGTTTCGATTTGCCGTCCGGCAATGCTGCGTGCGACTTTTCCGAAGTAGGTGTGGGTGCCGGTCGCAACGACGACCGCCGTCGCCGAACCGCTCTCTGCGCTCGTGCCGAGAAAACAGAGATTCGTGCGCTCAATCGAAGAAACGTCTTCACGCGAATCCGGCGCATCAGTTTTTTCGACCGGCAATGATTCGCCGGTCAACGTGGCCTGAATGACGAAGAGATCTTTTGCGGAAATGAGTCGTACATCGCCCGGAATCATGTCGCCAGCGGACAATTTCACGATGTCCCCTGGCACTAACTCTCGGAGCGGGATTTCCTTTGCTTGCCCATCGCGCACAACTGTGGCGGTGACAGTAATCATCGCTTTCAATTTGGCGGCGGCGTTGTCGGCGCGCGTTTCTTGGATAAAACGCAGCGACATGCCTAGGGCCACCATCAGCATCATGATGGTGCCGGCGGCGAAATCTCCTGTGCTGTACGACAAAATCGCCAGCACCGTCAGCAGGATCACCAGCGGGTTGCGAGCCGCGGTGTAGAGCCTGTAAAGCCAGCCTTCATTCTTTTCGTAGGCGACCTCATTTGGCCCGAAGACCGCCAATCGCTCCGCCGCTTCTTCTTCACTTAAACCATTCGGCGATGTCTTGAGACGTCGAAGGATTTCTGCAACATCCTTTGTCGCCGAGTCGTGGACCAACTCCGCAGTCCGGTCGCCGTTAGGCTCTTTTACTACGGCGTGCATGGTCGATCAGACTGCGGCGTATCGTTTAAGCACTGCCAACAGAGAGCGTAGATGGCGACGTCCTTCCGATTGAGTCGCAGCGTTTTCAATGCACTCATGCATGTGCGATTCGATCAGTTCTTCACTGAACGATTTCAATGCCTGTCGCGCTGACACGACTTGCATGAGGACATCCGAACAATCGGTGTCCGTCTCCACCATTTTTTCGAGCGCCTCAATCTGGCCTTTGATCTTTCGCAAGCGCACAACGAGGGCTCGCTTTTCTAATCCGGGACGAGTGTGTTTCGCTTTCATGTGAAAACTCTTATCGGTTTTAAACGAGGTTGATTCAAAATAGGGTATGGGGGTATATAGTATCAACGATTGATACGCAACCAGATTAGGCAAGTGATCACTCTCCTTTCGGTTGGCGCAGGACGCAGCGACCTCCGAGTTGAGGCTCGGATACATCGACGAAAGCTGCTGCGAAGACTTCGTCGAATCCGCCAAACGCTGCGTCGCAGGGTTCGAGTTCAGCGGGAAGACGCAATCATCAGCTATCTTTCCGCCAAGCGGTTTCCACCGAAATCGAAAGAGGCGCTAATTCTCCGTTTGCTTAGTCAAACTTCTTTCCACCGCATGAAAAAACTTGAATCGGTGCTCAGCCGCCGGTCCGAGACAACCAGACGGCAGGCGAGAAGGTGGTTGCTTGATTGGAGATGCTTTTACGTCTCGCATATTCCGCGGTCGTGGCTGCTTCTATGGCTTAAACATCACAAAAATTGACACAGACCGATCGGCCCCAAGGGCTGATCTTGTTATAACAGCGTGCCGCGAAGAATGAATAGCGCCACGTTGAAATAGATTACCAGCCCTGTCACATCGACGAGGGTAGCGACGAATGGTGCTGACGAGGCCGCCGGATCAAGTCCGCAACGGCGCAGCAAAAAGGGAAGCATCGCGCCGCTAATAGTTCCCCACAGCACCACTCCCACAAGCGCAGCCCCGACAGTGAGGGCAACCAGCCAGTGATATTTTCCATAATCAAAAATGTGCAGATATTGCCACAGCGAGATTCGGAAAAAACCGATGGTTCCAAGAATTAAGCCGAGTGAAAATCCCGACAGCAACTCCTTGCGGACGACGCGAAACCAATCGCGCAGACGCAATTCGCCGAGAGCCATCGCGCGAATGACCAGCGTCGTCGCCTGCGATCCTGAATTGCCGCCACTGGAAATGATCAAAGGCAAAAACATCGCAAGAATGGCCGCCTTCTCGATCTCGCTGTTATAACCCTGCATCGCGGTAGCGGTCAGCATTTCGCCGAGAAAGAGGACGATCAGCCAGGTCGCGCGTTTCTTTACCATCCGCAGAAACGGAATGGTTGTGTAAGGCTCGTCCAACGCTTCCATGCCGCCGAGTTTCTGGATGTCTTCGGTGGCTTCCTCTTCCGCGACGTCGAGCATGTCATCGCTCGTGACGATGCCGACCAGCACGCCGCTGGAATCGAGTACTGGCAGCGCGGCCCGATCGTATCTGCGAAACACGTTCAGCGCTTCCTCCTGCGAATCGCTTACGTTCAGCGCGACAAAAGTCTGGTCCCTGATCTCGCTCACCTTCGTCGCGAGCGGCCGGAGCAGGAACTCACGCATGCGCACGTCGTCGATCAATTTGCCGCGCGCGTCCACTACATAGATGAAGTTCAGCGTTTCAGTATCGCGTCCGTGCTCGCGCACGTAATCGAGCACTTGCTGAACTGTCCAATCCTCCGGTACGGCGATGAAATCCGGCGTCATCAATCGGCCGACGCTATTCTCCGGATAGCCTAGCAAGGCCGTCGCAACATGGCGTTCCTCCGGCGTGAGCAGTTGGATCAACTGTCGCGCCGCCGCGCTTGGCAATTCCTCGAGCAACGCTGTGCGGTCGTCCGGCGACATTTCGTTGAGGATTGCTCCGACCTGCTCATGCGCCATGGCACGGAGCAGTTTTTGCTGCGCATCGACATCGAGATATTCAAAAACATCCGCCGCAAGTGTATGTGGCAGAACACGAAAGATGATCACCTGCTCATCTTCCGGCATATCGAGGATCACCTCTGCGACATCGGCTGGCGGCCATTCGTGGAATAGTTCGCGCAACGCGCCGAAATTACGGGCGTCGATCAGGCTTCTGATTTCTGGTTCTAAGATCTTGCCGACCACGTCGCGTTTTTAACACTCGCGGTGGTCGAAAGCAACGCCCACAGGCTGGTTAAAAAGTTAAAAGAGTTACAAGATTGGCTTCGGTTTTTCGTTGTAATTTTTTTAACTTTGCAACCTTCTAACCCTTGTTGCTTCTCCGCTTGGCATTTGGCGGAAACCTGCCCTTGTCATTCCAAGCGAAGTCGAGGAATCTTCAGATATTGTTTTGGCCGCGGCAATTTCGTCTCCGCTTGGAATTGCACGAAAAAGAGCCAAAATAGTCTCTATGCCTGCAGTTGCTACAGGTCCAATGATCCGGCGCGAGATCGGCGTCGATCATGTTTGCCTGCTTGTCTTCGATCGCCCTGAATCGGGCGCGAATATCTTCGACGCGGCTACGCTCGACGAGTTGAATGAACATCTCGATTCTGTCGAGAACGATGCTTCGTTGCGTGGCCTGATCATCGCGTCGGCGAAAAAATCCATTTTCGTGGCAGGGGCAGATTTGAAGACCCTGCTACAACAAGCGCAAAGTGGCGACGTGCGGGCCTTTATTGCTCACGGGCAACGGGTTTTGAATCGGCTGGCAGCATTGAAAATTCCGACTGTTGCCGCAATTCACGGCGCATCCGCTGGTGGCGGCTACGAAGTGACACTGGCGTGCGACTATCGGATGGCTTCGGATGATCCGGCGACACGAATCGGACTTCCCGAGACGACATTGGGCCTTATTCCCGCCTGGGGCGGTTGTACCCGTCTGCCGCGATTGATTGGCGTCGAGAAAGCGGCGGAAGTGATTGCAAAGGGGAAACTTTATCCCGCACAAGAAGCCAGGAAGGTGGGCTTGGTCGATGGAGTCGCTGAACGTGATAAACTTCTCGAGCTGGCGCGGAAAAAGTTGCGCGACGGAAAACGCAAATTGGATGATGGAACTCGTGCGACGCCGACCTCGCAGGATCTCGTTCCTCCACGGCAACGAGGAAACGCCGCACCAGAACGTGCCTGGGAAATCATCAACAAGACTTTGTCGATTTCGCCAGAGCAATCGCTACAGATGGAGCTGGATGCGATTGTCGATCTTGGCAAATCGGAATCGACGCAAAACTTGATTCGCAATTTCTTCCTGGCTGAAAAGTACAAGAAAGGAACTTCGAAAGCGGCGTCGGAGAAAGTAGTGCACGCCGCAGTGATCGGCGCGGGCGTGATGGGCTCAGGCATCGCGCAATGGCTGAGTTCGCGCGGCGTGACCGTTATTCTGCGCGACATCGCGCGCGAGCAGATTGATCGCGGCCTCGCGAACATTGAGAAAACCTACGCAGACGCCGCAAAGCGTGGTTTGATGACTGAAGAGAAAGCAAAAGCAGGCCGCGCGAGGATTGTCGCCTCCACGGCGCCGATGGAATTGCGCGACGTGCAATTCATCATCGAGGCTGCCTCGGAAAAATTTGAGGTAAAGAAAGAAATCTTTTGTGAACTGGGGATGCAGGCCGGTCCGAAAACGATCGTTGCCACAAATACGTCAGCCCTTCCGGTCGGCAGGCTCGCCGACACGACCGTTTCACCTGAGCACGTGATTGGCCTTCATTTTTTCAATCCGGTCAGCCGAATGAAACTGGTTGAAGTCGTGATTGCGAAACAAACGTCAGGGGACACGCGGGACCGGAGCCTGGCCTTTGTCCGACAAATTGGAAAACTGCCGGTGATTGTGCGCGACAGCCCGGGTTTTCTGGTCAACCGCGTTTTGTTTCCATATTTGCTTGATTCGGCTGAGCTTTTCGAGAGCGGCGCAGATGCTGCCACGATCGACAATGCGCTGATGCAATGGGGCATGCCGATGGGACCACTGCGATTGATCGACGAAATCGGCGTCGATATTACCATCGATATCGGCAACACGCTGGAAAACGCGTACGGGCGGCGCGATCACGTTTCCTCGGTGTTGCTCTGGCTGCGCGATGGCAAGATGCTTGGCCGCAAAGCAGGCGCCGGTTTCTATAAATACAAGGGTAAAACGCAGACGCCTAACGAATCGCTCGCTCAGTGGCGCTGTGCATTGCATGGCGAGCCGGAGGGCGCCGAGGGGCCGAATATTCCTCCGGACTGGCACGGCGATCCTCGTCTGCGGTTGAACGAAGAGGAGGTGGCGAAGCGATTGGTCTTCCTGATGGTCAATGAAGCTGCGCGCTGCGTGGAGGAGAACGTTGTCGATTCACCCGAGGACGCGGACTACGGAATGATTTTGGGAACCGGTTTCGCGCCATTCCGAGGTGGACCCTTGCGGTTTGCGGAACATTTTGGACTAAAGAAAGTCGTCGATGAACTGGAACGGCTGGCGCAGGCTGAGGAGAAATTTTCGCCGTGCGAGATATTGAAAAAGCACGCTCGCGATGGAACGAAATTTTATGAAAACTGACACTGGAAGACAGGCGTACTCGCCTGTCATGGCAGACAGGCCTCCCGGCCTGTCGATTTTCATGTTGCTAAAACCGGGCAGGCTGGGAAGCCTGCCTGCCATGACAGCCTGGAAGGCTGTCTTCCGATAAGCATCAATGAAATCCCAGCTCGAAGCGCCGGAAAAACAAATCGCTGAGGAAACCAGCGCAAAAATCGAAAAGCCCGCAGCCGCCGTTATCGACACGTCGAAAATGGCGAAAGGCCAGCGCGAAGCGCTCGAGTTGGCGGAAGCGGCGCGCGATCCGCTCGAGGACCGCGGCAGTTTTGCCAGCAACCTTTTTGTCGGCCGTTACGATTTCGATCGGATTTACCCGTATCCCGCGCAGAGCGCGGAAGATCGCGCCGCTGGCGAAGAATTTTTGCAGAAGCTGGAAACGTATTTGCGCGAACATGTCGATCCGGACGAGATCGATCGCACCGGTGAAATTCCACCGGAAAATTTCAAGGGACTTGCGGAAATCGGGGCGTTTGGAATCAAGGTGCCGAAGAAATATGGCGGACTCGGTTTGTCTCAATCTAATTACGGGCGTGCCGCGGTTTTGCTTGGAAGCTGGGATGGAAATGTGGCCGCGCTCGTTTCCGCGCATCAGTCGATCGGAGTCGCGCAACCGCTGCTCCTGTTCGGCACAGAAGAGCAGAAACAAAAGTATCTGCCACGCGTTGCAGGCGGAGAAATCTCAGCGTTCGCATTGACGGAAACACACGCTGGCTCAGACCCGGCGACGATGAGCCTGCGGGCTGAGCCAACTCCGGACGGAAGTGAGTTCGTTCTAAACGGCGAAAAACTCTGGTGCACCAACGGTGTGAAGGCAGGCGTGCTTGTGGTAATGGCGCGCACGCCGTCGAAGATGGTGGGCGGAAAAGAGCGCAAGCAAATCACGGCCTTTATTGTCGATGTCGATACGCCGGGACTGGAGATCACGTATCGCTGCCGGTTCATGGGGCTGCGCGCGCTTTACAACGCAGTGGTGAAATTCACCGATGTGCGCGTACCCAGAGAAAACATTATCTCGAAGGAGGGTGCCGGATTGAGAGTTGCCCTTACGACGCTGAACTCCGGACGACTCACGTTGCCCGCGGCCTGCGTTGGCCTTTCCAAGCGGCTTCTCGAAATCTCGCGCACATGGGCAGGCGAACGCATCCAATGGGGCGTGCCCATTGGCAAACACGCTGCCATCGCTGGAAAAATCGCCGAGATGGCCGGCAACGTTTTCGCCATGAAAGCGATGACATTTCTCACATCGTCGCTGCTCGATCGGAAAGCGGGCGATCTTCGCATCGAAACAGCCATGTGCAAGATGTGGGCCACGGAAATGACCTGGAAAATTGCCGACGACGCGATGCAAGTGCGTGGCGGTCGCGGCTACGAAACTGCACAATCACTGGCTGGAAGAGGTGAGCCGCCGATTGGGGTGGAGAGATTTCTGCGAGATTGCCGGGTAAATACAATCTTCGAGGGCTCAAGCGAAATCATGCGGTTGTTCATCGCGCGCGAAGCGCTCGATCCGCATTTAAAAGTCGGCGGCGCGATTTTCAATACGCAGTTGCCGATGTCTGAGCGGGCGAAAGCTGTTTTTAGCTCAGGAAAATTTTATGCCGGCTGGTATCCGCGTCAGTGGTTACCGAACGGCGCGGGAAAGATCGACAATTTGCACGCGATATTGCGCGGTCATGTCGATTATACCGCGCGCACCAGTAAGCGACTCGCGCGCGGTCTGTTTCACGCCATGGCGCGGTTTGGTCCGAAACTGGACCGGGAACAATTGTTGCTCTCGCGTTTTGTGGGCATCGCGACCGAACTGTTTGCAATCAGCGCGACCTGTTCTTACGCGCAGTGGTTGCTCAGCCAGGGTAAACCGGCGGATGAAATTCTCACAGTGGCAGATTATTTCTGTCGCTCCGCGCGAATGAGAATCAATCATCATTTCGCCGGCACAATGCGCAATGTGGACAGACGCGGTTACGCTCTAGTGCAAGATTTGCTTGCCGGAAAACACGAGCTCCTGCGCGAAGGCATCGTGTAGGTAGGGGCGATTGACCTCAATCGCCTGCGGCGGGTGTGAATTGCTCTGGTGTGGTCGGTTCAGGTGAACCGACCTGCCTTGGTTGACCGAGCCATTCGCTACGGCTAATCTCACAGATGAGTATGCCGTCCGTGCTCACGGAGGCGGCTTCGTCTCGGAGCCGCACCGCAAAGAGCGAAAAACAAAAATCAATATTGCCGTCGAAAATCCTCGAAACAATCGAGCAACATGTCTTGCTCGATGGTTTCAAGGTCGTCGTCGATCTCGACAAGAGTCGGGGCCCCTACTTACACAACACCGTCTCT
>Ga0307471_100000042_pt1 | contig 59161 bp, 66 predicted proteins | sample atmos_gasesAM3C__2_FD_204566 | JGI IMG/M metagenome (GOLD analysis project Ga0307471, IMG submission 204566) | Hardwood forest soil microbial communities from Morgan-Monroe State Forest, Indiana, United States - atmos_gasesAM3C_515 | ecosystem: Environmental > Terrestrial > Soil > Temperate... | reverse complement strand
GCTTCTTCCAATTACAACGCCTTGCTAACTACGCTTCGCAAGCGTTTTTCGAATGGACTGCAATTTGACTTCAACTACACGTATTCGCATTCCATCGACAACCTTTCGGAAATCACAAACAATTACGTGACCTATACGGGGTCGGGTGCGGGGCTTGTTTGCGAGCTCGATAAGCTACGTACTTGCCGCGCAAACTCCGATTTCGACGCGCGGCACACATTCAACGTCAATTACATCTATGACCTGCCCGTCGGACAGGGTCGGCATTTCCTCCGCAATGCTCCGGGATGGCTCAACGCGATTGTGGGCGGCTGGGGAACATCCGGCATCATTACGTGGAGAACTGGTTATCCGTTCACGGTCCGCACTGGCTCCTTCCCCACTGCGTTCACTCTCGATGCTCCCGCTGTCCTGGTGAATGCGGCCGGACTTAAGCAGAACATTCACACAGACTCCGCCGGAGATTTGCAATTTTTCTCGAGTCAATCCTCGGCAGTCGGCGCCTTCGCATTCCCCTTCGGGGGTGGCACCGGAACCAGGAACGCCGTTCGCGGCCCCGGTTTTTCTTCCGTGGACATGGCCATCGAAAAGTCCATCAAGTTGCCAAGGCTGGAAAGCCAGCAACTGAAACTTCGCATGGATACCTTCAATACGTTCAATCATCCCGTTTTCAATGGGCCAAGCTCAGCCACGCTACTCAATACCAGCCAGTTCGGTATCATCAATTCTACGGCCAGCACTCCGCGTGTGCTGCAGGTTTCACTGCGGTACGAGTTCTAGCCGGAGATTCATCTCGAAGAAAAAGAGGGAGGCTGGGCTTCAGCCTCCCTTTTTTATTTTGGACAGATGCGGATGCGGAATATATTCCTGGAAACCGAAGGTGTCTAGAAGAAAGCTCCTGCGGTATGGCGAGAGCACGACTACGACGGATGGCGTGTAGATTTAACTGCCGGAGTCGGAGTGGGGATCAAATGTGACGGAGAGTTCCAGGGTGGTCTCCGAACTGGCTGGGGAAAATTTCCATTGCATCACGGATTTCTGCGCGCTTTCGGCCAGAATGGGATTGCCGCCAAGAACCTCAGAATCTCTCACGGTGCCGTCCGGTTTGACGAAGACCTTGAGACGAACAACTCCGCCGATACCTTTGGACTTTAAAATCGAGGGATAAGCGACCGGGACTTTTTTCACGATCTTGCGGCCGGAGTCTTGCGCTTGACCGGTTGCGGCCCAAGATAAGAGCCCGCTCAAAAAAAAGGCTCCGAGGCAGCTCTTGCGGGAATGGGAGCTAGACATGAGTAAGTCCCCCAGGATTTTGGATAATGCGAGACTTGGAGCAGGGTCCCCAGGCCGCACTACTACACTCACGAAAATGCTGCAGGTTGCTTGCCCACAGTCAGGGACGTTTAGGCCGCCGTTCCATAAAGTTACCACTCGTACTATTTCGACGTAACTCGATGATTCCAAGTGACTTGCTTGGGAACGATTATAGATGAACCATCTGATCGCACTTTGGCCCTCTATCTGGCCTAAAGCGTGGCTCTCAATCTGTCGTTGCAATTTGAGATTGGAACCTCGCCTCACTGGCCCGTATTTGAGATTCCCTGCACCGCGTGCTCTACAGGAATTTGGCGTAGAATGAGCCCGCCGTGCCCACAAAGCTGACGCAAATCCTGGATGCCCTGGAGAACAAGTACGGCGCCCAGATGCTGGTGGGGCCGACAAATCCTTACGAGATGATTGTGTTTTTGAACTGTGGCTACCCTGCTAGCGATGCAAAGTGCGCAAAGGGTTTTGAAGCATTGAAGCGCGAAGTTGGCGTAGAGCCTAAGAAAGTTTTGGTCGTTTCCAAGGCGAAGCTTGCGAAAGTGATGCGGCCAAGCGTGATCATCCCCGGGGTTTGTGCGGAACGACTTAAGGAAATCGCGCGCAAGATCAAAGGCGAATGCAGGGGGAATCTGACTGCCGTTTTGAAGCAGCCCCTGCGCGAAGCCAAAGAGCCGGGGAATGGCATTAAGGCCGCGAAGAAGGTGCTTCAGCAGTTTCCTGTGGTCGGGGAACCGAGCGCCGAAAAGATCTTGCTGTTTTCGGGGCTGGCACCAGTCGCGGCCGTGCCATCCGCTTTCGTGGACGTGCCCGTGCGGCTCTTTATCGGTGAACCTGGGAAGAATTACGCAGCTGACTACAAGGCTGCAAGGGAGATTCTCGATTCAGGATTGCCCCTAACGTTCGAGGCGCGGCGGAGAGCCTACTTGCTGCTGAAAAAGCATGGGCAGGAGACCTGTAAGCGCTCCAAGCCGAAGTGCGAGATCTGCCCGTTAACAGCACAATGCGCCTATCTTCAAGCGAAAGCGGCAGACGCCAACACCGCGTAAGTACTGGGCCGGAAGGGTGACAAGAAAGGCGCAGAAACAGCAAGTCGCGACCGCGTTCCTTGACTTGCCGCTGACCCCTCTGAATAATGGTAAAGCATGAGCGCGTGCGCCGGAGGCGCCGAACCGATGTTCCTGGACGTCAAGGAATTAGCTGTCCGCAAGCTCCGCATTCACAAGGCGTATGCTCCGGGCAGCATTGATTTCCATTCGGCCGAAATCAAGCAGATTGAGCCGCTGGAAGTGAACGCCACGGCGGAATTGCTTGAAGGCCAGATTCGCATCGAGGGTAACCTCGAAACCAAGATGGAATTGGTGTGCGCGCGCTGCCTCGAGCCAGTGACCGAGGAAGTGGGCAGCTCATTTGACTTGTTTTATGCGCCGCTTCCGAAAGGCGCCAATCTCGTCAAACACCGGGAAGACCGGCTGAAGGATGACGATACGGATATCGGCTTTTACGAAGGAGATGGCCTTTTCCTGGCGGACGTGTTGAAAGAGCAGGTGCTGCTGGCGCTTCCCATCAAGGCCATTTGCCAGAGCGACTGCCGGGGGCTGTGCCCGAATTGCGGCGCCAACCTGAACCACGAGGAGTGCCGCTGCGAGACCCACGCCACGGATCCCCGCTTGGCTTCTCTCGCGCGCATCAAACAGGACCTGCTGAAAAAACAATAGTCTTCTCGGGCCAAAAGCCCTATATAATCCGCCCAACCAGGCGGGAACGAGGTGTAGTGTTATGCCTAACCCAAAACGGAGGCATTCCAAAAGACGGACCAGCACACGGCGGGCCAACGATTTTCTGGCCAAGCCGCAACTGGGCAAATGTCCGAATTGTCATGAAATGAAGCAGCCGCACCAGGCGTGTCCGCACTGCGGCTACTACAAGGGCAAGGCGGTACAAGCGTCGGCTTAGGCTTTTCGCGTTTCGCTGATTCTGCGGGCAAAATCCCATGATCACCATCGCTGTTGACGCCATGGGCGGGGACCATGCACCACGTCCTGAAGTGGAAGGCAGTGTGCTGGCGGCACGCGAGTTTGGCGTGCGTGTCTTGCTTGTGGGCCAGCCGCAGGCCGTTCGCACGGAGCTTGCGAAGCACGCCGAACCCAATCTGCCGATCGAGATTGTTCCGGCCAGCGAAGTGATCACCATGAACGATCACCCGGCGCAGGCCTTCCGGCGGAAAAAGGACAGCTCGGTGCATGTGGCATCCCGTCTGGTTCGCGAGGTCAAGGCCGATGGGCTAGTCAGCGCCGGAAATACCGGCGCGGTTATGACCGTGGCGCGGTTTCTGCTCGGAACCCTCGAGTCGGTCGACCGTGTGGCGCTCGCCGCGCCTTTTCCCAATGCGCGGGGTGGCGTGTCGGTGCTTCTGGACGTAGGAGCAAACGTGGACTCGCGGCCCGAGCATCTGCTGCAGTTCGCGGTGATGGGTGAGGTGTATTACCGGGCGACTTTCGGTAGTCGGCGCCCGCGCGTCGGCCTGCTTTCAGTGGGAGAGGAAGAAATTAAGGGCAACATTCTGACGCGCGAAGTCTATACTCTGCTGAAGAAAAGTCCGGTCCATTTCGTGGGCAACGTCGAAGGCGGAGATCTTTTTTCCGGCATTGTAGACGTAATCGTGTGCGACGGTTTTGTGGGCAACATTGCCTTGAAAATTTGTGAGGGACTGGCGGTTTCGATCTTTGATTCGCTGAAGAAGTCAATGAAAGGCTCCCTTCTTTCGCAGGTCGGCGCAAAGCTTTCTCAAGGAGCGTTCAAAGGATTGAAAAAGAAGATTGATTACACGGAGTATGGCGGCGCGCCGCTTTTGGGTGTGCGGGGCGTTTGCGTGATTGGCCACGGGCGTTCGAACGCCAACGCCGTGAAAAACGCCATCCGTGTGGCCGCGGGGCTCGCCCGCGCGCGTATCAACGAAAGAATCGAACAGGAGCTCTCCGCCACCGCGGTTCCGGCCTGACGGTGGCACGGAGGAATCAGTTATGGGCAAAGTCGCATTTGTGTTTCCCGGACAAGCTTCACAATACCCGGGCATGGGCAAGGAACTCGCGGAGAAGTACGCCGCCGCTAAGTCCGTATTCGACGAGGCGGACAAAGCGCTGGGCTTTTCGATTTCCAAGCTGTGCTTTGAAGGCACGGAAGAGGAGCTAAAGCTCACGGCCAACACACAGCCGGCGATCCTGACCGTTTCAGTCGCAGCCTCCCGCGTGCTTGCGGAAAAAGGGCTGGAACCGGATTTTGTGGCCGGGCATAGCCTCGGGGAGTACTCCGCCCTGGTCTGCGCCGGTTCGCTGAAGTTTGCGGACGCAGTGCAGCTCGTGCGCAAGCGTGGCACGTATATGCAGGATGCGGTTCCGCAGGGCGTAGGCGCAATGGCCGCGATTATGGGCTTGTCTCATGCGGTTGTTGCGGACGTTTGCAAGCGCGCCGCGGATGGCGAGGTTTGCGCGCCTGCCAATTTGAATTCGCCGGAGCAGACAGTCATTTCTGGTCACGCGGGCGCCATTAAGCGCGCCGTCGAGCTGGCTTCGCAAGCGGGAGCAAAACGCGCAGTCATCTTGCAAGTCTCTGCGCCGTTTCACTCGGCTCTGATGGCGCCGATGCAGGAGAAGTTCGAGCAGGATTTGCGCGTGGCGGAGTTTTCCAATTTGCGCGTGCCGCTGGCCACAAACGTGGATGCGGATACGATTACCACCGGCGCTGAAGCACGGGAGGCTCTCATCCGCCAGGTTTCCATGCCTGTGCGCTGGGAGGAGTCCGTGCGCCTGTTGATCGACGAGGGCGTGAATACGTTTGTGGAAGTGGGGCCGGGCCGCGTGCTGACTGGCTTGCTGCGGCAGATCGAGCGCTCGGCCGGGGCTTTGAACATCGAGGACGAGAAGAGCCTCGCGGCCACGGTGGAAAAAATTGGAGCCGCGCGCTCGGATGCAGCGTAGTAGCACAGACTTTAGTCTGTGCTTCTCGGTTTTTTGGGAGAAGAAGGTACAGACTAAAGTCTGTGCTACCTGGCCATGTTCAACCTGAAAGACAAAGTGGCGTTGGTTACTGGCGCGTCGCAAGGCATTGGCCGCGACACCGTTTTGGCGTTCGCCGAAGCCGGCGCCAAAGTCGCCGTTGCGGCGCGCAACGAGGAAAAGCTTGCGGCGCTTGCGAAGGAAATCGTCGCGGCAGGCGGCGAAGCTTTCGCTGTGAAGATGGACGTGGCTGACGCGGAGCAGGTGAAGGCAGGATTCAAGGCGGTCCTCGAGAAATTTGGGCGGCTCGATATTCTGGTGAACAACGCCGCGATTACGCGAGACGGCTTGGCTCTGCGCATGAAGGCGGACGATTGGGACGCCGTGATTCGAACGAACCTGACCGGCGCGCACTTTTGCATCCAACAGGCTCTATCCACCATGATGCGTGCACGGGCAGGCCGCATCATCAATATTTCGTCGGTGGTGGCGGAAATGGGCAACGCCGGCCAGGCGAATTACGTCGCTGCTAAAGCCGGTCTGATCGGTTTGACGAAAGCCATCGCAATGGAAATAGCCTCTCGCAATATCACCGTGAACGCTGTCGCGCCAGGCTTCGTCGAAACGCCCATGACTGACGTGCTCTCCCCCGAAGTGAAGGAGAATCTGAAAACACGCATCCCCCTGGGCCGCATGGGCTGCCCGCGCGACGTTGCCGCCGCTATCGTCTTCCTAGCTAGCGATGAAGCCGGCTACATCACCGGCCACGTCCTCGACGTCAACGGCGGCATGTATTTGGCGTAGGACTAGGGCACGGAATTGTTGAGATGAAGATCTATATTGAGCTGCTTGGTGAAGGGACTCCAGTGTGGCACCCAGTCGAAGCCGTCCACATTCAAAATGATCTCTATCGGATTACCCAAATCAATGCGCAACCGGACGATGAATGCTGGCCTTTCGAAACAGACTCCATCGTCAGATGTATGTCTAAGACGACATAAGAGGGTGACGTAATCCTGGTGGCGCGCGAACAGACGAAGGACAGTCACCAAAGTTGACCTTGCGGGGGGCTCTGACTAGAATGGGCAGGTTATCTAGGGGCGTAATTTCAAGGCAAACTAGCTCGTAACCGCGGCGAGGGGCCGCGAATCGGATTCTACAGGCACGAGCACACGATTTTCGCGCGGCTGTACTCCGCGCAAGCAGTGCAGGCTCTTTAGCCTGTGATAAGCGGACCAAGACAGCACTTGCACCGACTTAGCATCGCGGAGGAAACCGAATGGCTAGCGTAGAAGAACGCGTGAAGCAGATTATCGTCGAGCAGCTCGGCGTGGATGAAGCGGAAGTGACGCCCACTGCATCGTTTGTGGACGACCTTGGGGCGGATTCCCTCGATCAGGTAGAATTGGTGATGGCGTTCGAGGAGGCCTTCGGCATCGAAGTGCCCGATGAGGATGCCGAAAAGATGACCACGGTGAAAGACGCCGTCGAATACATCGACAAACACGCCAAGGGTAAGTAAGCCACGAAAAATTCACCTCAACAGGGAGCTTGGGAACTTTGACTCGCCGGGTAGTTGTCACGGGCGTTGGACTGGTCTGTGCGCTGGGTATCGGCACGGAGGAAAGCTGGCGGAACCTTGTCGCGGGATGCAGCGGCATCGCGCCGATCACCCATTTCGACACCACCGGCTTCGACTGCAAGATCGCTGGCGAAGTGAAGAACTTCGATCCCTTCCAGTGGATCGAGAAAAAAGAACTCAAGAAAATGGCGCGGTTCATTCAGATCGCACTCGCAGGCGCGGACTTTGCGGTGAAGTCCGCGAACTGGAAGCCTGAGGATTCGAACCTCGATGAGGTGGGCGTTTACGTTTCATCGGGCATCGGCGGGTTCGACATTATCGAGCGCGAACACGGCAAGTTGCTGAACGGCGGCCCGAACAAGATTTCGCCCTTTTTCATTCCTTCGGCGATCGTCAATCTGGCTTCGGGGCAGATTTCCATCCGTTACGGCGCGAAGGGGCCGAATTCCGCAACCGCCACGGCATGCTCCGCTTCGGCCCATGCCGTGGGCGATTCCTTCAAGATTATTGAGCGCGGCGCGGCGGAAATGATGATTTGCGGAGGCTCGGAGGCGACCATCACCCCCATGGGCGTGGGCGGGTTTGCGGCCATGAAGGCGCTCTCCACGCGCAATGACGATCCTCAGCACGCCAGCCGTCCCTGGGATGCCGGCCGTGACGGTTTTGTGGTTGGCGAAGGCGCGGGTATTCTTATTCTCGAATCCCTCGAACACGCGCAGAGGCGCAGTGCGCCGATCCTCGCGGAAATCGTTGGCTACGGCATGTCCGGAGATGCGTATCATATGACGCAACCCGAAGAGAACGGCGACGGCGCTTATCGCGTGATGATGGCGGCGCTTAAGGATGCGAAGCTCACTCCCAACGACATCGACTACGTGAACGCTCATGGCACTTCCACGCCCATCGGCGACGTGATCGAAACTCGCGCGCTCAAGCGCGTGTTCGGCGATCGCGCGAAAAAGGTTCCTATCAGCTCCACGAAATCCATGACCGGGCACTTGTTGGGTGGGGCGGGGGGCCTGGAGGCCGGGATCAGCGTTTTGGCGCTGCGCGACCAGACGCTCCCGCCTACGATTAATCTCGAGAATCCCGATCCCGAATGCGATTTAGACTATGTGCCAAATCATGCGCGCAAAACGCCGGTCGAATATGCACTTTCGAATTCCTTTGGATTTGGCGGCACCAACGCCGCGCTCATTTTCCGGCGCTGGTCCGGGAAGTAGGGTTTCCCTCCTCGCTCGCCGCGCCGGGCTCATCACGGATTGTAAGGTCCGCTCTGAGGCGGTCCGCTCAGGGATGGAAAGGTGCCCGTATGAACATCATCGTGTGCATCAAGCAGGTTCCTGCAAAGGACGCGCCGCTGGCCATCGCCGAAAACTGGATCAAGGAATCCGACATCGGTTTCGAAATGAATGAGCCGGACAGCTACGCGCTCGAAGAAGCGCTGCGCCTCAAGGAAAAGCACGGCGGCGAAGTGGTTGCGCTCTCGATGGGGCCGGAGCGCGTGAAGCAAACCATCAAGGAAGCCCTGGCGAAGGGCGCGGACCGCGCGATTCATATTGCCGATGACAATTTCGCGCAGCTGGATCCGCTCGGCTCAGCAAAGGCGCTCGCGGCTGCCATTCAAAGGGAAAAAGCCGACCTTGTGCTTACCGGGTTGCAGAGTGACGACCATGGTTTTGGCCAGACCGGTGTGCTCCTCGCTGCGCTCCTCGACCGCCCGCACGCCACCATCATCATGCAAATCGAAGTGCAGGACGGAAGGATGAAGCTCAAGCGCGAACTCGAAGCGGGATGGTTTCAGTGGATGGAATGCCCCTTGCCCGCGGTGCTCTCCATTCAATCCGGCATCAACAAAGTGCGCTATGCCACGCTCAAAGGCATCATGGCGGCAAAGAAAAAGGAAATCGCGGCTGTCTCGCGTGAATCGCTCAGTGTTTCGCATGAGCCGACGCAAAAAATCGAGAAGATTTACGTTCCGACGAAAACGAAGAAAACGGAATTCCTCACGGGTACGCCAAAAGAAGTCGCAACAAAACTGGTTGAAAAGCTCAAGTTTGAAGCGAGGGTGATCTAAAAATGAAAATCCTCGTCGTGACCGAACAACGCCAGGGCAAGTGGAACAATGCAAGTTTTGAAACGCTCGCAGCCGCGCAGCAAATCGCCAAAGACACTTCAAGTGCCGTCAGCGCGCTTGTCATCGGCAAGGGGGTTTCTTCCTTAGCGGATGAACTCGCTGGGAAAAATGTGGCAGAAGTTCTGCGCGTGGAACACGATCTGCTCGAGGCCTACACGCCCGACGGTTTTTGCGTTGCTCTCAAGCAAGTGATTGAGTCCGCCAAGCCCGACCTTGTTTTGTTTCCGCATACTTACCAAGTTCGCGACTTTGCTCCGAAGCTCGCCGCTATGCTTGGCAAAGGCATGGTCGGCGACTGTGTCGATTACCGCAATGAGGGCGGTAAATTGGTCTTCGTGCGCCAGATGTTTCAAGGCAAGACCGCGGCCGACGTTACCTTCATCGGTGCCGCGCCGTGGTTCGCGTCGTTTCAATCCGGTGCGTTTCGTGCGGACCTGCTTGCCGCGCATCCCTCCGGCAAAGCTCAGGTGACCGCAGTGAACGTAACGCTGAACGCGGAGCAGATTCGCACGAAGCCTCTCGAACTCTTTAAGGAAGCCAAGTCCGCCGTCGACCTCACACAGGCGCCGCTGATCGTCTCCATCGGCCGCGGCATCAAAGCACCAGAAAATATTCCGCAAGCCCAAGCGCTCGCCAAAGCCCTCGGCGCGGAGATTGCCGCATCGCGCCCCATCTGCGATGAAGGCTGGCTCCCCATGGAGCGTCAGATTGGCAGCTCCGGCCAGACCGTTGCGCCAAAACTTTATCTTGCGCTCGGCATCAGCGGCGCGATTCAGCACGTTGTTGGCATGAAAGGAGCGCGCACGATTGTTGCCATCAACAAGGATTCGAACGCGCCGATTTTTGAAATTGCCGATTACGGTGTCGTGGGCGACATTTTCGAAATCATGCCGGCTCTCACCGAAGCTCTCGAGAAAGCAAAATCGGCCTAAATCTCGAAATCACAGGCGCCTGAGCGACTTTCCCTCAACGTGGTAGGTCTTGACACGACAAATTGGCGCTTTGCTCTTCAGGGTTCTTGTTGATAAATGATCAGGAATCGCGAAGTGGAGGGTCTATGGCCAATGTCGAAAGCTTTCCGTACGAAACCAGACTTAATATCCTTCACCAGCCCCTGGAAATCATAGACGAAAAAGCGCTCGCCGATGCCTGCACCTACAAGTGGTACAACCAGACACTCTGCCAGGTGAATGGCTCGGTCGTTCGTCTTGGTGTAGTTCAGGGCGAGTACCACTGGCACAAACATGATAACGATGACGAATTTTTCTACGTTGTCGAAGGGAAGCTCGTAATCGATATCGAGAGCCGCACGATGGAACTTGGTCCTCGGCAGGGCACTGTCGTTCCTAAGGGAGTCCTCCATCGCACACGCGCTCCACAAAGAACCGTAATCCTCATGCTGGAGAACGCCGGAATCATCCCGACGGGAAATTGAGAATTAGAAAGCTCGTAGCGTTGCGCGGCCTTCGGCCTTATACTGCCGTAGGACATGAGATTTGAGGATTACAAGATCGTTCTCTATCGCCAGGAAAACGGGTCTTGGGTTGCCGAGATTCCCGCGATTGGTGGTTGCTACGCTCTCATGAAAACCCGGGAGGAGGCGCTCGCGGAGTTGCCTAACGTCTTTAGCATGATCGAAGACGAATACCGTGAAAAGGGCCAAAAGCTTCCCGCCGATTCCACTGAGATAGTAAATGCCTAGCGCCAGGGCGCGCGAATTCCAACGCGTCGCTCGCCTACTGGGATTCGTACTCACCCGACAAAAAGGAAGTCACGCTAGATGGAACCATCCCGACGGGCGAAGTGTAACCATTCCCATCCATGGGAGTGAGGAAATTGGGCCGCCCTTATTCCACAGGATTCTCCAGCAGTTGGGTATTACGCTGGATGAGTTTCAGAAGCTCCGCTAACAATAGGGTTTCCAGATTTTGTTAACATAGAAAGAGGCGATGACCGTTCAGCGGGAACAACTCGAAGCGGATGTTCTCATCGTGGGGGCAGGTCCTGCGGGCCTTTCCTGCGCACTGCATCTTGCCAATCTCATCAAGAAGCACAATGCTACCGGCGCTAAGCCGGAGCTTTCTGCTGAAAACATATATGTGCTCGAAAAAGGGCGCGAAATTGGCGCGCACCAGCTTTCTGGCGCGATCATGAACCCGAAGGCGCTTGCTGAACTGGTTCCCGATTTTGAGAAGTCCGCGCCGCTCGACACACCTGTCACCGATTCCGCCGCGTTGCTCTTGACGAAAAGCTCTTCTTTTCGTTTTCCAATTACCCCGCCGCCGTTTCAAAACAAAGGCAACTACGTTGTCTCACTGAGCAGGATCGCAAAATGGCTCGGTGGACTCGTGGAAGGCGCTGGCGTCAACGTGTTCAAGGAATTTGGCGGTGCCGAACTCATTTATGAAGGCGCTGGAATCGCCGGTGTGATTACGGAAGACAAAGGGGTCGACAAGAACGGGAAGCCCAAGGACAACTTCACACCCGGCTACGAATTGCGTGCCAAAGTTACCGTGCTAGCCGAAGGCACGCGCGGCTCACTCACGAAAAAACTAGTCGCCGCAAAAAAGCTAGACAACATTAATCCACAGAGCTACGGCATCGGCATCAAGGAACTGTGGGACGTTCAGCCCGGCCGCATTCAACCCGGCTACGTCGCGCACACGCTCGGCTGGCCGGTCTCCACGGACATGTACAGCGGCGGCTGGATTTACGGTCTATCGAACAATCGCGTTTCCGTCGGTCTCGTTATCGCCCTCGAATATGCTGACCCATTTTTCGATCCGCACGCCGCGTTTCAAACCTGGAAAACACATCCCTTTCTCAAGAAACTCCTCGATGGCGGCAAGCTCGTTCGCTATGGGGCGAAGTCGCTGCCGTACGGCGGCTGGTACGCCATGCCGCGCACTTATGTGGACGGCGGCCTCATCATAGGAGATTCCGGCAGCTTTCTCGACTCTCAGCGCCTTAAAGGCATTCACCTGGCGATGAAGAGCGGCATGCTTGCCGCGGAAACGATTTTCGAAGCGCTCAAATCCGGCGACACTTCCTCAAAAACGCTGAGCACCTTCCCTCAAAGAGTCGAACAGAGCTACATTAAGAAAGAACTTTGGCAGGTCCGCAATTTTCACCAATCGTTTCAGCACGGCATGCTTCGCGGTTTTTTTTACACCGCCTTTCAGCAAATCACTGGCGGACGCGGCTTAATTGACCCCATGCGCGCACACCCAGGCCACGAAGCCTACAAAAAGATCAACGGCCACCCGGCGCCCGAACGCTTTAAGGGCGACGGCAAACTCACTTTCGAACGCCTCACGGATGTCTACCATTCCGGGACACGTCACGAAGAGGACCAGCCCTGCCATCTTCGCGTTGCGGACACAAACATCTGCTCCACAAAGTGCGTCGTCGAGTATGGTAATCCCTGCCAGTATTTCTGTCCCGCTGCGGTCTACGAAATGGTGAAGGACTCCAGCGGCCCGCCGAAGCTGAAAATCAACGCTTCAAATTGCGTGCACTGCAAAACCTGCGACATCGCCGATCCCTACCAGATTATCGATTGGGTCGTGCCTGAAGGCGGTGGCGGCCCGAATTACGAGGGCATGTGACAATTCAACGAAGAGTCGTGATCCTGAGGAGCGAAACGACCGGCATTCTCCTTTGCCGATTCTTGCCCGAAGAATCTCGACCAAGCCTCATCGCAGGAATTACTTCAGTTCGGCTTCAGGCCGTAAACATCTAGCTCCCCTTGGGTGGAGGACGTTCCTGCACCCGAATCATTCCCTCTCGTGCCAATGTATACTTTTCCGTTGGCGACGGTGGGCACGGTGAATTTCACCGCGAAACCCGCCTTATCCGCAGCAGCCATCGAACTGCTCCAAAGCTCGCTCGTCAGATTTGTGGCGTTGAAAGCATGCAAGACCGCCGGTGCGCATCCAGGCGACTGTGGGGTGCAGTATTGGCTACTGTCCAGTGCCCAGACGATTCCGTTGGCTGCTCCATTCGATGAAACCGAAGGCGTCGCCCCCGGGAATCCAAACGAAGCCGCAGTCTGAGTGGCGCCGCCAGTGTTGAACATTCCCGTTGTGGTGATGAACGGATATGCTTGCAACGGCCCGCCCGCAGGCGCGATATACAGGGAATTGTTCCAGAACGCAGCCGTCGAAAAAATCGAGTTGCCAACGCTGAAGATTTGCACTGCGTTCGAATTAACAGGGCTGAAATTCGCACCATAATGGCCCATCGCCGTCTGATCGAGCAGGAACAAGTTGCCTTCTTTTCCTCCTCCGATGACGAAGTTCCCGTTCGGCGTGTTGACAATGATGGCTGTACCGCCGGAGCCATGATCCGTATCGGCCCCGTCAAGGTTGCCTTGATCGGCGGGCGTGAACCAGTCCGCCACGGTCAGTCCGGCGGCTGTGCTTAGTTTCATCGTCGAGTCACCATAGTTCGCGCCGCCTAGATTGTTTGCGTCAAACGTCCCGTTCCCCGTCAAGAAATACAAATTGTTGTTAGCATCCGCCGCCGGCGCGCCGCCCCCCATCCAGATTCCGCCGCGCGCGTAACCAGCTCCGATCACAATGTTGGGCGTTGAGTTAAAGACCGCATTCGGCACAGGTTGCATGGTGCTCGCGCTGAAGCCAATCACCCAGCCGTGGTATTCGTCGTGGTCCTCGTGAGAAGCCCACGCCACGTACACAACGCCATTCACCAGCGCCAGCCCGGGGCGCTGGCCCTCGTTTTGCGGATCGAAGGCAACCGTAGCTCCGCCGTCAAAGTTTCCAGGAAACGTAATCGCGCTGGTGATGGAAGTAGGGCCGCTGAACTTCTCAGCGCCTGTTGCCAGGTCGAGAGCGTGGAGCCGCTGAAAGAACTGTGTTCCCGTACTGTTCGTTGACTTGGCAACCACATACAAAGTGCCGGTGCTCAGATCGATCACCGGCGTACCGGTGATCCCAATCTCAGGCCGAATATCGCCAAAACCGCTTCCTACGAGTGTCCCCATAACAGATTTTTCCCCGGTTGCGCCGCCATGGCCCGTATCGAGAAGTTTGCCTTGCCAGAGAGGCGCGCAAGGGCTGGCATTGGCGTCCGCATCAAACGCGTAAACGCTATCGTGCATTGTCGCCACCATCACCACGTTGTGTTTTGCGCCGTTTACTGTGAGTTGAGGAATCCATAGCGGCTGCGCGTAAATCGCGCCGTCCACCGCGCACGAAAAGAGCTTGCCGAACGTGGACGTGTTCACGTTTGCGGGCGTCAGCGCAAATTCGTGCATGTTCGCCCCGTCGCGCGCCAGATCATTGTGATAAGTCGCGACGCCCGCCAAATCCGTGATTGCAATCGTCGCCGACGCGCTCTTCGTACTGTCTGCCACACTCGTCGCTGTAACCGTGACATTGCCGGTCGCGTTCGGCGCAGTCAGGGTCGCCGACGTCGTGTTCTGGCTGCTGAACGACCCGCTCGATGTGCTCCAACTCACGCCCGCCGCGCCCACGTCGTTCTGAACGGTAGCCGTAAACATGACAGATTGTCCCGTCACCGCCCCGCCGCGCTCAGGCGTCAGCGTAAGGGCGGGAGGCGGGGGAGGCATAGACTTCGAGCCACACCCGGCTATGAGGAAGCAGGCTGCGAAGATAACGGTACAAACAGTCGGGAAAAAGAGGCGAATCCCAAGAGTTCGCTTCATGGCTGGCCCTCTTCGATGTGTAGAAGCTAGAAACTTACAGAATATCATCGCTTGCCCGGGGAAAATGCAAGCACTTTTCGTTGACGTTCCTGTCCACGGAAGGACATTCCGATTGCGCTGCAATCAATTGTTAAAAGGATGGGTTCAGCCGTCCGCTACGACCCGCGCGACCAAAGTTTGCGCACGAAATGGACGACGCGGTCCACGACAGAATTATTCGCAGGAGTATTGCTTGGTGCTGCAGGTTTCGGCGGGTTTGCGGGTGTTGGGCGAGGCGGAGCCGGGTCCGTTGCCGCCAAATCTCCTTCCACGCGGCCCTGGAAAATCAGCGTCGGCCGCACGCGCACGCGCCGCAGCACCACAATCTGGCTGGTGTCTACTTCCGGCTGCACTTCCGCGTTTGCGTTGTAAATCAGCGGCGGCACAAGAATCTCGTAAATAGGGCCTTCTTTAGCTGTCGGTTTGTCTACAGGCAGCGGCGAAACAATCTCTCCGGAACCTAACGGCTTTGCGTTCGCATCTTCGGTAGGCGCGGCCTGTAGAACAACTTCCAGGTGCGGGGGAGGAGAATATTTTGTAAGTTGCGGATCGCACGAGCACCGGTCACCGCCGCTGCTAAGTCCGTCCAGTTGTCCATTGACGAGCAAAATATCGGACGATTGGGGAACAACAATATTTTGGCTGGTGAGTTGGTGCTCCAGCCGCAAGGCGCCGCGGTACGCGCGAACGCACATTGCGCCCGTCGCATCAAAGCCAACCAGCGCGTCCTGAGGGCCTTCGCCAATGGCGATCGGCTGAATCTGCAGAAGCGGAGTATAAACGGTTACAGTGGGCCCATGCTCAATCGAGAGATGAATCGTCCCGGTGTCCAGCGCCAAAGTGAGTTGATTGCCGACTTTGAGCACGGAAAAATGAGCAGGTCCGCAAATGCTGATGGTGCCGCCATCGGTGAGATCGAGGCGCGCCGTCCCCAATTTGACAATCACGTCGCTGCCGCTGCGCAGGACCGTCCTCGGAAGGCCGTGCGAAACATCTAGGCGCATAGGGCCGGTAACCGCAACGGCCGCGCCATCAATAATTCCGACCGAATCCGTCACCGGCTCATCCGAGCGAGCCGCCACCGCCGTCAGGACACCCGCGCCAGCTATGATAGTCACAGCTGCAACCAGCCAAAGGGCGCGAGGCCTCAAGTTCGGTGGAATGGAAGGAAGCGGCACTCTGTCGTACTCCTGGAACAATCTCGCGGGCTCTCACCTATACTATACTTCGGCACGATTGCCGGCGCACCTGAAGATGTGCGCGATCGCCGCCAAGAACAGTTCATGCCGCAACCCGATACAACCCTCGAACCTGCGAAGCAGCCCGAACCGGAACCCGTCAACCAACATTACGACACGCGGCTGCCGCAACTTCCGTGGACGCGCCGCATTCAGATTCCGTTCATTGCAGCGGCCGTTTTCTCCGTCATTCGAACACTAGGGCCGACGCTGCGCTATGAAGTACACGGCTGGCAACACGCCGAAAAAGTGCATGCTTCCGGCAAACGAATCATTTGGTCCTTCTGGCACCGCATCATCCTTCCCATTGTTTGGTGGCACCGGAATCATGGCGTGGTAGTGATGAACACCACGGCCTTTGACGGCCAGTGGACGCGCAAAGTCATCGAGTGGCTCGGATTCGGCACGGCGCAGGGAAGCTCCTCACGCGGCGGATTGCGCGGACTGGCGGTGATGGCGAAACGGCTCGAAGAAGGAGTCGATTGCGCGTTCACCATTGATGGGCCGCGCGGGCCGCGTTACGTGGCAAAGCCGGGTCCCGTGATCCTGGCGCGCAAGAGCGGGTGCCCCATCCTGGTTTTTCATATCGGCGTGGACCGCGGAAAAACATTCACAAAAACATGGGACCATTTCCTCCTACCCATGCCTTTCGCGCGTGCCGTAATCTTGTTTGCGCCTCCGATTTACGTTCCGGCGGACGCCAATGCGGAAGTCGTGGAAGCGAAGCACGCCGAAATGCAGCGCGAACTCGAGCGCGTCCGCGACATTGCCGAAGGCTGGTACTTGCTGAGCCCCGACGCTCGCGAAAAACACCGCGCCGAATTCAACCGCTAATGAGAAGCAGAGGATGGCAGGTCGAAATCGATAGTCTTGCCGCGAATTTCCATTTTCCTTTTCTACTTTCCAATTTCTCTGCTTCAGTTGCCTTCGCGCTCGCCGAGCTTCACGGAAATATCCATTTTCTTTCCGCCGCGATAAACGGTCACGTTAACCGCATCACCGGGACGGTGGTGGTTGAGGACCAGATTCACGTCAAATTGGTTCGCCACTTTCTGGCCGTCGATGGCCACGATGACGTCGCCTCCGATATAGAATCGGCGCATTCCGGCCTGGACAATGCGATCGCCGCCATGAACGCCGGCCGCAGCGGCGGGTCCCCCCTTGGTTACGGTTTCCACTAGCAACCCTTCTTGGACCGGCAAATCCAGGGCTTCAGCGAGTCCGCCCGCGAGCGCGTAGGTTTCCACGCCCAGGAAGGGGCGATGCACGCGGCCCGAGGTGATGAGATCGTTGGCAATATTCTTCGCTGTGTTAATGGGAATGGCGAAGCCGATGCCCGCCGTCGTGCCAGTGGGCGTGTAAATGGCCGAATTAATGCCTATCACGTTGCCGTGCGAATCGATGAGCGGGCCGCCGGAATTTCCGCGATTGATGGCTGCATCCGTTTGGATGGCTTCTTCGATGAAAGTCGTCTGGCTGGTCTGCACAGTTCGCCCGACCGCGCTAACCACCCCCGTTGTGAGCGTGGATTGAAAACCGAACGGATTGCCGATGGCAAGAACCTTCTGGCCCACCTGGATCGCACTAGAGTCTCCAAGCTTCAACGTCGCGAGTTGTTTTCCCTTGGGATCAATCTTGATGAGCGCGACATCGTTGCGCTGGTCGGCTCCGATGTATTTCGCGGGATGGCGTGACTGATCTCCGAGGACAACTTCAATCGACTGCGCGCCCTCCACAACGTGATAGTTGGTCAGGATGTAGCCCCGAGGGTCGATGATGAAGCCGGACCCGGCGCCTTCCACGGGAACGGGATCCATGAAGAAATCGTACTCCGTCGCTTTCGTCAGGATATTCGCCACCGCCGGCGAAGCCTGGCGGTAAATGCGCACGTTGATGGATTCGTCTTCCGTAAGCGCAGCATCCTTCTCGGAAGCCGTAAGGAAGGAACCGTTGCGTGGGACGGCCTCTACGCTACTTGGTTGGCGCGGGCCGAAGCGGGCGCCGGCCCAGAAAGCTCCAAGAATCAGGATCAACGCGGCAATAATGATCCGCGCACGATTCGATGTGTTACTCATTTTTCTTATCCCTTCTGCTTCACTCGATGTCCTTAGTATAGGCGGATTAGACGCGGCCGGTCAGCGAGTGGCTTTGCTGCGGTGAAGCCGGGCGGCCAGCGCCTCTACCTGCCTGCGAGTCTGTTCGAGTGTGCCGGAACATTCGATTTTCTCTGTGGCGTAGCGCAGCTTTTCTTCCACAGGCATTTGTGAAGCAATGCGGCGACGCGCTTCGTCTCCACTTAGACCCCGTGCGGCCAAACGCTCGAGTTGCTGTTCCGGACGGCACCAGGCGACCACCACTCCGTCGAGGTTTTGGTCAATCCCGGATTCGATCAGCAGAGCGGCTTCGACGAATGCGGCGTCACGCGTGCCTTCGCGTTGCCATTCGCTGAACTGTCTTAGAACAACTTCCGCAACGCGCGGGTGGACGATGCCATTGAGACGGTCGAGTTTGGCGCGATCGGCGAAGACCAGCGCGCCCAGCTTGGCGCGGTCCACGCGGCCTTGGCCGTCGGTGATCGCAGAACCGAATTCGCGCAGCACTGCTTCGTAGGCAGGCTGGCCGGGCTCGATGAGCTTGTGCGCAAGCGAGTCGGCGTCAAGAACGGAGAAGCCCAGTTCGCGCAGCATCGCCGCAACGGCGCTCTTGCCGCTGGCGATGCCGCCGGTCAATCCGAGTCGGAGCATCTTTTTCTTGTCACCTGGCTGATGCTGTTGACTGTGTCGCGGAAACTCTTGGGGAAGCCCGGCGAAGTCGTGCGGCCTTCACCGTGTTGCTCATAAGCATCGTGATGGTCATAGGGCCGACTCCGCCGGGGACGGGAGTGAGCGCGCCCGCCGTGTTCACCGCATCAGGATGAACATCGCCGACCAGGACGGAGCCTTTGGCGCGGAACTTTTCGAGCCGCGTGGGGAAATTTCGCAGGAGCCGTTCTGCTTCGGCGGGATCCTTGATGGTATTCGTGCCAACGTCAATGACGGTGGCGCCAGGCTTGCCTGCCGCCGCAGGCTTGATCCAATCCGCTTCCACGAAGCCGGCTTTGCCCATCGCGGCTACGACAATGTCAGCGCGGCGAACGATGTCGGGAAGATCGCGCGTCTTCGAGTGGCAGATGGTCACAGTGGCGTTCGCATGCATGAGCAGAAGCGCCATCGGCTTTCCGACGATGTCGCTGCGTCCAAGAACAACCGCGTTCGCGCCTTCGATGGGAATATTTCTGCGGCGGAGAATCTCCATGCAGCCGGCGGGCGTGCAAGCAACGAGGCCGGGGCGCCCGCTAACCAGACGGCCTAGGCTCATCGGGTGAAAGCCGTCCACATCCTTGGCGGGATCGACGGCTTCAAGAATGCGCTTGGCATCCACTTGAGGCGGAAGAGGAAGTTGAACGAGGATTCCGTCCACATTGTTGTCGCGGTTCAGATCTTCAACAACAGCGAGCAGGTCGAGGGTAGTCACGGTTGCGGGAGGCGTCAGAAGTGCGCTCGCAAGGCCGAGCTGCTCGCACGCGGCAATTTTGCTCTTTACGTAAAGCTGCGAGGCCGGATTCTCGCCGACCAGGACAGCCGCAAGGCCGGGCTGAACGCCCGCCGAGGTGAGCAGGCGCACTTCGTCCTTCAGCTCGGCAAAGATTTCGTCCCGGATTTTCAACCCATCGAGAATGCGTGCGGTCATAAACGCTCGGCTTCTAGAAAATCATAGCACACGAAAACATCCCCTAACTTGGAGGGACCCCTAACTTGCGGGGAATTGAAGCGTTTGATAGGAGTCCGGCAGAAGAACGGAGAAACAATCAGAAGACAATGGGCGTATAAGGGCTATATGCGAGCGCGATGCGTTTTACAACTCCTCCTTACACCTATACTTCTTTTGATTTGGCCATTGTTTGCATGCGAAGTCACCTGTGCTCAAGATCTGGCTCTGGTTGGGGCGAAGATTTACCCGTCTCCGGCGGGACCCGCGATTGAGAGTGGCACCGTCCTCGTCCACGACGGGCGCTTTGCCGCGGTTGGGCCAAGTGCCACTGTCCAGCTTCCGAAAGGCACGACCGTGGTTGATTGCAAAGGCTTGGTTGTGACTGCCAGGTTCTGGAACAGCCATGTGCACATTCTCACGCCAGGGTTACTCCACGCGGAGAAACTCTCGTCCGACCAAATCACCAAGCAGCTCGATGAAATGCTGACGCGGTGGGGCTTCACAACCGTGTTCGACATCGCATCGGTGCTCAAAAACACGTCGAAAACGGCCAAGTGAAGGGACCAAGAATTCTTACTGTGGGCGAGCCGTTCTGGACAAAGGGTGGCACACCGGTTTATGCCAAGGAATTTCTCGAAGCCAACCACATCAATATTCCGGACGTGGAATCGAGTGCTCAGGGTGTCGCGCGGGTGCGCCAGCAGATTCATGACGGCGCGGATGGCATCAAGATTTTTGCAGGCTCCATCGAACGCGACGGCATTTTGCTCATGCCACTGGACGAGGCCAAAGCGATCGTAGCCGAAGCCCACCGCGAAGGGAGACCCGTCTTTGCGCATCCCTCGAATGGGAAGGGAATCGAAATCGCGATTCAGGCCGGAGTTGACGTGTTGGCGCATCCCTCAACAGATGGCAATCCATTCACACCCTCGTTGATAGAACGCATGAAAACGGCGCACATGGCTCTAATTCCCACGTTGACCCTGCTCGACGTGGAAGGCAGGAAGGGAAATATGCGTCCCGCGGATATCGACAGGTGGATCGACATGGCCGTTCAAGAAGTCAAATCCTACTCCGAAGCGGGTGGACAGATTCTCTTCGGTACTGACGTGGGTTACATCGACCAGTTCGACACCACCGAAGAATTCACCCTGATGTCGCGCGCAGGCATGGACTTCCGCCAAATCCTGTCTTCCCTGACGATCAATCCCGCCGGGCGATTCGGCTTTACAACCCATTCCGGGCGTATTGCGAAAGGGATGGATGCCGATCTTGTGGTTTTGCGCGCAGACCCCTCGCTGGATCCTTCAGCCTTTGCCAAAGTGAAATACACCATCCGCGGAGGCGAGCTCATTCATTCCGAGCCGTAAATCATATTGAACACGCCGTGAGTCTTTTCGCTAGAATGGCGCATCCATTGAATGCATGCCAGGCACGCTAACAGACAGAGTGCGGCCCTGGCAGGGAGGATGTATGGCGGCACCAAGCGCAGGCACAAAGATTGTCTTGCAGGTGGGCGAGGAACTAAGAATCCGCAATAACGGCGATCTTGTCGTGGATAATCCGGAACTGGAACTAGACAGAGAAGATCGCGCCGCAGACGCCGTACTGCTATACCGCTTTGACGCGCAAGCGGGCGAGCACATCCTGCGGCTGCTAGACCCGGTCGCGGATCACAAACACGTCAAAGTGCATCGTCGCGACGATTGAAGTTCGCTTCAAAGGCGAAGGGGATCAAGGCTTTTATGTCACCGCATGCGCGTCAAGATCAAGAAATTGACGCAGCCGTGACGCAAGCTCATCCCGAACCCGGCAGAACGCCGCGAGTCTTTCTTCATTCGATCCAGTGGCGTTCCCAGGATCCCAAATACTCCAATGAATTCGTTGCGAGCCCGGAAACACCGGACATTCTTCCGCCGCCGAATCACACACGGTAATCACGGTGTCGAATTTCTGCCCTTCGAATTCCGCAACCGACTTGGAACGTTGCCCGGAAATGTCGATCCCGATTTTACTCATAGCTTCAACTGCCAGTGGGCTGACGTAGCCATTTGGTTTGCTTCCCGCGCTGTGCACTTCGCAGGCGCTCCCGCCAAGTTGGCGGAGCAGACCCTCAGCCATTTGGCTGCGCACGCAATTCCCGGTGCAGAGGATGAGTACGCGATGCGGCATAACTCAGTCTCGATGACAACTCACGCGCAGCAACTCGGCCCGCAACAAGCTGGTTGAGCCGCCGGCTTCACCGCGCGAACGAAAGCGCTGATAAATTTCCCGTCAATCTGCGGACCGACAACTTCGGGATTCAGTCCTGCCGCTTCCAAGAATTCCCGCGCCTCTTCGACGCGGTAAACACGAGTCGGTTCGAGGTCAATCGATTCGAATCCTGCGCGTCCCAGCTTCTCTTGATATTCCTTTTCTTCCAGCGCTCCCGCAATGCAGCCGACCCAAAGCTCCATGCTCTTCCGAATGTTCGCAGGAAGGTCACCGCGCACGACAACGTCGGAAACCGCAAACCGTCCGCCCGGTTTCAATACGCGAAACGCCTCTGCCAGCACGCGGTCCTTGTCCCCCGAAAGATTGATGACGCAGTTCGAAATGATGACGTCAACCGAGTTATCGGGCAGAGGGACATTCTCGATCGCTCCCTTAAGGAACTCGACGTTCGCGACGCCCGCCTTTTTCTGATTTTCGCGAGCCAGCGCAAGCATCTCGTCAGTCATATCCAAGCCATACGCTTTGCCAGTGGGGCCGACTCGCTTGGCCGAGAGAATCACGTCAATCCCGCCGCCGGAGCCCAAATCCAGAACCACTTCGCCGGGTTGCAATTTGGCGAGAGCCGTGGGATTTCCGCAGCCCAACGAGGCCGCGACAGCCTTTTCAGGGAGCGCCCCCTTTTCCGCATCACCGTAAATGTCCTTGGTGATGGGGTCGCAGCCGCTAAGTTCCGCGCCACCGCCGCAACAAGCCGTCCCGCCACTCGCAGCGCGCTTTGCTGCTTCACCGTATTTTTGCTTCACCGCTTCCTGAATATTAGGCTCGCTCATAAACTCCTCACTTCATCTAGAGATTTGCACCACAGACTCTGCCGGAACCGCTCGCGACCGCGTGCAGCATTCCTCGTACAGAAAGCTCAATACTTCCCGCAGGGCATCGGTGTCCGCTGAGTACCAGAGATACGTGCTCTCCCGGCGAACTTTCACAAGTCCCACTTGCTTCAACTTTTCCAAATGATGAGAAAGCGTGGAAGCAGGAATCCCCAATTCCTCCTGGACCTCTCCCGCAACCATCCCATCCGGGTGAGCCGCGAGCAGCAATCGAAGAATCTGCAATCGAGGCTCCGCTCCGAGAGCAGAGAAGCGGTCTGCCGAGCGGGTAACCAGGAGAGGATCGGACTTCTTCATATTTCGATGGTTGCAGAAATACGGAAGGATGTCAACCTGCCCCCGCCCCCAACTCTTTTCCCCTCCGCCGCATCCCAGCCAGGGGGGTTCCAAGCTCGAAAACAGGCAAAGCTGCTGGAAACGCCAGTGGATTTGACTTTTGACCCCGTTTCAGCCGCATGGGATACTTTTAGATTCTGGGACAACCATGAAACTTCAACGGATAACTCTATTTGCCATCTTTCTGGGACTTGCCGGCGCTCCCGACATCGCCCAAACGCCGGGCAACCCCCCAGCCGAGAAAAAGCTCCAGCCGCAGGCCCCGGCCCCGCAAGCCACGGCCCCACAAGCCGCGGCCAAAGATCCTTTCGCTGATCCCAAGTCCCTCAATCCCGAGAAAGATTCCCCGCGCGCCGAAGCCTATTTCAGTTACACCATGGGCCACATCTACGAGCAGCAGTACGAGGCCTCCAGCAACCCGGACTACGCCACGAAGGCCATCGACGCTTACAAAAAGGCTTACGCGCTAGACCCGAAGTCGCCGGTTATTGGCGAGCGCCTCGCGGAAATGTACTGGAAAGCGCAGCGCACCAAGGAAGCCGAGACCGAAGCGAAAGACATCCTGAAGCGTGACCCTAGTGACGTTCAGTCCCGCCGCCTGCTGGGAAGAATCTATTTGCGCAGCCTGGGCGACGTCAACGCCGGGAGCGGCCAGTCCGAAACCGCGAACAAAGCCATTGAACAGTTCCGCGAAATCAACCGGCTGGATCCCACCGATACCGAATCCGCGCTCTGGCTCGCGCGCCTCTACCGGCTGAAGAACGAGCACGACAAGAGCGAACAGGTTTTGCGCGGTATCCTCAAAACTGATCCCGAAAACGAGCAGGCTGTCGAGCAGTTGACGCAACTCTTGATGGACGAAGGCAAGTCCGAAGAAGCTGTGAAGCTGCTGGAAGAGATTACGGAGCATTCGGCCACGCCCGTGTTGCTGGACTTGCTTGGGGACGCCTACACGCAGGCGCACGATCTCGCGAAAGCGGAAACCGCGTATCGCAAAGCCGCCGACATGGATCCCTCCGAATTGAGCCATCAGCGCGGGCTCGGGCAAACCCTCCTGGCCGAAGAGAAATTCAAAGAAGCGTTGGCCGTTTACCAGAAGCTCTCAGACCTGATGCCCGACGACTCCGACGTGTACCTGCGCATCGCCCAAATCTACCGGGAACTGCATCAGCTCGACAAAGCCGAAGAAAACCTGGTGAAGGCCCGCCAATATGCGCCCGGCAGCCTCGAGGTCATGTACAACGAGGGAATGTTGTACGAATCGCAGGGCCGCTACGACGATGCGATTCGTGTTCTTACCGATGCCGTGACGGGAATCAAGGGCCAGGCTGCCTCCATGCCTTCGCGGCGCCGCTCGCTTTCCATTCTGTTTCAGCAACTCGGACAGCTTTATCGCGAAGTGCAGAACTATCAGGCGGCGATTTACACGTTTGAAGAGTTGGGGCACCTGGGCGATGAAGAAGACCGCCGCGCGCGCATGATGCTCATGGACACCTTCCGTGCCGCCAAAGATTTGCCGCGGGCTCTCCAAACCGGCAAGGAAGCCATGGCCAAATATCCGGCCGACCCGGGAATTCGCACGAGCTATGCGTTGCTGCTCGGTGAAAACTCGCAGACCGACGACGCCGTCAAAATCCTGCGCGCGCAATTGCATGGAGACACCGCCGACCGCGACACCTATCTGAACATTGCGCAAGTCTACGAACGCGGCCGCCGCTACAAAGAAGCGGAAGAGTCAGCGCGCGCTGCGGAAGTGCTGCCCGGCCAACCGCGCGACAACGAAATGGTGTGGTTCCTCCTCGGCGCCATCTACGAGCGCCAGAAGCTTTATGACAAGGCCGAAGAGCAGTTCAAAAAAGTCCTGTCCGTGAATCCCAAGAACGCTCCCGTGCTGAACTATTACGGCTACATGCTCGGCGACCTGGGAATCCGCCTGGATGAAGCCCAATCGCTGGTCGAGCGCGCTCTCAAGGAAGAACCTTATAACGGCGGATACCTTGACAGCCTCGGTTGGATTTATTTCAAGGAGAATCGAGCTGCTGACGCGGAAGCCACGTTACGCAAAGCCCTCGCGCGCGAAGGCCACGATCCCACGATTCACTCGCACCTTGGCGACGTGTATGCCAAGCGTGGCCGTCAGGACTTGGCTGCCGCCGAATGGGAAAAGTCGCTAACGGAATGGCGCAGATCCCTGCCGGCGGACGTCGAATCCGAAAAAGTAGCGGAGCTCGAGAAGAAGCTTTCGCAATCGAAGCATCGCGTGGCCTCGAAATCCACTGCAGCGGACAACAAGCCTTGATTTACGAATGACCGAAGCTCGCATCCCGGCCTTCGCGAAAATCAATCTGCGCCTCGACATTTTGGGCAAGCGCGCGGACGGATATCATGAACTGCGCACGATTTTTCAAACCCTTTCCTTGCACGACAACCTCCGTCTGCGGTCTTCAAAACGTCCTGGAATCACTCTGACAATTCAGGGAAATACCTCTCTAGCCTCGGAGCCCGTGACAAAGAATCTGGTGTACCGCGCCGTCGACGCCCTAAAGCGCAAGCTCAAAATCAGCGGCGGCGTGGAAATCCAGCTCAAAAAAAGGATTCCTGCAGGTGGCGGGCTTGGCGGGGGCTCCAGCGATGCCGTCGCCGCCATGCTGGGTTACTTGCAACTGGTCAAGAAGAAGCTGGCCACGGCGCAAATGATGGAGGTCGCTGCATCGCTCGGTGCCGATGTCCCTTTTTTCCTTTTCGGCGGGCGCGCGCTGGGGGTGAACCGGGGGGACGAGATTTACCCGCTCCAGGACGTTCCGAAAATGCATCTTCTCGTTGTCGTCCCTCGAGAGATCCGCGTGCTCACGCCGGACGCCTTTCGGTGGGTAAATGCTAAACCTCTCGGTTTGACAAAATCTGCAATAGACCCTAAACTCTTACAGTTCTGTGCTCTATCCTGGAGTGCGCAGGGGAACGGCCTTTCGAATGATTTTGAGGGGCCCGTCTTCCGGCGGCATCCCCGGCTTGGTCAAATCAAGCGGGTTTTGCTCCAAAAAGGAGCGACAGAAGCCTCGTTGGCGGGTAGCGGTTCGGCGGTGTTTGGAATTTTTCCGAGCCCAGCGATGGCGCGCCGAGCCGCTGTTGGGTTTCCGCACGATCAGACCTTCGTTTGCGAGACGCTCTCGCGCGACAGGTACGCTCGTCGAATGCATATCGCCGGATAATACCGCGTGTGCGCGAAGTGGAATCGGCCTTCAGCGTCTCCAAAAGAAGTAGTCCGTCAACAGTCAGCGGTCGAAGCATTCCGAGGTCGCTTTTTCGCCTGGAATGTTTTAGTCTGCGCGTCTCGGCTGGCAGACAGGGGAAGCTGCAAAGACTCAGCCGTGCAGGAGAACCCGCGCTGTGAATGACGACCGATTTAAGATTTTTTCAGGCACAGCAAACCCGGTGCTTGCGGAGAGCATCTGCCGTCATTTGGATGTACCGCTGGGCAAGGCGCTGCTGGGCCGGTTCAGCGATGGCGAAATCTATTTCCAGATTCTGGAAAATGTCCGCGGCGCCGATGTTTTTGTCGTGCAGCCGTGCCATCACCCGGTGGACAACCACCTGCTCGAGCTGCTGCTGATGATTGATGCGTTCAAGCGCGCGTCCGCCTGGCGCATTACCGCGGTGCTGCCGTATTACTGCTACGCGCGGCAGGACCGCAAAGACAAACCGCGCGTTCCGATCTCCGCGAAGCTCGTGGCGGACTTGCTGGAAACGGCGGGCGCAAGTCGGGCGTTGACGCTGGATTTGCACGCGCCGCAAATTCAGGGCTACTTCGACGTGCCGGTGGATCACTTGTACGGTTCGCCCGTGCTGGTCGAATACTTCCGGCAACTGAAACTGCCGAATCTGACGGTGGTCTCGCCGGATGCGGGCGGCGTCGAGCGCGCGCGGTTTTTTGCCAAGAAGCTGGACGCGCCTCTGGCCATCGTCGACAAACGGCGCGTGGACGTGGACGTGAGCGAAGTGATGAACCTGATCGGCGACGTGCGTGGCCGCAGCGCTCTCGTGGTCGACGATATTATCGACACCGCGGGCACGCTGGTGAAAACCGCCGACGCGTTGCTCCGCGAAGGCGCCACGCAAGTATACGCGGCCTGTACGCACGCGGTGCTTTCGGGTCCGGCGATCGAGCGGCTGCAGAAGTCGAAGATCTGCGAAGTCGTGGCTACGGATTCTGTGCCGCTCAGCGAAGCGGCGAAGAAGATGGGGAAGATCAGGGTGCTGAGCGTCGCGGACTTGTTGGCCCGTGGCATTCGCTCAATTCACGAAGAAACCTCGATCAGCGAACTGTTCATCTAGTTGGCTGGGGGCTTGGGAAAGAGAGCGTGGCAGGAGTGAAGGATTCACGGATGAATTGGCGGCGAGCAAAGGTGTTGTAGGGGCGCGCTTTAGCGCGTCAGTACTCAGTTATAAAACTAGAGATTAAGTACTAAGAACGAAAGACGAAGAGTTTGGACGTTTTAGAAGGAAGGGAAGAAGGCCATGGCAGAGAAGGCGCAAAAGTCAGAGCAGATTTTAGTCGAAAGCGCCCCGCGAGCGACTCGGGGCAAGAACGAAGCACGGCGGCTTCGCCAGACCGGCAAAGTTCCGGCGGTCTTGTACGGCGGCAAGAGTGGCCCGATCACGCTCTCGGTGAACGCCAAGCAGGTGAGTGCCATCCTCCGCTCGCCGTCCGGTCATAACACGCTCTTTCAGGTGAACGTGGCCGGCAAGCAGGAGCCTGCCATCGTGAAGGATTGGCTGGTAGATCCCATCAAGGGAGCGCTCTTACACGTAGACCTCATGCGCGTGGCGATGAACGTCCGCATGAAAGTCAAAGTGCCCGTCCACACCTTCGGCGAGCCGGCCGGCGTGAAAGTCCAGGGCGGCGTATTCGAGGTCGTGACCCGCGAGGTGGAAGTCGAGTGCTTACCCACTGACATCCCGACGGAGTTCCGCATGGACGTCAGCGAACTGATGCTCGGCAAACAATTGCGCGTTGGCGACCTGCCGATCGACGCGGCAAAAATCAAACTACTCACCGAACCCGAGCGCGTGATTGCGCACGTCGTGGCGCTCAAGGTTGAAGAAGAGAAGCCGGCGGAAGCAGTGGCAGCGGAAGGCGCAGTCCCGGCCGAGCCCGAAGTCATCAAGAAGGGCAAGAAGGAAGTGGAAGGCGAAGAAGGCGCCGAAGCGGCGGAAGCGCAGCCCAAGGCAGAGAAAGCAGAGAAGCCCGAAAAGAAAGAAAAGAAGTAAGGATTGGTGCGCTGGAGTTTATGTTCGCTTCACCAGTCACCAGTCACGAGTCACCAGTCACGAGCAGAGCGCTTGTTACCGTGCTTTGTCAGGTCCGGTGACACGATATGCGGCTCATTGTCGGACTTGGGAATCCCGATCCGGAGTATCAGTGGACGCCGCATAATCTGGGATTCATGGTCGTGGACGAACTGGCGAATCGCAACGGGATTCGCGTCGAGCGGCCGGAGGGCAAGGCGCTGGTGGGCCGTGGCAAGATTGCGGGAGAAGAAGTGCTCCTGGCCAAGCCGCAGACGTACATGAATCTGAGCGGCCTCTCAGTGAGGGAGCTGCTCGCGAAGTACGAGTTGGATGTGGACGCGCTGCTGGTGATGTGGGATGAAGTGCAACTGCCCTTGGGCACGATTCGCATTCATCCGGACGGCAGCGCGGGAAGCCACAACGGCGCGAAATCGGTGATCGGCGCCGTCGGCACGCAAAAGTTCGCTAGGCTCCGGCTGGGCTGTGGCCCTGAGCACCAATTGAGCAGCCGCAAAGAGCACGTGCTGCGGCCAATGAAGAAGCCGGAATTGGAAGTGGCCGCGGAGATGGTGGGCGAAGCCAGCGACGCCGTAGAAATGATCCTAACGCAAGGCTTGGATGCGGCGATGACCAAATACAACCGCCGCAAGCCCACGGAACCGGAAGAGCCGGTATAGCGGCGAGTTTATCCCGTCGCAGTGTAGCGGCAGCAACAGACCCGAGGCGACTTGGCAAGAATTTGGTGGCCGCGCATCGCATTAAGAAGAAGGCGTGGCCGCAAAACGGTTGAGAGGAAAAGAGGTCAATATGGAAGAGCGTTATTACGACTTGATTTTCATCGTCCGGCCGGCAACTCCGGAAGACGAGATCAAGAAGATTCTTGGCGTGGTCGAACACACCTGTCAGGAAAAGGGCGGCAAGATCGAAAAGACCGAGCAGTGGGGCACGCGCAAGCTGGCCTATCGCGTAGCCAAGCACCGCGAAGGCATCTACGTACACCAGGAGATTCGCACCACGCACGGCGAACTGATTGCCGAACTGGAACGCCGCCTCCGCGTGCAGGACGCGGTCATCAAGTACCAGACCGTCCGGCTCGACGAAGATCTCAAGCGCCAGAAGAAGCTTTCGCTGAAGCGCGAGAAGCGCGCCGCACGGCGTCCGCGCCGCGCCACGGCGCCTCCGCCAGCGGCGGCGGCTGCTCCGGAGCAAGCCACGGCGACGAGCTAGCGCTTTCGAAGGTTGGCGATTTGATATTTTCGTGAGTCCATGAAATGAATGCTCGCCGATTACGGTCGGGGGAAAAGGGAAAGGGTGGTAGGTATGGCAGAGGAACAAAAACAAGCACCAGCGCCAAGTGGTGGCGGGGCTCCGCGCCGCGAAGGCGGCCCAGGCGGCGGTCGGCGCGAAGGCGGACCCGGAGGTCCTGGCGGTCCAGGGGGACGTCCCCGAGGCAAGCGGCAGTATTTCCGCAAGAAGAAAGTCTGCAAGTTTTGCGTCGAGAAGATCGATTTCATCGACTACAAGCGCGCGGACATTCTTTCGCAGTTCGTGCAGGAGCGCGGCAAGATTCTACCCCGGCGCATGACCGGCGTCTGCGCGCGGCACCAGCGCGGATTGGGCGTGGCCATCAAGCGCGCGCGCAATATCGCGTTGCTGCCGTTTTCGGGCAGTGCTGCGGGCACGCAGGCGCCTCGCGCAGTGACTCCCGGCGCGCATGGCGCGCACGCGCCGACCGCTGCGGCGCATCCCGCACCGGCGCCCGCACCGGCAGCCGAAGCGCCCAAGGGTTGAGTTGTTAGTTTTTAGTTTTAGGTTGTAAGTAAAGAAAAATAAGTATGCGTGAGAAGGAAGGCTTGGGACTTGTTCGATAGCGAAGCCTTCCACGCTGTCATCCCGAGCGCGACGGCGACGACGTAAGGATTATTGGACGTGTTGCGCGGGCAAGGAGACGCCCCGAACCTGTCATCCCGAGCGAACCGAGGGATCTGCTTTTCGTTTTTTTCGGGGTCTTGAGACAGGAGAGTTAGCAAAGACAAGCTTTTTTTATGACTCCCGAGTTCGTTTTTACTTAGAACTTACAACTAACAACTTAGAACTGAGAAGTGCAGGACCTAAGAGAGGCAAGATGCAAATCATTCTTCAGGAAGACATCGACAAGTTGGGGCATCGCGGCGACGTGGTGACCGTCAAGCCGGGCTATGCGCGGAATTTTCTGCTGCCGCGCAAGCTCGCCGTGGAAGCGACCGAAGGCAACTTGAAAGCTATCGAGCGTATTCGTGCCTCGCTCGCCAAGAAGACCGCGACCGAACTCGAAGCCGCACAAAAGCAAGCCGAGCTGCTGAACGTCGTCGCGCTGAAGTTCACGCGTAAGACCGGCGAGAACGATCAGATGTTCGGCTCCGTAACGACGGCCGACATCGCCGAAGGCCTCGCCGCCCAAGGCTTCAAGATCGACAAGCGCCAGGTGCAGCTTGCCGAGCCCATCAAGATCATCGGCGATTCGCAAGTGACCATCAAAGTGTTCCGCGACGTCACCGCGCAGATCAAAGTCACCGTCGAAAAAGAATCGTAATCGGAAGCCGCGGGTCAAAAATATTTTTTGAACAGGGCGCAGTATCCAGCCACTTTGGATATTGCGCCCTTTTTCTTGGCAAAAACGCGCGCGCGAAAATTTTTTCAACATTTCCAAATTCGTGCACAGCGATACACAGAAACTCGGGTTGACGCGCCCGGCAACCACGCGCACAATGCGCCAACGATTCAGTACAGTCAAACAGGATTTGGTCGAGCCCAGCCTGCCTGTCATCTGGCAAGCCAAACCCTCGACACCTGAAAGTCGCCAAAGCGCCCGCCTGAAACGAGGCTTGCGCTTGCAGAATGCGTGTGATTTAATTAGGCGAACAAAAAGCGAATTTCGGACTGGCCCCAAAAGCCATGGCAACCGACACTACTCTCGAAAAGCCGTTGCCGAATAATCTCGACGCCGAACGCTCTGTGCTCGGCGCGATCTTGCTCGACAATCACGCACTAAACGCTGCGATGGAAACGCTGCGTGCCGAAGATTTTTTTCTGCCTCAGCACCAGCGTGTATTCACCCACATGATTGTGCTCGGCGAAAGCCAGCAGGCCATTGACTTGGTGACGCTGACCGACGGATTGCACAACAAGGGTGAGCTGGAAGCTTCCGGCGGCGCGCCGTACCTGGCTGCGCTGGCCGACGGCATGCCGCGCGTTTCCAATATCGAGCATTACGCGCGCATCGTCAAAGAAAAAGCCATTCTGCGCAACCTGATTCACGCCACGCACGATATCCAACAGCGCGCGTTAGAAGGCGAAGACGGCGCCGACACCATTCTCGACGGCGCCGAGTCACAGATTTTTGCGATTGCAGAAGACCGCATTCGCGCCGGGCTGATCCCCGTCAAGGACATTGTCCGCGACAATTTCGAGCGCCTGGAAAAAATCTTCAAGGAAGGCAAGAGCGTTACCGGAGTTCCCACCGGCTACACGGAATTGGACAAGCTTACTTCCGGCTTGCAACCTTCGGAGTTGCTCATTCTGGCCGCGCGGCCTTCGCAAGGAAAAACGGCGCTCGCGTTGAACCTGATGGAAAACATCGCCATTCGCGGCGGGCATCCGGTGGCGATGTTCAGCCTGGAAATGTCCAAGGAATCGCTGCTGCAGCGCCTCATCGCGTCGGTGGCGCAGATTGACGCGCACAAGTTTCGCACCGGGCACCTGAATCGCGAAGACTGGCGGCGCATGACCGAAGCGCTGGGAACGATTTCTTCCGCGCCACTGTGGATTGACGATTCCGGCTCGATCAGCGTGCTCGAAATTGGGGCTAAGGCCCGAAGGCTGAAGCGCGACAAAGGCATGTCCATGCTGATTGTGGACTATCTTCAGCTCATCACCGCGCGCGGACGGTTTGGCAACCGTCAGGAAGAAGTGGCGAGCATTTCGCGCGCTTTGAAAGGCTTGGCCAAGGAGCTGCAGATTCCCGTGCTGGTGCTTAGCCAGCTTACGCGCGCGCCCGAACGCGATGAGCGCGGCCCGCAGCTCTCGGACTTGCGCGAATCGGGCGCCATCGAGCAGGACGCCGACGTGGTGATGTTCATCTATCGCCCGCACTTCTTTAAAACTGGCGCCACTCCCGAAGAGCGCGAGGAAACCGAATTGCGCATCGCCAAGCAGCGCAACGGCCCAACCGACATGGTGAAGTTCGTGTTCCGCAGCCGGTTCACGCGCTTCGAGGAAGCCGCGCCGGATGCCTTCTCGTCTTTTGCGCCGGACGAGATGTAATTTCTGCGCGGCGTGCGGAATGCGCGCCACAGCGTGCACACTGGAACACAGCATACGAATCAGCCCTCAGGCGTGTGCGCTTCTCAAACCAACTCGAATAGCCGCTAATTTCATCAAGAATCAGGGTTTACGCGCACTTCTCGGATTGCGCACAGGGGGCTCCTGACTCCTGAACCTTAGGCCCTTTAAGTGCACTTTCGCCGGGTGTTGTCTCTTTCACGCGCCAGCCAATGTGGCTGTCTGGCCGCGCAAGCCGATTGTCGTAAAATTAGTGTTTTCGGAAGGCACATGCCAAGAAATCAGAAAAGTCCCCGCAGTGAAGCACGGAGAGTGGCCCATAACGAAGCAAGGCGGCCGGTTTGGGCGGAAGTTTCCCTGAGCGCGCTCGCGCATAACCTCGAAGCCATTCGCAAGTATGTGAATCCGCCGGACGAGAAGCGCAAGACGCCGCGCAAAATTCTCTCCATCGTGAAGGGCAACGGTTACGGCCACGGCGGCCCGCAAGTGGCCAAGGCGCTCGAAAAGGCCGGTTCAGACTGGTTTGGCGTGACCTGCACGGACGAAGGCATCGCCGTGCGCGAGGCCGGCGTGCGCAAGCCCATTCTGATTCTGACGGGCTTCGTCCCTGGCGAAGAGGCCCGCTTGCTGAAATACGACCTCACCCCGGCGGTCCATCGCTGCGATCAATTGCCGCTGCTCGAACGCGCTGCGGCTCGCCGCGCTGGCCGCAAGCCCGCAACGTTTCACCTCAAAATTGACACCGGCATGAACCGCCTGGGCATCGCACCTACAGATATCGAATGTTTTGCGCGACAGCTTGCGAAATGCAAGCACCTGCGGCTTACCGGCATTTTTTCCCACTTCGCGTCTTCGGGAGTATTCACGGACGACGCCGTCGGCAGGCAAACCCACGAGCAGGAAGAATGCTTCTACGCCGCGCTCGACCGCCTGCGCGCGTTCGGCTTCGATCCCGGCCTGGTGCATCTCGCCAACAGCGCCGCCATCGTCTCGCGTCCGGAAAGCTGGGCGGACATGGTACGCCCCGGCGCGATTCTCTACGGCTACCATCCCGGCTACGATCCTGCGGAAAAGCGCGAAGAAGCGGAAAAGCTCCTGCCGCTGAAGCCGGTGATGAGCCTGCGCACAAAAATCATCCATTTGCGGCGCGTTCCCGCGGGCGCGGGAGTCGGCTACGACGCCACGTTTGTCCCCAAGCGCCCTTCGCTCATCGGCGTGCTGGCCGCAGGCTATGGCGACGGTATCCACCGCTCGCTCGGCAATCGTGGCAGCGTGCTGGTGCGCGGCAAGCTCGCGCCCATCGTGGGAATCATCTCGATGGACGTCACCATGATCGACGTGACCGACATTGAAGACGTGGCCGTCGGCGACGTCGCCACCGTCTACGGCTCCGATGGCGACCACGTGCTTCTCGCGAACCGCGTGGCTCGCAGCATCGGCACGGTCACCTCCGACCTGCTCTGCGCCGTCAGCCAGCGCGTCGAACGCGTCTACGTCCGCTGACCTGCGGTTAACGTGTCAATTTCCGGCCTAATTCCGTTCACTTTTCCGGTTGCCCCTGTGACGTTCAGCGATAACCGAGTAGAATAAACAAGTGATTTGTCCTTTCTGCCAGGCAAAGCTCGCTCGCAAGGAAGTTGAGATGTGGGGATCATTCGTCTGCCCACGGTGCCACAAATTGCTTCGCGTTCGAAGAAACTTTACGATTCGTATCTTGCGACTCGTTCTGATAACTGCGGCCCTGCTGTACTTACTGGCAGGGATTTCGGATTGGTTTAGGCAGCACATCCATGTGAGCTTTTTCGTCACTGCTGGGACGATTGGTTTCATTGATGAATGCGTGATGCGCTTGCTGCCAGCCAAGATCGAACCCGCGGTACCCGGCGGTTTCACAGCTTCCTAAATACTCCTGATTCGCCCCTTACCCCCTCTTGAGGTAAACTCAGACTCTTGCGCATCCGCCTCTGGGGCACGTGGTGGATGCCGCTCCCGATATGAATCGAATCGCTGCCATTTTGCCGGCTGCCGGTATGGGAACGCGCATGGGCGCGGACACGCCCAAGCAGTTCCTCGAGCTGAACGGCACGCCCATCGTGATCCTCAGCTTGCGGCGCATCGCTTCCTGCCCGCTGGTGACCGATCTCATCGTGGCCACGCGCGGCGATGAAGTGCAGCGCCTCGAAGAGCGCATCGCCAAGGAAAAATTCAAGCAGCCCGTGCGCGTGGTGAAAGGCGGCGATTCGCGGCAGGATTCCGTCGCCGCTGCCTTGCGCGAAGTGCCCAAGGACGCGGAAATCGTCCTGGTGCACGACGCCGTGCGGCCGTTCGTGACCGTCGAGCAGATTACCCGCGTCATCGAGGAAGCGCGGCGCTGCCAGGCCGCGATTCTGGGCATCCCCGCAATGGACACCGTGAAAGAAGTGAAGCGCGCAAGCCTGCCAGAAGACGTGGCGCTGATTACCGGCACCATTCCCCGTGAGCGCCTCGTAATGGCCCAAACGCCCCAGGCCTTCGCCACCAAGCTGCTCAAGGAAGCGTTTGCCCGCGCACAGGCCGACGGCGTGAGCGCCTCGGACGAAGCAGGGCTCGTTGAACGCCTGGGCCATGATGTTCACGTGGTGCTCGGCTCCGAGCGCAATATGAAAATCACCAAGCCCGCCGACATGGAGCTCGCCCGCTTCTACCTCGACCGCGAGAAGCAAAAAGTATGAATTCCAGTTCGACAACCAAAACCATCCTTTTCTGGATGTCGATTGTTTTCCTCGGGATCATGCTGTGGAAACTTGTGTCCACTAACAAACCAAATGCCGACAACGTTTCTTATTCCCATTTTCTGGAGATGGTTGGAAGGAACGAGATTCGTGACGCTCGCATCTATCTTGACGCTAATTCGGTAAGTGTCAGTGCTTCGCGACGGGATTCGCAGCAGCGCGTAAGCACGACACTTTCCTACGGTGATTGGCAGGATCTGAAAGAAAGATTGATCGATAGTGGGGCAACGGTTGAGTACACAAATCAGAAGAAAGACGATTGGGTTTTGCTGCTTCTCAATGGCTTGCCTCTCCTGCTGCTCGTGGTGTTTTGCCTCTTCCTCATGCAGCGAATGAGAGCGGGAGCGTGGCGAGGGGCGCAAACTAGTTTGCCAAAAACGCATACCGGCATCGGTTACGATTTGCATCGGCTGGAATATGGGAGACCGCTGATCATTGGCGGGATTGAATTGCCGTTTGACAAAGGACCAGTCGGGCATTCGGATGGCGACGTGCTCGCCCACGCTCTTTGCGACGCGTTGCTGGGCGCCGCGGGCCTCGGCGATATCGGCACGCATTTTCCGGACACCGATCCGCAATGGAAAGGCGCGAACAGCCTGCTCTTCCTGGAACACGCCAAAAAGCTGCTCGCCGACAAAAACTTTGCTATCGAGCACGTCGACGCCGTGGTCGTTACGGAAAAACCAAAGCTCGGCCCGCACTTTCCGAAGATGCGCGAAGCCCTCGCCAAAGCTCTGGGCGTTTCCGCAGACAAAATCCACCTGAAAGCCAAGACCAACGAAGGCGTCGACGCCGTCGGCCGCGGCGAAGCCATCGCCGCCCACGTCGTCGCCACCCTCTCCAGCCGCTAGAGCCTGGTTTTACGCATGCCCTCTGAAGAAAAAATGAATTCATCAGTGGTCGCGGTGAATCCGTGGACGTCGGCGGATGTGACCGCGATTCTCCGGGAGCGCGGCTGGCTGACGGTGGAACTCACTCCGGAAGTGGATGCTTGGTGCGTGCACGCGGCAGCTATTCTTGGCGCTCACGCCGCTGACCGCGCCGCCCTCAACGAATTGCTGGCACTCGTCTTTCACTATGACGCGCAGCAAATCCTTGCTCGCGTGGAAACGCACGAAGTGCTGGCGCGTTACGCCGCGCGCGACGTGCTGCGGCATTTGGCGCTGTTACTCCTGGACGGAGCGCCGCTGAACTCCGAGCGGTTCAAAGAAATCTTCGCCGCGGTGAAAGAGCAATTGAAATTGCCGGGGCGCGAGATGCTTTATCCAATGCGCCTGGCGCTCGCTGGCCGGCCTGGCGACGGCTCGCTCGACCGCGTTATTTTGCTGCTCGACGAAGCGGCGGTGCTGCCTTTTGCCGTTCCCGTGAAGTCCGCGCGTGTGCGTATTTTGGAGTTTTGCGCGGCCTTAGATTGACTGCGTCGGCGGAAAGGGCCAGCAGGCTCCGCCACTACAAAGAAGTCGGACTCCCCTGTACACTGTGCTTTCCATGGACAAATTAACTGGGATTCATGCGGTGAAAGAAGCGCTCGAGGCGCAGCGCCCCATCGACCGCATCGCCATTGCCAAGGGCCGGCAGGATACGCGCATCGAAGAAATCGTGCAGCTCGCGCGAAAGCAGAGCATTCCGGTGCGCTTCGAGGAACGCGGCCAGCTCGACCGGCTGGCCAATTCGAAAGATCACCAGGGTGTGGTCGCCGTTGCTGCGGCGCGGACAGCCGCAACTCTCGAGGATCTTCTCGCGAGCGCGAATTCAGGAAGCGCTCAGAAGGGGCTTATTGTTCTGCTTGATGGCGTGGAAGATCCGCACAATCTGGGAGCGATCGTTCGAACCGCGCTGGCTGCGGGCGCGCATGGCGTCGTGATTCCTGAACGCCGCGCCGCCGGACTCACTGACGCCGTCGCGCGCTCTTCGGCCGGAGCGCTCTCGCATTTGCCCGTGGCCAAAGTGACGAATCTCGCGCGCGCGATGGAAGAACTGAAGGAAGCCGGCTACTGGCTTGTGGGACTGGATGAGCGCGCCGACAAGCTGTATACGGAAGTGGACTACACTTCGCCAGTGGGCATCGTGCTCGGCAGCGAAGGCCAGGGCCTGCACGAATTGACACGCAAGCGCTGCGACTTCGTCGTTTCGCTCCCCACCAGCGGTCCCGTGAAATCCCTTAACGTTTCCGTCGCCGCCGGCGTCGTCCTTTTCGAAGCCCTCCGCCAGAGGGCTTCTTCTCAGAGGCGTTGAGTCCTTATGAGCGAGGCGAAGATCGCTGTTGGGTCATTTTCAAGCTGGCTATTGTTCCGGTGCATTTCCCTTTTCTCGCTCATTGGCGGTTTGGTTCTTATTCTTACCAACGTACATCCACTCAAGTTGGAATTTTTCTGTATGGGTATGTTCGTGGCACTAGTTGGCCTCGCGAGTGCTCATGACCAGATTTACGGTGTGGCTGACGAGGACGGAATTCATTACCGTCAATACTTTGCTTCAAGATTTCTCAAGTGGGAAGACATTGCGACTATTAGCTGGGCGCATGCAGGCATTGTTTGCTTTGATTTGAAAGGTCGAGGGCGCTCTCATAAAACCCTTACGGCCCAATCGCTACAGAATAGGTCATGGGCAGAATTGCTTTCTGAAGAGCCGGAGGTTATCCGATGGCTCGCCTTGGTTAAGCCGGCGACTGCGGATGGAATAGAAATTCGATATCCCCAAGCCACCTTGCCCCCGCTGTTCCGCTGGAATCCTCTCAAGGCCAATCGGATTGTGCAGTTCATTTTCGTCTTAGCTGTGATAATTCTGATTTTCTCGATGATCTACGCTCGTAGATAGAGCATGGAAAACGCGACGACGGTTTCTACTTGTCGTACTGAATCAGCGAAAAAACATCCACGCCATTCAGCTTCTTGCGGCCGCCAAGAAATGTCAGTTCGACCGCAAACGCCGCTCCTTCCACGGTACCTCCGAGCTTCTGAACGAGTTTGCAAGTTGCCGCAGCGGTTCCGCCAGTAGCCAGCAGGTCATCGCAGATGATCACGCGCTGTCCCGGCTTTACCGCGTCTTCGTGAATCTCTAGCGTATCTGCGCCATATTCCAATGCATACGAAATGCTTGCCGTTTTGGCGGGCAGCTTCTTCGGCTTGCGGACCGGCACAAAGCCCGCGCCCAGCCGGTACGCTAGCGCTGGCGCAAAAATGAAACCGCGCGCCTCGATGCCCGCCACCACGTCAATCGTATGACCGTCGTAGTGCTCGCAGAGCCTGTCGATCAGCGTGTGAAATCCTTGCTTGTCTTTCAGCAGTGTGGTCAGGTCATAGAACAGAATCCCCGGCTTCGGGTAGTCCGGCACTTCGCGGATCAACTTCTTCAAATCATTCATCAACACGTTCTCCTCGTTGTTGGAGTTCCATCGATTTCCTTCCTGGCGCCATCAAGCAGTAGGATTGATCACAAAGCTGCCGTCGTACTGCGTTTCCACGGGCGCGGGCTCTTCCAGCACTTCCGTCACGTCAGAGCCCAGCGGACCGCGCTCCAGCAGCCTTCGCAATTCCTTATGCTGCTCGACCGTCCCTATGGCGAATACTTCCACGCGCCCGTCGCGAAGATTTCGCACAAATCCGCTGACTCGCTGCTTTTCCGCGATGCGTTGCGTGTAGAAGCGGAATCCCACGCCCTGGACCATGCCGGACACAAAATAGCGTTTAGCTGACCTGGTTTCGCTCACGAACCGCAAAATTGTAGCAGAGCCGAAACGTTTCTTCCTCTTGCGCGGGAGGAAGATTGCCCTATCAGTGGACTTCATTCTACCTTGCGTTACACTGTCAACCGATGAACTTGGCTGGGGCCGCTTCACCTTCTCAGGCCGCCCCGAAGAGGGCTGCGCGCATCCAAGTATTTATGACCCAAGCCAGACCAAATCCCAGCGACCTTGGCAATTTGCACTTGCTCCCTGCGCTTCTTTTCCTTTCTGTCCTGACTTTTGGCGCACCATCGCTCCTCGCTCAGGACGCGCCGCAGGGACCGATTGCGCCGCCGCCCGACCATCACGTCGTGCGCCTCAGCAGTGAGCCCGAACCGCCTGCGCCGCCTTCCCTCCCTGAGCCCGAGATCATCCGCCGCTTTTCGCAGAAGGAAGATGAGTATCTCGCCACGCACATGCATTTCACTTACAAGAAAACGATTCGCATCGAGGAATTCGGCCCGGACGGCAAGCCTTCCGGCGAATTTGTGCTGGTGATGGAACCAGCGCGCGACGCTGACGGGAAACTGTACGAAAAGGTCGTGCAGCGGCCGCAATCCACTATGCAGCACTTTTTTCTACGCTCGGAAGATCTCGAAGGCCTCGGGCGCATTCCCGCGTTTCCGCTGACCACGAAGCAGCTCGCTAATTACAACTTGAAGTACTTGGGCAAAGAGCAGGTTGACGAAGTGGACTGTTACATTTTTCAGGTGAAGCCTAAAACGGTCGAGCGTCAGAAGGCTTTTTTCGACGGCATCGTGTGGGTAGACGCGAAATACCTGGAAGTGGTGAAGACCTACGGCCAGTGGATGACCGACCTCGGTCCCATGCACGTCGTCAAGGACTTGCCTTTCAGTTTGTTCGAGACGTATCGCGAAAATGTCGAAGGAAAATACTGGTTTCCCAACTATTCGCGCTCCGACGACACCGCGGAAATAAAAGGCCAGCAGATTCCTGTGCGCATGGTCATCAAGTGGACGGACTTCAAACCGCTTCCGCTCACTCCGCAATCCGCCACGGCGAGCCCGCCTGCTCCCGCTAATCCATAATCCTTCACGCCTCCGGCAGACGCGAGATTCATCTTGATCCGTTGCGCAATCGGTCCAAAACGCCCGGCAGCTCTTCGAGCGAGTTGAGAAGGAATTCCGGCCTCGCTGCACGCAGGCGCTTTTCCGTCGGATAAGGACCCAACACGCCAATTGCCAGTACGCCCGCGCTCCGCGCCATCTCCACATCTTGCGGCGCATCGCCTACATACACGCAGCAACTCGCTTTCAACTCCATTTTCTTCAACGCGAGCCGCAGCGGCGCCGGATGCGGCTTTTTCTTTAACGTATCTCCGCTGCAAACACGCACCGCAAATAGCCGCGTCAGGCGAAACTCGCGCAGTTGACGCGCCACGCGGTCGTTATCTCCGCTGGTCACCAGGCCCAGGTGGTGCCTCCGGCCTACTGCATCGAGCACTCGCCGCACTCCCGGAATGAGCTGGGGCCGGTGTTCTGCATAGTGCGCGCGCCACGCGCGGTCGGCATCGCTCCAGTGTCTGCGCGGCAACTTTGCTGCGCGATACACCTGATACCAGTTCGGTGAATAGTGCCTCTCCAATTCCTCGATTCCCCAACCGATTCCCATTTCCTTGAACATCGCCAGGTACGCCGACGTATCGGCATGATAGGAATCAATCAGGGTGCCATCCCAATCAAATAGCACACCTTGCAAGCACGGTTTCTGTTTCGCCGCCATCGCGCATCAGAGTAACAGAAAAATTTCTGGTGAGTTGTGATTCTGGCTGGCTTGTTAAAGATTTCGAGACGCGACGGGACACCTTAAATGGTGAATGAGAAGAGCGGTGCGAGCTAAGGCTTTAGAAAACGCGAAGGCAAGTCATCATCGCGATCGAACTGCACGTCATCGAAACACGCGGCCAGGCCGTACCATCCCGGCATGGCTGCCGCTTCAGTTCGGCAAACATGCGCCAGCGTGGTCATGACCACGCTCCCCATGCCCATGGGCTTGCTCACCAGCACAACTTCCAGCATGATTCGCGCTCCAACCGCCAGTTGCTTCGGGCACAGAAAATAAACGCCGGTCGAGCTGATATTGCGCATCACCAGCGTGATGGGATGCTCCTCCGGCACTCCGCCCACGACGCTCAGGCGCAGCGGCAGCTTCAGCTTGGCGCGCGGATATTGACGTTGCTCGGGGTGCGCGCCCACCGCATGGGTTGGCACGCGAACAAACCGCCGGGGAAGAGAAGATCGCAACAAGGGAACGACGCGCAGCGAGGGAGTTCGCGGCCGCAAAGGCAATTCCGTCACAACCTGCGGCTTCGGTGCCGCATCTCGCGGCTCCGCCACGGTCTTGCCTGGCCAGGGTTCTGCTGGAAATGCGCGGTTCGTCGCGCTCATTTCGCCCCTCAGAGACGAAATTTCTACACGTGCTGGATTTGGCCCAACAAGCTACTGCTCTCTTTAACTTTCTGGAATTGCCCCTCCACGCCCGTCCGTGTGGGGGCGCTAACATCGCATGTGCAAAAGTTGATGTCAACCTGTGGAAAACAGCGGAAGTGTCTTATCCTCTAACACATAGTAATAGTACGTAAACTTACCCACTATATTCTGTGGATTTCCAAGGGGAAAGCACAACCAATATGGTTCTCGAACCAACGCCCTTTTCCTGCTATTTCTAGCCGATTGGAAGTTCGTCCGGATTGTGGATGGTTTGTTGATCCTTTTCGGATGGATTTGGCATCCAATCGCGGCTACTTTCTAAGACTTTGGCGACCTCAACGTAAACCATGTCCACTACCTCTCCTCCAGTTGACAGCACGCGGCCGGCAAGGGCTCCCGAGACGGCGCCGTCCCTCCATACCCACGGACACACCGCCGCGACGAACCTGGTTCTGGCAGCCTTCGGCGCCGTGTACCTCCTCTGGGGTTCCACCTATTTGGCTATGCGCGTGGGAATCGAGACCATCCCCCCGCTGATGCTGGCCGGCCTGCGCCACTTTACCGTGGGGGTGCTCCTTTACCCTCTGTTGCGATGGAAGACTGGCGTCCGCCCGACCGCCACGCATTGGAAAACGGCCTCGGTGACCGGCGTCCTGCTCCTGTTCGTGGGGAATGGCGGCGTCTGCTGGGCGGAACAGGTCGTGCCCTCGGGGATTACTGCTTTGCTCGTGGCAATGGTCTCTCTCTGGCTGGTCATTGTGGACTGGCTGCGCCCCGGCGGCCACCGGCCCGTGCCAAAAGTCTTGCTCGGGCTGTTTTTGGGCTTTGGCGGAATGGCGCTCCTGGTCGGGCCCGCTCATCTGGGAGGCTCGGAGCGGGTGGATCTGCGCGGAGTCGCGGTTTTGGTGGTCGCGTGTTTCGCCTGGGCTTGCGGCTCCCTTTACTCCAAGCATGGCGGAATGCCTGGCTCCCCCCTTCTCGGCGTTGCCATGCAGGGTCTCGTCGGCGGCGCCGTACTCCTCCTGGCTGGCATTCTCACGGGAGAATCTCATCACTTTCATTTTGCTGCCGTCTCCTTGCGTTCCTGGACCGCGCTGGTTTACCTGATCGTATTTGGCTCCGGCATCGGCTTCACCGCGTACCTTTATATTTTGCAGAAGAGCACCGCCGCCCGCGTAGCTACTTATGCGCTCGTGAATCCCGTGGTGGCGCTGATTCTCGGCTGGCTGCTTGCGGACGAAGCCATCTCGCTGCGCACGGTTGCCGCCACCATTGTGATTCTTACGGCAGTCGTTCTGGTCATTATCGCTCCGCACCCCGCCCCTGCGCGCAAAGAAGACTTGGAACCTGTTCCCGCCCCGGGCGAAGTCTGAGTTTTGGTGTCTAGCTCTCTTGCTGAGAAGCCACAAAGATGTCATCCCGAACCCGCTCGCGCATTTTGCGGGCGGTGTGAGGGATCTGCTTTTAGTTTCTCCCGCGTGGCGCCGGCTCAGCTATCCGCATCAAATCCACTTTGCCGCCCCTTTCCGGATAGAATGGTTTTTCTGGTTGTTCTAAGTTGTGTTCATGTATAGGACAACGAACATGACACACACACCAAGCAATCTCTCGCAAGCCATCACGCCGCACGCTGCAACACGCTACTGGAGGGCCACGCGGGCGCGCGACCCTCGCGCCGACGGCACTTTCGTCCTTGCCGTGCGCTCGACGCGCATCTATTGCCGCCCGTCGTGCCCGGCACGCCGGCCGCTGCGGCGCAACGTCACCTTCTTTCGCACGCGCGAGGAAGCGGAGCGCCAAGGCTACCGCCCTTGCCTGCGCTGCCGCCCCAACGAAATCCCCGGCCCCGTCGCGCTGGTTCAGCGTGCCGCGGACCTGCTCGCGCAATCTTCCGATGAAACGCTGAGCCTGCGCCAACTGGCGCAAACGCTCGGCGCCACGCAATCCACCTTGCGCCGCGCCTTTCTGCAAGTCACTGGGCTGAAGCCCCGCGAACTTGCCGAAGCGCTTCGTCTCAAGCGCTTCAAAGCCCTGATGCGCGCTGGCAAAAGCATCACGGACGCGCTTTACGAAACGGGTTACGGCTCGTCCAGCCGCGTCTATGAGCGCAGCAACGCGCAACTGGGCATGACGCCCGCCACGTATCGCAAAGGAGGATTGGGCATGAAGCTCGGCTACACCATCGTCAAATCGCCGCTCGGAAAAGTTCTCGTAGCCGCCACGGAGCGCGGCGTTTCGGCGGTCTATCTTGGTGACGAGGAAAGCAAGCTCCTCGCGGAGCTCCGCGATGAATATCCGCGTGCGGAAATTGCCGCCGCCTCGAACGGCTTCGAGCGCTGGGTGAAGGAAGTTCTGCAGCGCATCGAGGGCCGCCCGCCGCACTTCGAGCTTCCGCTCGATCTGCAAGCCACCGCATTCCAGCGCCGCGTGTGGAAGGAGTTGCAACGCATCCCGCGCGGCCGCACCCGCACTTATTCTCAAGTCGCCCGTTCGCTCGGCCAGCCTAAGGCTGTCCGCGCGGTGGCTCGCGCTTGCGCCACGAACCCCGTTTCCATCGTCGTGCCCTGCCATCGCGTCATTCGCGAAGACGGCGCGCTGGCCGGCTACCGCTGGGGCCTCTCCCGCAAAGAGCAGCTCCTCGCCTCCGAACGCTCCGCCTCCTAATCCCGCCCGTCATTTCGAGCGAAGCGAGAACTTCCCTTCTCTCCGAGCGGTTTCTGTGAGGAGAAATCTCTCTTCGCTATCTCCGAATGTAGCGCCGCCCTTCAGGGCGGCATCTTACATCCCGCCTTTGTAGAGGCCGGGCTTGAGCCCGGCTCATGTTAGGCGGCCTAGAGCGGCGGCAATCCCAACGCTCGCAGTCGGCGGTGATACCTTCTCCTCGACCTTATCACCGAAGGGTTTCGCGAAGGCCTCTTCAAGGAGTAGAATCCACTCGCAACGGGCATGGAGGAAAGCTATGCGTGCCGACAGAGTGGAAGTTTCCTGGGACCAGACGAAATCCAACTGGCTCGTGCGGATCGTGACGGGAGAAGAAGTGATTCGGCGCCATTGCAAGGCGCCGAAGGATGCGGATGAACAGACACTCCGCTCCGTAGCCAAGAAAACCATTCAGGAAGAAGGCTACGAGCCGGAGGTCGCGGAACTCAGCATTCGCCGCTAGCCCGCCGGGATCGCCAATCTCCCGATTGGCGCTTTTCCGGTTCCGCGCCGCTCGCGCCTGCGCCACCAATCCGTCTCCATCGTCGTCCAGTGTCATCGCGCGATTCGTGGCAGGCCTTGTCTTTTCCGCTCTCCGCTTTTGCGTTCTGCGTTCTGCCTTCTGCGTTCTGCTTTCTACCTTCTGCTTTCCGCCTTCTGCTTTCTGCTTTCCGCCTTCTGCTTTCTGCGTTCTGCCTTCTGCCTTCTGCCTTCTGCCTTCTGCCTTCTCTTTATTCTCTACTTTCCCGCCCTGCACGGAAACGCCCCCGCCAACGCCAGCGACGCGATGTACCGTGTCGCGCGGTGCGCTTTCTCCGGATGGTCCGCGAGGTATTTCTTTATCACGCGAACGATTCGCATCGTGCTCTCTCCATTGGGCACGCACGCCAGCCGGTCCCTTCGCGGCACGCCCAGCAGCTCATCATGCACCAGGAAGCCCTCGGCAAACCCCGCCACCCAGCCAAAGCACGTAGCATCCCGCGACACCCGCGCCGCGTCTCGGCTCCCCTCGGCGTCCTTTTCAATGCCTGCACCCTTTTCAAGCCCCACACTCGAGCAGACTTCCAGGAAGTCTCTGCCCGACCGGCTGATATCCGGCTGCTCCGGTGTGCTCTTTGGAGAAGTGCTCGCGGGCAAACCAACCAGGAAGAAACCCAGCAACGCAGCAATAAGCAGTAGACGCACAGCAGCCTCCCATCCGTCGCGCGATTCTACGTCCGATTCTCGATGCTGTCAGCCGCGCGGCCGCCTTTTCCGTAATCCTTTGTAGGGGCAGAGCACTGCTGTGCCCGCTTTTGTGGCACAGGCATTCCTGCCTAGGCTCTTTTCCTGTCCTCGTAGGGGCACGATATATCGTGCCCTTGTAGTGGCGGGTCTTCAGACCGCGCCTTGCTCTCATGCTTTTGTCACGGGCTTTGGCTTCCACTTCTCATAACGATCGATTGGCTTTTGGTCTACTGGGAAGATTTCATGGAAGCCAGCGTGAACATTGCTCGCCATCTTGCGAACGATGCCGACAATTCGGTGTGCCGTCTCAACCGATTCCCGTAACGCCTGCCCGAGACGAACGCTTTCACCGCTGTCGTTGATGTACTTCTGGTCCGCCTCACCGCCAAAGTGCTCATAAACGTGCCGTCGGTGGAACATCAGTTTCGCGAAAGCTCTTTCGTCTTCCGTCAAATCCTTCGCGATGCTGATGTCAAACATCTCTCGCATGTTTCGCTCAACTGTCTGGAAGTCGTGAAACCGCCCTTTTTGTAGACGCGTCTTTCTTCCGGGCGTCAGCGGCACACGCTTGACGAGCTGTTCGACGTACTGACCGACAAATGAATCGAAGGCGGCTACAGCTTCCTTCGCGCACGTTTCGTACGGTCCTCCAGAATTGACTCGGCTCCGAAGCCCTGGAGTGGTCCTTTCGAGGAAGATATTCAGGTCGTTTCTCGTTCCGCATTCAGTGCAATAGCCGAATGTCCCGAGAATATCGTTGAAAGCGTTGCACGCGGCGCAGGTGTAGCTGTTCTGCTGGCTTTGCTCTGCGTAGTAAAAAGCCGGCTTCTCGGCGACAGCGGCATCAGCAGCGTCGGCGACCGCATCAAGGTCAATCACGTATTCCCCGCCAGCATCGGTCTGCAAGGCTTCATCCATCTTCGAGCACCACTGTTGAACATAGGCCCGTTGCTCGTCGGTCATGAACTCGACCACCGCACCGAAAAATCCGCAGTACGGGCAGAACTGTGCGTGTTCGCTTCGCCAGTAACCCGTGCAAGCAGGGCATTTGTGACCATATTTCCCTTCGCTGTCAGAACCAATGAAAACGGGATAGCAGCCTGGAATTGGCGGAGGATTGTGAACTGAGCCGATACCTCCCAGCATCATTTGGGCGACAACGAGGCCCGGACGCAGCGCATACACCGCAAAGAATCCTGCTGCGTTCGGACGGCAGTGATTCCAAGTTAGATGGTAGCCCTTATGACCCGTGGAGGGGTCGAGGCTGACGGTGATCGTACATTTTCCGCCCGAATGGGCTATCGTCCGAAATTCAAGCTTGGGGTCCGGGGCCGTATCCATACAGAGTCCTTTCCGGAGCCTGAAAAAGAAAGCCCCAGTTAGTTCACTCTAGCATGGCCTGTGAAGGTAGAAAAGATAGCGAAAAGCGGTGGAAGGAAAGCCTCGTGTATCCGACAACAGCATATAAATTGTCTCTTGTCCGCAACATTTGCGCTCCGAGCAGCATCCAAGAAATAAGAAACCCTGCAAAACGTGTTGAGCCTAACGGTGCGGAAAAACGCATGATTGACGGATTGATGGGACTCCCGACTGACAAAGAGACTGTGGTATTCGTGTGCGGGAAGTGGACGGGTGGGCAACCCTCATGCAACGAGAGGGGGGTGCGGCCGACGGAGGTTGCAGCCTCCGTTGCCTCTCTCCCGTCGCTATGCTACCTTCCTCGTAACGCTTTCCACCAAGGAACGACCTCATGTCCTCTGACACGTCCTTCAAAGGCTGGACTCTCGGAATCCTGGGCACCGTCATCGCCACGGTTCTCATCTTCGTCATCGAGCAGAGGCTGACGCATCCAACTCCTTCTCCGAAGCCGCGCGACACCATCATCCATGTCGCTGGACAAGTCCTCGATCCTTCGAAGCACGTTCTCGAGAATGTCCATGTCACCGTCCAGGTCTCAACCTACGACAAGTCTCAGCCGACGGATTCCCTCGGCCGTTACAATTTGTCAGTCGAGAACGTCAACCCCGAGCTGAGCGGCTCGATCAAGTGGGAAGCGGCCGGCTTCAAAACGGTAACCTACAACGAGACTCTTCAACAGATGAGTAGCCGGGACAGTGTGGTGCTCGATGCGCTCGGGCCCGCCCCGCCCGGCGGCCTTGGCGCCACTCCTGGAGGCGTGGTCATTCATTCCGCTGTCGCTCAGTACGTCAAGCGCCCAGACTTCGCACGCTTGGTCGTCCCTGTGCATCATTAGTCTTAAAGCGGGTTCCCACCCTTCGCCCTTGGTTTTTGAAATGAGCCGGGGCTGAGCGAAGCCGAACCATGGGAGATTCTGGCGTGTGGGCAACCCTTGCGCAGCAAGACGGGGTGCCGCACCCTTCGGGTTTAAGGGTGCGGGTTTTGACTTTGCGTTTTCTTGTACGTCTCGCCCCACCCAAAACCATTCACCCCGCCATCCTTGCCATCTTGTAACTTATAAGTTACAATAGAACTGAGGATCGATTGGGAGCCGGGTTACCGGGTTTATTACGCGATAGTCGGCAAGGAATGTGTGTTGCTTCTCTGCGGCGGGGACAAACGAAAGCAGTCCGCGACATTGCGCGGGCCCTGGAATACCTCAAAGATTACAAAGAAAGGACCGGAACCTCATGAAACGCAAAACCAGCACTTCGCACGACGACGCCATCGTTCGGCGGGTCCGCAAGGAAGCAGAATTTGCTGCTGAGTATTTGAAAGCCGCGTTGGAAGATGGGGACGAGCCCAGCGTTCTTCTCATTGCTTTGCGCCACCTTGCCCAAGCGCAGGGTATCGCCAACGTCGCCAAGGCTGCCGGTATTGAGCGCGAGAGCCTTTACCGCGCTCTTTCCGCGCATGGCAATCCGCGTCTCTCCACGCTGGTCGCCGTTACCAAGGCCATCGGGCTAAGACTCACCGTCGAAGCCGCCTGATGCGCCAAAAAGCTCTCTCTATCGGCGCATTGTGTCCGCACTGCGCCATTCAACCCGCCATCCCGACCGCTCAAACCCCATTTTCGACCGCTCCCTGCTTAATACTTGACTACTTGATACCCGCCATGCTACCTTTCCTCGTGCTTATTCACACTGAGCCCCGAAGCGTTCACTCTAAACCTCGATCGAACTCTTCGGCTGCGCCTGAAAGTGCCGGCCTCCACCCCGCAGTTTTGAGTCCCTCCATTGCAGCCTGCCAGCGCCCTTTGCTGCCCCTTTGTTTCCAACAACTTACAACAATCAAGTTTAGTAACCACTTTGTTTTGAAAACGATACGAATTGCCCGGGGGGTGTCGGGGGTACTCCTTTTCCTTCCCTCATTACTTCGTTATTTCATTACCTCGCGCTCGCTGCTAACTCCTTTAGAATGAGCAGTTGCGCGATTTGGCGTGCTAAGTCTTTTAGAATGCGCAGTTCCAAAAACAGGGTTTTGTAAGTCCTTTAGAATGCGCAGTTGCGAAAAAAAGTGGGGGGGGAGGTGGGGAACTTAGCCGCGCGGCTTGACGCGTGTCACGCCTTTGGGCCAGTCCTGCTTGAACTCTTTGTCGCCGACTTTGAGGTTCTTCATCTCGTTGGTGTAGTGAAACAGGAAGTAATCGCCGGAGCCCGCTTCAAAGAACTTCTGCTGCACGGGGAGCCAGGAAGCTTCATCCACCCACATTTGAATCTTGCTGATTTGATTGCGGACCGCATCGGACTTGGGGGTCAGCTCGAGGACCACGGTTTTCTTGCTGTCGAAATCTTCCTCGTCCACAATGGAAACCAAATAGCCCTTCTCGATATTCTCGCCTTTCGTGCCGAAGCCGAGAAGGACGTATTGATCGACCATCTGGCGGTTCTTGCCGAGGTTGTATTCTTCGACGCGGTTGATCTTCGGGTTGAAGAGGAACAGGTTGTCACCCTCGCGCAGAATCGTGCGCGGATCTGGTTTGGTGATTTCGATGCGCATCTTTTCGTCGCGTCGGACGAAGATGTGTCCCGTTTCCGTGGACGTATCTTTCACCACGGCCGTGTACTTAGTGTGTTCGAGATCGGCAGTCAGCGTGTGGAAGTCCTGCGCGGACTTATCCATCATGCCGAGCACGCCTTTAATGGTCCATTTTGCGTTGGCCTGCGCGTGAAGGGTCAGGTAATCACCGGCAACGCAGCCAAGCACTGCCAGCGCCAGAGCGAGCAGCGGACTACACCGACGCATCCTCGAAGAACGCAATCCTGTGTGCCTCATAAAGAGTCCCGCAATCCTAACATATATAAAGAGATGCGCGAACCAGCGGCGCCGTTTCGCGAAGTGGCTAATGCCGGATCTCCACCTGGTACGCAATCACCAGGCCCTGTTCGTCGCGCACCGGCTCGATTTTGGAAATGGAGAAGTTGCCATTGCGCAATTCCGGCAGCGCCTGCTGCAGTGCTGTGTGGAGATCGCCTTGCAATGCGAACTTCGGCGGCGTCAAGATTCGCGCGTCCACACGATAGGTCTGCCGGTTTCCGTCTCTTGAGAGGAGCAGCACCTGGCCTGCCGCCGCCGGCCCGCCAGCTTCCGGAAGATCGCGGAACCAATACCTTGGCGTGAGCAGCACGAACACCAGAATCAAGATCACCGCGACGTCGTACTGCCACGTGGTGCGCTCGTACGCCCAGAAAAACGTTTTCGAGAGAATCTGCCGCAGGCTCGCCATGTCAGTCTGCGGGGACGCCGTCGACGATGACGCCGTCGCGCATGTGCACCACGCGATCAAAGTACGTTGTCGCTTCGGGATTGTGCGTGATCATGACGACGGTCTGGCCAAGCTCCTTGTTCAGTTGCCGGAGCATCTGGAGGACGATTTCGGAGTTTTTGGAGTCGAGGTTCCCGGTAGGCTCGTCGGCCAGAAGAATTTTCGGCTCGTTGATAATCGCGCGCGCGATGGCCACGCGCTGCTGCTCGCCCCCGGAAAGTTCCGAAGGCTTGTGTTGCAGCCGCCCGGCGAGGCCGAGCATCTGCGTAACCACATCAAAGCGGTGCGGGTCGAATCCGTCGCCATGGATGAACTGCGCAATGGCGATATTGCCTTTTGCTGTGAGCGTGGGAAGCAAATTGAAGCGCTGAAAGACGAAACCGATTTTGCTGCGGCGCAGCTTGGTGCGCGCGGAATCGCTCAGAGCGGTGAGGTCATTGCCATCAACGAGAACTCTGCCGCGCGTCGCTTGCGCCAGCCCGCCGATCACGTAGAGAAGCGAAGATTTTCCGCATCCCGAGGGCCCCATGACCGCGACGGATTCTCCAGGGAGGACTTCGAAATTGACGCCGCGCAGCGCCGGCACTTCCACTTTGCCCGCGCGGTAAAGCTTCCAAAGGTTTTCGGTCCTGAGTATCGGCTCCACGCTCTTTTTTTCCTGAAGAATGCGGCTTTCCGCAGGTTCGGTTATTGTAACTGCGATTGCCATTCGTGCCTAGCCGTGCCGCGCGCTGCGCGGTCCTTTCTCGTTTGGCTTCAACCTGTCCTTGTTTCGCTGCGACCCGCGAATCCCATTTCTTTTGTACTCTGCGACTCTACTTTCCTTGCTGCGCCCTGTTACTTTCCTTCCTACTCCCTGTCAGGCAGTCTCGTTCTTACTTAGTCGTAGGACAAAGCCTCCACCGCATCTTTGCGGCTGGCCATCCACGCGGGATAACTCGCGCCAAGCATCGCTCCAGCCAACGCGATCATGCCCGCGTTGAAAATCCATTCCGTTGTAATCAAGATCGAGAGCGTGGGGAATTTCCAGAGAAATCCCGCGCGCACGAGATAACTCAGGCCAACCCCTGCGGCTACACCGAGCAAGCAAAGGGCCGCGGATTCGGAGAGCACGGAGCGAACGACGAACCAGTGGTTGGCGCCGAGGGATTTCAGCACGCCGATATCGCGCGTGCGCTCGATCACCGTAGTGTACATCGTGAGAAAAATCACCAGCAGGCCGATGCAAACGGCGAGCGCAATCATTGCATTAATGAACGAGTTCAGGCCGGGTATATTCGTGGAAGTCATCAAAGAAAGAAAATCTTTCAGCGGGCGCACGGTATAGCTGGGCAAAAGGTGGCGCATTTCCTCCATCACGTCCTCGGTGTGTTCCGGGCGTGTGCATTTCACGAGAAAGATGGAGGCTTTGTCGCGCGCGGCGGAGAGTTCCTGGAGAGTGGATAGGGGCACGAAAAGCCTCGCGCCTTTGCCGTGCTCGACGATGCCGGCAATGTGCCAATCGTGGTTGAGGACATTGTAGGTGTCGCCGACTTTCAAGTTTTTGGCTTTGGCGGCCCAGTCGTCTATCAGCAGATCGTCGGGACCTTCCATGTCGTGACCAGCGATGAAAACAAATCCGCCGGAGACCGCGTGAAAACTGTCTTTGTCGATGCCCCAAATCGTTTCGACCGCGCCACTGGAATTGAATTGAAGCAGGGCGGGTGCGACGGCCTGGACGTATTTCAGCTCGCCGACTTTTTCACCGATTTTTATCGGCATAGGCGAGCCGCTGAAATTGATGATGATGGAGGCGGCGGGCGGCTGAAGCATGATGTCCGCGCCGATGCCTTCGATTCTCTTAGCCGTCTCGGTGAGCAGGCCGCTGGTCAGGCCAACGATGAGGATCACGAGAGCGACCTCCACGGCGACGCCCATTGCGCCGATGAGCGTGCGCATCGGACGATGCAGCAGGTTGCGAAGGATGAGTTCGCCCATCATCAGGGTTTACTCTCGGTGGCCGGTTTGGCGTCCGCGGTTTCGCCGACGTGGACTAGTTCCGCTCCCGCGGGCTGCTCGAGTTTGAAGCGGTCTGCGGGAATTTCATCATTCACGGCAACCTTGGTCACCTGCAATTCCAGCTTGTAATCGTCGTGCGGCCGATCGATCTGAATGTTGCGCGGAAAGGAGGTTATGCTGGTTGGCGCTTGCGTAGAGGTTGTGGAAGCTGCGGACGCGCTGCTTTGAGCCGTCGTTGAGCTATCGAGCGGCTCCCAATCCGAGAAGGAAACATCCGAAAGCAGCGTGCCTTTCGGGCCGAAGTTCAGGATGCGCGCCACCTGAAGATTCGCGCGGTCAAACCAGATTTCGCGCAGCACTTCGAGTTGGTAGCCGCCGCGCAGAACGGTCAGCACGTAATAGCGCCCTTGTTCGTTGTTGAATTCCCGCATGGTTACTGCTTCTTCCTTGCGAATTTCGGGCCAAAGCAGCGCGTCCAGCAAATGCTGTGGGCGAAGATTTTCGATCGGCTTGGCGCTGCTCTTTTCCCCTGCCACGGCACCTACCAGGAATTTGTTTTTCGTGGGGATCGAGACGCGGAAAGTATCTCCGTCGCTGGCCATATCGAACACCGTCTTTCCAATCACCGGGGCCTGCCCGATCATGCGAATTTCCGCGGGGCGCTCCGCGAGCAAGAAGGCTTTCACCTCGTGATACTCTTCGATGACGCCGCTGTATCTGGAGCCGGCGGTGGGCTTGAGCTCTACCGTGGCGTTCAGTGTTTTCGTGCTCCGGGCGATGGCATTGTAGGCGGCGAGCAACTCCTCGCGCGTGGCGTCCTTAGCTACGGGCCGCTGCGCGGGCGGATAATCGTGGTGGCCCGTAATGGTCCCGTGGCAGCCGCAAGAAATAGCCGCCAGTGTCACCAGTAACAGGCATGTCTGTACACATCGCATCAATAAGTTCCGCGCTTTCACACGTAAATCAAGCAATCTAACAACCAGTCGGAGGCCCGTCAATCGAGGCGGTGCGAGTACGAAAACGTCTTCAATTGGGCCGCGCAATGTGGATATCAAATTTTTGGATCGCCGGGCGCACCCGCCGGATAATTTCACTGGGCCAGAGCGTCTGGCTCAAAACTGTTACCCAGCCGTCTTCCGGCTCGCAGACCGCGCAAAATGTGTACCGCGCGTAGGCCTGCTGGTAGGCATCCAACCCGCGCTTGGAAAGGTCGCCCTCGAGCGCGGCATCGGCGGCTTGCGCGGCATTTCCTGCGCGGATACCAAAGGTTTCGGTCTCGAAGCGTTCGAGGAGTTGCCGCAGCTCCTCCGTGCCAGGCGAAGAAATCACGATGCAGCGCTCCGCGGCTTCCCGCCATTCGATTTTCCGTATCTTGCAGAACTCGCGAACACGATCGAGGTGGCTGAAGAAATCTACGGCAAGAGCTTCCTTGCCTGCCAGCGCCGGAAAAATCTCCGACCAAATCTCCGCGGCTTCTTTACCGCGCACCGGCTCGCGGTTTTCGGTCTCGACCAATTCGAGCCCAACGGCTTTCACGTCGTTGCCGAGGTCCATCGCTTGCACGTCCAGGGAGTAGGGAGGCAGCTCAAGCGCACCGCTGCCCAAGGCTGGCGTGCTCATTCCTCATCCTCGGCGTGGGGGAATTTTTGTTGAAAGTCGGGCGTCTGCTTGCGCACGTCCAGCCAATCGAAGAAGGAATCCGGAGTTTCCAGCCAGATGCGGAACCAACTGGCAATTTCGACTTTCTCTGCGCGCTTTTGCGGTTCGACTTTCTGATTGCGCGAAATCATTTCCGCGCGGCGCTTGCCAAGCCGCGCGACGTCCAGAACGCGCTCGACGGCAGCCTTCTCTCCGTGCTCGCGAAATTTTCGCATCAGTTCGTCCAGCCGCATGATGCTGACTTCCGCGTCGCCCAGCGTCTTGAAGTGGAGCAAATCTTCAAACTCTTCTTCGTATTGCTCCTCGGCTTCTTCCTGCATCGAGAGGAGAACTTTATGCCCGGCATCTTTCAATACATCGGCAATGTATTCTGAGCCAGTCTTGCCCGCCTCGCCGTGTTCGGCAATAAGCCGCAGCCGCAACTGCTCGATCTCCGCAGGCGTCCATTTCTGCGCGTTAATTTCGCGCGCCGTTTCCAGGATGAGCGCTTTTTTATTTTTAAGAGCCTGGTTCATCGAGCTTTGCCCTTTTGGTGTTTGCCTTTCGTAGCCGTTGGTTTCGTTTGTTTCTTTTTCGCGGTTTGCGGCTTCGGCGCTGGTGGCGGCGGGTCCGCGGGAAGCCCCGCCAGCAGGCGGCGGTACTTCAACACATTCCGATTATGGTCCGCCAGGGTAGAACTGAAAAAGTGCCCGCCCTGGGTATTCGCCACAAAATACAAAAAACTTGTTTCCGCCGGATGCAGGGCCGCGCGCAGTGATGCTTCTCCCGGGTTTCCAATGGGGCCAGGCGGCAGCCCGTAGTGTTCGTAAGTATTGTACGGCGAATCGGAAGCCAAATCCTTTCCGCTGAGCGAGCCTTTGTAAAGTCCCATCCGCTCGAGGCCGTAAATCACCGTGGGGTCACATTGCAGGCGCATTCTTTTTTGCAGACGGTTGTCGAATACACTGGCCACCATAGGCCGCTCTTCCGGTTTGGGCGTTTCGCGCTCAACGAGAGAAGCGAGCGTCACCGTGCGCAATCGCGCGGTGGGGCTCTCCGTATTTGAAATGGCTGGGCCTTTCGCATTGGTTGGCGCTTTTGAGTTGGTTTGTCCATTCGAAGCCGCTTGGCTGTTCGGATCAGAAGCAGCGATTCGCTTCCACTCGTCCTTAAACTTGTGCACCATTTCCGCGGTCAATTCGGTTGCGACGGGATGGCGCGGAAGTTCATAAGTGGCGGGGAAGAGAAAACCTTCGAGCGTACGGGCCTCGGTCGCAAAGTCTCGAATCAAGGAGGGATCGCTCGCCGCAAAGAGAAAGTCCCCCGCGGGCATGAACTTTCCGGCTTCGAGTTCGCGCGCGATGTCAAACATGGTTTCGCCTTCGCGCACGGTAAAAGGCTGCTCAAAAATCTGGCCGCCAGCAATCTTCCAGAAAACGTCGCGCCCGGTCATGGGATGATCGAAGAAATATTCTCCGGCCTGCAAAGTACGTTTGGGATGGCGCCGCGAATAGATCTCAAAAGCCAGCTTGCTGCGCACCACGCCGCTGCGCTTCAGCAAATAGGCTGCGTACCGCGGCGATGACCCATGAGGGAGCTCGACAAACACTCCTTCTTTCGGGAAGTCCTGGTACGGCTGCGTGATGCTGTACCACATCCACGCCGCGTAGCCTCCCGCAGCCAGCACGACAACAAGAATCAAGATCAGGAAATATTTCAATCCTGCCTCACCCACACTTATTGTTCGAATCTCAAGGCTGTTCCGCCGGTTGCCCTTGCCGCTCGAGGTACTCTTTCAAAATAACGGCCGCTGCAATTGCATCCACGGTCGCTCTCGCCGGCGCTTTCTTTTGCTTCTTGCCCCCACGCGATTTGTCAGAGTGAAAAAATCTTCCTTGGGTTTCTTCGAGCAGACGCTCTGCTTCCCAACTGGTAAGGCGCTCGTCCACCAGTTCTACGGGCACTCCGATTTGCTTCTGGACGCGGCGCGCAAAGCGCTCCGCCTCTTCCGCCATTTCGCCGCGCGTGCCGTCGAGCTTTAGCGGCAATCCCACAACGATCTGCTTCACGCCGTGCTCGCGTACGAGTTCGCGGAGCCGCCGCATGTCCTCATTGCGGTTGACTCGTTCCATGGTGCTGAGCGGCTGGGCCATCTTCACGTTCGCATCGGCAATCGCAAGTCCCACCCTCTCCTTCCCGTAGTCGATGGAAAGGATCGAGCCTTTGGTACGAGGCTCCGTATGCGAAGCCTGCTTTTGGAGTTCAAATCCCTCTTGATTCATCCTCCACCAGTATAACTTGAGGATAGGGACGTGCCGAAACGCCGTGCTTGATGTGTCAGTTCGGAGCTCGATCTGGCGAGGCGCCCTATTTCAGTGGAAAAGACCCATGTTCGAGAGCATTGGTGCAACCGAGTTGGAAGGATACTCTGTGCGAGCGCAGTGTAAGCGGGTATTCAACGTCGCGTTAATCAAGCAAGGCCGTGGCTTCTATCGCAAGACCTTTTCAATGCGCCTATCAGGTAACAGCCACATCAAGGCCACGAGAACGTACAAGACGTATGCGGCCCACGTTTTCACAAAGGCCAACGGTATTGCGATGAGATAGATGACGATGCTCAGTCGCCCCTTTCTGTCTGTGCCCACGGAAATCGCCAGCTTGGAGTCCTTTCCATGATGGGATACAAGGCTTCTGGACAAAATAAAGTACGCGATCCCAGCAAACAGCAAGATGCAGCCATAGGCTGCAACTGGAGTGGGTGAGAAATGGTTTTGTCCCATCCAGGACGTTGCGAACGGGGCAAGGGAAAGCCAAAAGAGTAGGTGCAGGTTTGCCCACAGAATCTTGCCAGAGACGTGCTCCGCGGCCTGAAACAAGTGATGATGATTGTTCCAGTAGATACCTACGTAGAGGAAACTGAGAACGTAACTAAGAAAAACGGGAGTCAATGAAAGGAGCGCCGCCAGATTGGCCAGGGAAGGGACCTTTATATTGAACACCAGGAACGTAATAATGACGGCAAAAACTCCGTCACTGAAAGCCTCTACACGTCCTTTGTTCATTTCGTGAAACTCCTTCGCACACGTAGACAACTGGCCAGCAGACTACTCTACGAAAGAGCTTCATTGACAAGTGATATTTCAATCGAGCCGCCAGCAGTTGAACTTGCGCCGTTCTGCAGGGGTCCGAGCCCGCAGGCGAAATCCCGAGCTGATTGCTATAGCGAGGGCTCAAACATCTGAAACTTGATGTCGCCTGACACCCCGGCGCCTCTCTCCTCTGAGATCAGTCCCCCCGCGGCCCTGCACTCTTGAGCGGTAAGAACAATGCGAAGCTGGCGCACCGAATGCATACAAATGAGGGGCTCCCGAATCTAATCAAGCATGAAAATACGGGCAGGCCTGGTTGTGTTTATCGCCATCGTGCAGTCAATTCTCTTTCTGACGCACTTGCTTCTGTATGAGACATGGACGTTCTCGGCTTCGGGGAATGGCGTCACGGGTGCGCCGTGGCTGAGAATCGTCCTTGGGATCCTTTCGGTCAGCTTTCTGGCCGCATCACTCCTGGGGTGGCGATACACGGGAGCGGTGGTGCGGGCGATCTATAAGGTGGCTGCGGTTTGGCTCGGGCTCCTCAGTTTTTTGTTTGTCGCGGCGGTTATTTCATGGCTTGCCCTTGCGGCTACATGGGCGGCCGGACTGCACCCCAACTTTCATTTGATGGTGGAAGTCTTGTTTGGCGCTGCCGCGGCCGCGGGCGTCTATGGTGTGTTCAACGCAAGCTGGACGCGCATCACGCGAACGACCGTACGACTTGTGAACTTGCCGGAAGCGTGGCGAGGGCGAAAAGCAGCACTCATCAGCGACCTGCACTTGGGGCACGTCCGGAACGGCAGCTTCTTGCGGCGAATTGTGGCGGAAGTTCTGAACGAAAAGCCCGACGCGGTTTTTATCGCGGGCGATTTATACGACGGCACGGCGATTGACGCAAAGCGTGCGGCGGAGCCCCTGAGCCACTTGACGGCGCCGCACGGTGTCTATTTCGTGGCAGGAAATCACGAGCAGTTTGGTGACGACAGCAAGTATCTGCATGCGGTGGAGTCCGCTGGCGTGCGCGTACTGCGGAACGAAAAAGTGGAAGCTGATGGATTGCAGATCATTGGCGTTCCTTACCGGCATGCATCGCCTGGGGCGCACTTTGCCGCGGTGCTCAAGGGCATTGGCTTGGACCGCAGGCGGGCGAGCATTCTGTTGACGCACGCGCCGGATCATCCGCACGTCGCGGAACAAGCAGGAGTTTCACTCCAGCTTTCCGGCCACACGCATGTTGGACAGTTCATCCCGTGGAGCTGGATGGCGCGCCGGATCTATCGCCAGTTTGTGTATGGGTTGAGCAGGATTGGCAAGATGCAGGTGTTCACCTCAAGCGGGGCGGGGACCTGGGGACCGCCCCTGCGGCTAGGGTCGAATCCAGAGATCGTAATCCTCCAGTTCGAGTGAGGATACTTTGGCCGGGTGCCCCGGATTTGAAATTGAGACCTCTTGCGCCCAAGCTCAACACAACTATAATCAATAGCGCCCATTTGAGCTAGTCTCGGAGTGGGGAAGTCGCTTGAAACAAAAGAGATTTAGCGCTCCGAGGTCCTATCGGCAGGTCGCATGTTCAAGTCCCGCCTTCGGCTGCAAAGTTCCTCAACAAAAACACGACTTAAGGATTCGGGCCGCAGCCGTGACAAGCTGCCTTTTCTTTTCATTTGCGCTTGTGTCCGCGGTCTCCGCGCAGGAATGGCGATTCTATGGAGGGGACGCCGGTGGTGCGCGCTTCTCTAAGCTCCAACAAATCAACCGCAGCAATGTTGGCAGATTGAAAAGGGCGTGGACCTATCAAATGGGAGAGGCGGACCGCGGCGGCAATGAGACCGACCGGCACCAGGTGGCTCCGTTCGAATCTACTCCTCTGGTGATTGGCGGCGTATTGTATTTCTCCACCCCCTCCAATCGCGTGATTGCGCTCGATGCGGAAACCGGAAAAGAGATTTGGCAGTTTGACCCGCAAGCCGGGCATGCCGGACAACGGCAATTCCTCCAGCACCGCGGCGTTGCTTACTGGCAGAGCAAAAACGGGGACG
>Ga0307471_100000041_pt1 | contig 59316 bp, 56 predicted proteins | sample atmos_gasesAM3C__2_FD_204566 | JGI IMG/M metagenome (GOLD analysis project Ga0307471, IMG submission 204566) | Hardwood forest soil microbial communities from Morgan-Monroe State Forest, Indiana, United States - atmos_gasesAM3C_515 | ecosystem: Environmental > Terrestrial > Soil > Temperate... | reverse complement strand
CATACGGCGTCGCTCTTTCCAGGCACCGCGGCACTCGGGGTCACCGATCGGTGGGCGACACGAGGCCGCGCCGACTACCCACCGTTCGACCGCATCACGCTCACATTTCCGGCGATCAACGCTGCAGCCACCATCGCGTTCCTCGTCGTGGGAGCGACCAAGCGTGCGGCACTCCGCGGAGTCATCGACGGAACCGTGCCGGCGTCGCGCGTGCACCCGGTGGATGGCACGCTGCTGTGGTTCCTCGACCGCGACGCCGCGCAGGACGTGTGAGGTGAGCACCCGCGACGTCGCTGCCGACCTCGATCTCGCCCTCGAGTGCGCCGCACTCGGCGAACGGGTGGCAGCCTCGTTCTTCGGGCGTGAGAACCTGCACGTCACCAGCAAACCCGACGGCAGCCCGGTGACGATCGCCGATTCGACAGTCGAGGAGCAGATGCGCGCGCTGCTCATGGAGCGCAGACCGGGCGACGGCATCCTCGGTGAGGAGCTCGGCGAGTGGGGACAGCGCCGCACGCGCTGGATCATCGATCCGATCGACGGCACGCACAACTTCATCAATGTCGACCCCGCATGGGCGGTGCTCATCGGACTGCAGGTTGACGGCGAGGTTACGGTCGGCGTCGTCAACGCCCCGATGCTCGGGCGTCGCTGGTGGGCTGGGCGCGGCCTCGGCGCATTCGCTGACGGACATCGCATGCGCGCCTCCGCGACCGAGGCCCTTGCACGCTCGCATTACACGCAGCGCACCGCGCGGCGGCTGCGCGCGCATTCGCTTTCCACGCATCTCACCGAACGGCTGGAGCAGACCATGGGACCAGGCGGACCGGAGTTCTTCTGGGCGGACCTTCTCGTGGCGGACGGCACCGTGGACATCGACGTCAGCCTCAATCCGAAGATCTGGGACCTCGCTGCGCGCCGTGTCATCCTCGAGGAGTCCGGCGCAAAGAGCACCGACATCCACGGCGAGCATCGCATCGATACCGGCTCGTCGCTCACCGCCAACCCGCGCTTGCACGCGGCGTTGCTCGAACCCGCGGAGTCAGCCTTTCGCTGATCCTGCAACCGGGAGCCGCAGGACGAAGCGGCTTCCCTGCTCAATGTCGAGGTCGAGCTCGAGCGAGCCTCTACAGGTCTCCGCAAGCCTGCGGCTGATGTACAGGCCGAGTCCGCTTCCCTGGACTCCATCCTGCCCACGGAAGAAGCGCTCGAAGATCCGTTCACGGTTCTCCGCGGTGATCCCCCGTCCGCGGTCGGCGACAGCGATCCCGCGGATCGGTTCACCCATCGCTGAAACCTCGACGTGCGCCGGGTGGCCGCCGTACATGAGCGCATTGTTGATGAGGTTGTCGACGATCCGGTTGACGTGTCCGGCATCACCGATTGCAGGGACCGATGCGGCGGGGACGCGCGCGACCACTTCCGCATTGCTGAGCTGGGCCCTCGGCAGCGCCCGCGCCACGGCTCCGTTGACGATGTCGACGAGGTCGATCTCATCTTCCTGCACGGGGATGTCACCCGTTTCCAACCGGGCCGCAAGCAGCAGCTCGTCCACCATGCGCTGCGCCTCGCGGATCTTGGTCTCGACGATCTCCAGCGGGCGTGACCACTCAGGGGCGGCCTCACCGAACACGCCCTCGCGCATCATGTTGAAGTACCCGCCGACCACAGTCAGCGGCGAGCGCAACTCGTGCACGACGACGTCGAGGAACTCACTCATCGAGTTGCGCGCAGAATGCGCGTCCTCGTAGAGACGGGCGTTGTGCAGCGCGAGCACTGCCACGCTGCCCACAAGCTGCAGCGTCGTGATGTCGGCTTCGGAGAATTCCGGCTCGCGACGCCGGTGCACCTGGAGGAACCCCACCACGTCTCCGCCGTACAGCAGGGGGAGCACGACGGAGTGCTGTACGCCGGCCAGCGCCTCGCGCAGGTCGCTGGGGAAGCGAGTGAGCCGCAACGCGCCGCCCTGCTCGACCCGGCGCGTGGTCAGCGCTCGGACGAACATCGGTTGCGTGCGAAGCGGCGTCTGAAACCCGGCCTGCACCGCACGCCCATCGACATCGAACGCCTCCTCGACAACCAGGTCCTCACCGCTGAGGCGCAGCAGCGTGGCCCGGTCCGCGTCGACAGAATCCGCGGTGCGCACGAGGATTCGCCTGGCCACCTCGCGCGGACCGACCGCCGCGGCGAGGTCCAGCGCGATGTCGACGCCCAGCGCCATGCGGCCGGCGCGTCTCGACTCGTCGCGGTGTTGCTGGACCAGTGTGAGCAGCAGCGCAACCAGCCGAGCGTACGCGTCCATCAGCAGGCACTCGTTGCCGCTGAATCCCGCGGAACCGGGACGCATCGCGAGGTAGACGCCGACCGCCGCTGGGTGGTCTTCACCCGCAGCACCCAGCAACGGAACGGCGCGCACGCTGCCCATGCCGGTCGCGCGGAACACCTCGCCCATCACGTGCTCCGCCTCGGCGTGTGTGGAAACCGCGGGAGCGACGGACTCAACCGCACGCTGCATGAGGCTGCCGCGCCGGGGCCAAGTGGTGCCAACCAGCATCGGACCGATCTCACCCGAGGCGTTGATCACGTGGAAGCTTCGCTCGTGCGGGCGTACGGAGCACACCGCGCACTCGCTGCCCGGGATGAGACGGGCGCCCTCACGGCACAGTAACCCGACCGCATGGGTGAACTCGTCGGCGGCCGTCGCGCCGTCGGCGTCCGCGATGAGATCGAGCAGGGCCCTTCCCAGCACCTGCTCCACGCCGGCAGCCTGCTGGCCGGGCGTCCCTCGCGAAGCCGAGCTCGTCATCCTGCAACGATAGCGAGGCGGTACCTCGCGTATGAGCATGTGGCGTCTGCCATCATCCTGCGGTGCCTCGCTCCTCGTGGCCGCCCTGCACGGACGCCATCCGCATCGCTCCCAGCCTGCTCGCCGCCGACTTCGGGCGTCTCACCGATGCGGTGCGCTCGCTCGAGGGCAGCGGTGCGGAACGCCTGCACGTCGATGTGATGGACGGTGTCTTCGTGCCCAACTTCACATTCGGCGTCGACACCGTGCGCGCGCTCCGAACCGAGACCGCGCTGCCGCTCGAGCTGCACCTGATGATCGTCGCACCCGACCGGCACCTGGAGGCGTTTGCGCGTGCGGGCGCCGACGCCATCACCGTGCACTACGAGACAAGCCCGCACCTGCACCGCACCCTGACGACGATTCGCAACCTCGATTGCAGAGCCGGCGCCGCAATCAATCCGAGCACGCCCGCAGACTCCCTCGACGACATCCTCGAAATCTGCGACCTCGCACTGGTCATGACCATCGATCCCGGTTTCGGCGGCCAGCAACTCATCGAGCGGACGCTCGTCAAAGTCCGGCGCGTGCGGAGCGAAGTGGAACGCCAGGGACTCGTCACCGAAGTCGAGGTCGACGGCGGCGTGGAAACACACAACGCCCAGGCGTGCGTCGATGCGGGAGCCGATGTGCTCGTCGCCGGCACCGCCGTGTTTCACCACCGGGACGGACCGGCCGCGGGAGTTCGTGCGCTCCGCGAGTCGATCCGCGTGTGACGGGACTGCACGGGCCCGTGACACGGGGGGGTCACCGACAGAGCGGCTGAGACACTGGCGCGCATGGACTGGCGGCGGCTGGGCGGTCTCTTCATCGCCGTCCTGGGAACCGGGAATCTCATCGCGCAACCGCTCCGAGCGCTGCGCGACCCTCGTGACACCGACTACGCGTCGTTCGTATCAGCGGCGCGAATCCTCGCGGCTGGGTCTCGCAATCTGTACTCCCTGGCGGCCCAGCACGCGGCGGAGTCCGCGTACCTGGGCTTCACGCCGTCCCCGAGTGTGGCCAACGCGTTCCTCAACCCGGCGCCTGCGGCCTTCGTCCTCATCCCGCTCACCGGCCTCCCCCGAGCCGTCGGACTGGGAATCTTTCTTGCCGCGACGCTGACGTGCACGGTCACCGCCGCGACGCTGATCTACCGCCGCATCGTCGATGTGGTCTCGCCGCAACGCATGCGCCTGGTGTTGACCATCGTGACGGCCGCGTCGTTTCCCGCGGGCATGACCCTCGCGCTTGGCCAGTGGGACCCGTTCATCTTCCTCGCCGAGACGGTCGCCATCGTGCTGCTCGCAACAAAACGCAGCTCGATCGTGGCCGGAATGCTGCTGTCGGTGGTGCTGCTCAAACCGCAGCTCGGCTACCTGATACCGGTCGCGCTCATCGCGTCGGCATCGTGGCGCGTGCTGTGGGGAATGGCCGGCGGTGCGGCGATGTGGGCCGCTGCCAGCTGGCTGATCCTGGGCGAGCACGTGCTCGACTGGCCGCGCCTGATCGTCGGCAACGACTCGGCCACCACGATCCAGACCCTCGGGCTGCCTGGCTTCGCCGGCATGATCGCCAGGTCTGCGCAGGCCTCGGTGGTCGCATGGGCGGTGTTGAGCTTCGGTGCGGCCGCGCTCGCTGTGAGGTGGCGCACGCGCTTGCGGTCGGATCGCGCCGCCGCGGTCGTGCTGGGGATCGCGGCGTCGCTCTTGATCTCGCCGCATTTGTGGTCGGACGACCTGCTGCTGCTTGCGTTGCCGCTCGCGTGGTGGGCGCGCACGCAGCCGCGGGCCGCGTTGTGCGCTGCGCTTGCGCTGAGCGCCGCATGGGGCGTGGACGTTGCGATCGGACCTCTGACCGGCCCACACCTGGAGACGCTCGTGATGGTCGTGGTGATCGCCGGCCTCACAGCGTCGTGGTTGCGGGCGCCCTACGACGCCGCCTTTCGGAGTCTGGGACACGCGAGGGGTGTCGCCCCGCGTGCTGCATGATTCCGCCATGACCCAGACCTATGCGCCCCCGGCGCTCGATGGCACAAGCGACGTCGAGCGGGCTGTCCGAGAGCTCGCCGCCAGGATTCCCGAACCGCTCGCCGCATTTGCGCGGCTCGCATACAACTACCGCTGGTCGTGGACGCCCCACGGTTCGGCGACGTTCCGCGCCATCGACCCCGAGCGCTGGAACTGGACCAGCCAGAACCCCGTCCGCCTGCTCCACGAAACCTCGACGGTGGCCCTCGAGCGCGCGGCCCTTGACAGCGGCCTGCTGGAGCGCGCCGATGCCCTCATCCGCGACCTCGACGCGACGCTCTCCCGCCCGCCCATGGTGACCAGTGCGAGCCCCTCCCGACCCGTCGCATTTCTCTGCGCGGAGTTCGCAGTGCACCGCTCGCTGCCCATCTATGCGGGTGGACTCGGCGTGCTCGCCGGCGACATCCTCAAACAGGCTTCGGATATGGCGTTGCCCATGGTCGGCGTCGGGCTCTTCTACCGGCAGGGATATTTTCAGCAGCGGATGGATCAGTCCGGCTACCAGCACGAGTACTGGTTCCCCGTCGATCCGGAGCGAGTTCCGGCTGCACTTGTCCGCAACGCGGAGGGCGACGCGCTCACCGTGCGGGTCCCGCTGCGGGGTCGCGACGTGGTGGTCCAGGTGTGGCGTATAGACGTCGGCCGCGTGCCGCTGTACCTGCTCGACGCCCGCCGTGCCGAGAACTCGCGCGTCGATCGCTGGATCACGACGCGCCTTTACGTCAGCGACCGAGCCATCCGCCTCGCGCAGTATGCGCTGCTCGGGATCGGGTCCATGCGCGCCCTGCAGGCCATGGGGATCGATCCGTGCGTCGTGCACCTCAACGAGGGACATGCGGCGCTGGCGCCGCTCGAGCTCGCGCGTCGCGACATCGCCGCGGGCCGCGACCGGCACGAAGCGTTCGCGGCCGCACGAGAGCGCACCGTCTTCACCACCCACACCCCCGTAGGGGCCGGCAACGAGGGCTACGAGCAGGGCGAGATCGAAGAGGTCCTCAGCGATTTTCCCGAGCAGGTCGGGCTCGATTTCGGCAGCTTTCTCCAGCTGGGTCGCACCAATCCCGAGAACCCGCACGAGCCCTTCGTCATGACCCCGCTGGGCGTGAAGATGAGCCGTGCCGCCAACGGCGTCAGCCGCCGCCACGGCGAGGTGGCGCGGCAGATGTGGCAGGCGCTGTTTCCCGAGCGACCGGTCGATACTGTCCCGATCGGACATGTCACCAACGGCGTCCACGTGCCCACCTGGATCGCGCCACGGATGCGGCAGCTGCTCGACCGCCGTCTCGGCAACGGCTGGATCGACCGGGCCGACGATCCCGACACGTGGAATGACATCGAATCGATACCCGATGAGGAGCTCTGGGCGGTGCGCAACGCCATGCGCGCGGAGTTCATCGACTTCGCTCGCGACCGGACCGTTGCCAACCGGCTGGCTCGTGGCGAGCCCCGCGAATACGTGGAGGCTGCGGAACGCGGCCTCGACCCGCACGCGCTGACGATCGGGTTCGCCCGCCGGCTGGCCGGATACAAGCGCATCTACCTGCTGACGATGGAGCCGCAGCGGGCAGCCGCGCTGCTCGGCAACGCGGAGCGCCCAGTGCAGATGGTGCTCGCGGGAAAGGCGCATCCCCAGGACGAGGACGGCAAGCATTCGGCGCAGGGGCTGTTCGCCCTCAAAACGGTTCCTCACGCTGCAGAGCGCGTCACCTTCCTCGACAACTACGACCTCGCCATCGCGGCGCACATGGTGGCGGGATGCGACCTGTGGGTGAATCTGCCGCGCCCACCGCTGGAGGCCAGTGGCACCAGCGGCATGAAGGCCGCGGTCAACGGAGGGCTCAACCTGTCGGTGCTCGACGGCTGGTGGGCGGAGGCCTACGACGGCGGCAACGGCTGGGCACTGCCCGGCGACATCGTCTTCGACCACGGAATCCAGGACGCGCGCGATGCTGCCGCGCTCTTCGATCTCGTCGAACACGAGGTGCTCCCGGCCTTCTATGAGCGCGACGACGCGGGCGTCCCGCGCCGCTGGGTGCAGCGCATGAAGGCGTCGCTGCGCAGCAACGGGCCGCGCTATTCCGCCACGCGAATGATGAACGACTACATCCGGCAGGCCTACGCGATACGCACCGGCGGGTGACGCGGCTCAGCGCGTCGGGCATGGAGTCGGAAGCGGCGAACAGGGTGTGTGACGTGGGCTCGGGCTTGGTGACGACACCGGACCGATCACCGGCGCCGACGGTGGCGTCGGAAACGACGTCGCCTGTGTCGGCACGACAGTCGGCGTCGGGGTCGAGGTCGGCGTCGGAGTCGGCGACGTGGTCGTCCCCGCAGTCGGTGACGGCGTCGCGGTGAACACCGGCACTGGTCCGGGGCTCAGGGAGTTCTGATCCGTCGACCGCGTCAACGCGCTGACGGTGATCGCGAGCACGACGACCACCAGCAGCGCAGCAGCGGCGACGGCGGCGACCACCCGCGTCCGCTGCCACCCGCGGGATCGCTCCCCATCGGACGTCGGCGCGTCGTCGAGCTCGCCCTCGAGGATTGGCGGGGGCGGTGATGACTCAGGAGCGGCGGCATCGCTGATGCGGCCGCTCGCCTGCTCCGCGAGCCACTTCCGGCCGCGCTGCTCCCAGCCGGCACCGAACAGCGGCATGCCCGCGTTTCCCACGTCGGCTCGAAACTGCGACGCGGTCGCCGGCCGTTCTGCCGGGTCTTTGGCCAGGCCTTCGAGCACCAGGGCCCGGGCCTCAGGGAGCACCGCCTCCTCGGGGATCGCTGCGCGCTGATGCTGCGTTCGCAGGGCATGCAGGTCGGTCGACAGGAATGGCGGGCGCCCGCTCAGCGCCTCGTGGAAGACGGCCGTCGCCGCGTACAGGTCGGTCGCCACCGAGTGAGGCGCGCCGGCCCACAGCTCCGGAGCCATCTGTTGCGGCGTTCCTCCGCGCCACCCCACGTGTAATGGTGGTGTGCCTACACCCGCGTCGCGGATCTTGGCCAGGCCGTCGCCGTCCACGATCACGATCTGCGGGTGCACGTCGCGGTGAAGCACCGACACCGCATGCAGCGCCTCGAGAGCTGCCAGCGTGTCGTCGAAGACCACGAACGCGGCCTCCGTGGCCAGCGCCCCCGAGGCGGCGATGAGCTCTCGCATGCTGACGCCGTCGACCCATTCGCCGACGGTCGCGCCGGCGCGCTGGTCGAACCCGAAGAGCGACACCAGGTTCGGATGACGAAGCACGCGCACACGCTCTGACTCGCTGCTCAGCCGGTGCATCCCGCGTGAATCGGCTACGAGCGCCGGGGAGAGCACGCGGATCACCACTCGCGCTCCCGTGCTGTCGTCGCGGGCAAGAACGAGCGCGCCCGCGCGGTCGACGTCGATCCCACGCAGCGCCGTGTATCCGGGCAGGGCTACTCGCGAGCCGATCCCCGGATCGAAGTCCTCACCCCTTCCGTGGCGGACGTTCACCCCATCAGAGTAGGCGACAGGCGCGGCACATAGAATGGCCTGCTGTGGAGTCCGTCGAAAGCATCCTCGACCTGGTGGGCGGAACGCCACTGGTTCGCCTCCACAAGGTCACCGAGGGACTGCGACCGACGGTCGTCGCCAAGCTCGAGCAGCTGAATCCCGGGGGCAGCGTCAAGGACCGCATCGCCCTCGCCATGGTGGAGGATGCCGAGCGCCGTGGCCTCCTCCAACCGGGGGGGACCCTGGTCGAACCGACCTCCGGAAACACGGGGCACGGACTCGCGATGGTCGCCGCGATCAAGGGATACAAGATGGTCTTCGTCATGCCCGACAAGATGTCGGCAGAGAAGATCAGCCTGCTGCGGGCGTACGGCGCGGAGGTGGTGATCTGCCCGACCAACGTGGACCGCGACTCCCCGCAGTCCTACTACTCGGTCGCCGACCGACTGTCCCGCGAGATCCCCGGCGCCTTCCAACCCAACCAGTACTTCAACATGCGCAACCCGGAAGCACACTACATGACGACGGGTCCGGAGATCTGGCGGCAGACCGAGGGACGCATCGACGTCTTCGTCGCCGGCATCGGCACCGGCGGCACCATCAGCGGTGTCGGAACCTACCTCAAGGAGCGCAACCCGGACGTGCGAGTCGTGGGCGCCGATCCCGAGGGTTCGGTGTACAGCGGAGCGATCGCCCCGTACAAGGTTGAGGGGGTCGGCGAGGACTTCTGGCCGGGGACGTTCAATCGCGACATCGTCGACGAGATCGTCCAGGTCACCGACCGCGAGGCCTTCATCGCCGCGCGCAAATTGGCGCGGGAGGAGGGCATCCTCGTCGGCGGGTCGGGCGGCCTCGCCCTGCACGCCGCCATCCAGGTCGCGGTTGAACGCGGACCCGACGACACGATCGTCGTCCTGCTCCCCGACACCGGGCGCAACTACCTGAGCAAGTTTTTCTCCGACGAGTGGATGCGTCAGAACGGCTACCTGCAGCGGCTGGTGCCGGCGCGCGTCGCGGAGGTGGTCACCGCAGCACACGCCAGCGACGTGCCCCAACTGGTCAGCGTCGACGCGCGACGCACGGTCGGCGAGGCGATCGACCTCATGCAGCGCTACCGGATCTCGCAACTGCCAGTCATCGAGAACGGCGACGGCGCGGGGCACGTGGTGGGCAGCATTCAGGAGCGCGGGCTGCTCGACCGTGTGTATCGAGACCCCGCCGTCGTGTCGACGCCGGTGTCTGCGGCCATGGATCCGCCGTTCGCACGGCTCGCCGCGTCGGCGCCCATCGAGGATGCCTTCGAGGCGCTGCTGGCCGGTGAGCCTGCGTTGATGATCGTGGACGGCGACGCCCCGGTCGGTGTCATCACGCGGTCCGACCTGCTGGAGTTCGTGGCGCATCGGGGCCGCGGCTGATGCGCCGCCCGCCGCGATTCGCGACGCGCGCCGTGCACGTCGGACAGGAGCCCGATGCGCACACGGGTGCGGTGGTGCCGCCGATCCATCTCGCCACGACCTTCGCCCAGGACGGCGTCGGCAACCATCGCGGCTTCGAGTACGGGCGCACCGACAATCCCACGCGACGCCAGCTCGAGCAGTGTCTCGCGTCGCTCGAAGGCGCGTCCCACGGCCTCGCCTTCGCGTCGGGAATGGGCGCGACGAGCACGCTCATGCTCCTGTTCGGTCCGGATGACCATGTGGTCTACATGGAGGACGTCTACGGCGGCACCTTCCGGCTGTTCGACAAGGTGCTGCGGCGCTACGGCCTCACCTTCACGGGTGTCGATGCGACCAAGCTCGCCACCTGCGAGGCAGCGTTGCGACCGAACACCCGGCTCGTCTGGTTGGAGACGCCGACGAACCCGCTGCTGCGCGTCGTCGACATCGCCGCGGTCGTCGAGCTCGCGCACGCGCGTGGAGCGCTGGTGTGCGTCGACAACACGTTCGCCACGCCGGTGCTCCAGCGGCCGCTCGACTTTGGCGCCGACATCGTGCTGCACAGCGCCACGAAGTACCTGGGTGGTCACAGTGACGTCGTCGGCGGGGCGGTGTTGACTCCGCGCGACGATATCGCGGAGCGCCTGCGCTTCCATCAGAACGCCGTCGGCGCGGTGCCGTCACCCTTCGACTGCTGGCTGCTGATGCGCGGCGTCAAGACGCTGCAGCTGCGCGTCGAACGCCAGTCGACCAGCGCACTGGCGATCGCGGACCACCTGGACACCCATCCGGCGGTTCGCCGCGTGTACTACCCAGGCCTTCGCTCGCATCCCGGCCACGAGCTCGCCGCGCGCCAGATGCACGGCCAGTTCGGCGGGGTGCTGTCCATCGAGCTCGCCGACCGCGACGCCGCGCTGCGCGCCTTGCAGCGCATACGGATTTTCACGCTCGCCGAATCACTCGGCGCAGTGGAGTCGCTCGCCGAACTCCCAGCGTTGATGACTCACGCGTCGGTGCCGGAGGAGGAGCGCGTGCGAATCGGGGTGAGCGAATCGTTGATCCGCCTGTCGGTCGGTGTCGAAGACGTCGAGGACCTCATCGACGATCTCGACCAGGCGCTCGCGACATGAGCGAGCCACACGCGCTGTCAGGTGCGGAGGTCGCGTCGCTGCTTCGCGCTTCGGCAGACGAGATCGCTGCCGAAGTCGAGGCGATGTCGGACGGGTTGGCTTGCTGGCATCCGGCGCAGGCGGAGTGGTGCGTCAAGGAATGCCTCGGCCATCTGATCGAGGCCGAGCGGCGAGGTTTCGCGGGCAGAATCCGCTTCCTGCTCGAGCACGACGACAGTCCCACGCTCGCCAGCTGGGACCAGGCCGCACTCGCTCAGGCGCGCGGCGACTGCACCGCGGATCCCGCCGCCCTGCTCGGCGAGTTCCGCGAGGAGCGCGCGGCGAGCGTTGCGCTCATCGCATCGCTTCTGCCCGACGACCTCGCGCGCAGCGGCGACCATCCGCAGGTCGGCCGACTGACCGTCGGCGAGATCCTGCCCGAATGGGTGCACCACGATCGCAATCACCTCAAGCAGATGCTCAGCAACGTCCAGGCGTTCGCGTGGCAGCAGATGGGCAACGCGCGAAGGTTCTCGCTCCCCCACTGACGGCGTTCGTCGATAGCCCGTCGTGCCGAGAGCGGCGCGCACCCCAGTCTCCTCGCGGCACGCGGTCGGCCCGCCCGCATATGGCTCATCTGGCTCGCGAGATAGAAGGGGGCGGGCCGCCGCTCGCACCTCGGCCGGCCTTGTGGTCCGACCACGGTCCCGCCGGCCTCCGGTGACGGCCGCTCCGGAGACTGTGGCGCGCGCCACTCTCCCCTCCCCGGTCATCACGCCGCGGTACGCTGGGCTGAGCGATGACCTTCGACGCCTTTCTCCACCAGCTCCCCGACGCGGACCCGCAGGAGACCGGTGAATGGCTCGATTCGCTCGATGCGCTGGTTGCCAGCGAGGGCACAGTTCGCGCTCGCTTCGTCATCGGCAAGCTGCTGGAGCGAGCGAGGCGGCTCCAGGTGCCGGTGCCGTCGCTGGTGTCGACGCCATACATCAACACGATTCCACCCGACCAGGAGCCGTGGTTCCCCGGCGACGAGGAGATGGAGCGGCGCATCCGCCGCATCGTGCGCTGGAACGCCGCGGTCATGGTCACGCGCGCGAACAAGAAGAGCGAGGGTATCGGCGGCCACCTCTCGACGTACGCGTCGGCGGCGTCGCTGTACGAGGTGGGTTTCAATCATTTCTTTCGGGGCAAGGACGATGGGCGGGCGGGCGATCAGATCTACTACCAGGGACACGCCGCGCCGGGCATGTACTCCCGGGCGTTTCTCGAGGGCCGTCTCACCGAGGCGCAGCTCGACAACTTCCGCCAGGAGTCAGGCGGCAACGGCCTGAGCTCATATCCTCATCCGCGCCTGATGCCGGAGTTCTGGGAGTTCCCCACGGTGTCGATGGGGCTGGGACCGCTCAATTCGATCTACCAGGCTCGCTTCAACCGCTACCTGTACAACCGCAGGATCGCCGACACCAGCGAGTGCCGCGTCTGGTGCTTCGTCGGTGACGGCGAGTGCGACGAGCCGGAGTCGCTGGGCGCGCTGTCGCTCGCGGCTCGCGAGCAGCTCGACAATCTGATCTTCGTCGTCAACTGCAACCTGCAGCGGCTCGACGGGCCGGTGCGCGGCAACGGCAAGGTGATCCAGGAGCTCGAGGGCATCTTCCGCGGCGCAGGCTGGAACGTGATTAAGGTCATCTGGGGACGGGAGTGGGACGACCTGCTCTCGCGCGACGTCACTGGCGTGCTCGTCGACAGGATGAACTCGACGACAGACGGCGAGTTCCAGAAGTTCGCCACCGAGTCCGGCGCATACATTCGCGAGCATTTCTTCGGCCCCGACCCGCGGCTGCGTCGCATGGTCGAGCACCTCAGCGACGACGACCTGCGCCACCTGCGCCGGGGTGGCCACGACTATCGCAAGGTGTACTCGGCGTACAAGCTCGCGCTCGAGCAGCGCGGCGCACCGACCGTGATCCTCGCCCACACGGTGAAGGGATGGACCCTCGGCACGCTCTTCGAGGCTCGCAATGCGACGCATCAGATCAAGAAGATCGGCGAGGCCGAGCTCAAGGCGTTTCGCGACACGCTCGAGCTGCCCATCAGCGACAAGCAGCTGAGCAACGGCAACCCGCCCTACTACCACCCCGGTGCCAGCTCGGACGAAATCGAGTACCTCATGAGCCGCCGCCTGGCGCTCGGTGGCCTCCTGCCGCGGCGACTCGTCCACACAAAGGCGCTGCCGGTGCCGGAGGAGACGCCCTACGCGGAATTCCTCAAGGGCAGCGGCAATCGGGCGGCGTCGACCACGATGGCGTTCACCGGCATCCTCCGCAACCTGCTGCGCGACAAGGCGATCGGCAAGCGGGTCGTGCCGATCATTCCCGACGAGGCCCGCACCTTCGGCATGGACGCGCTCTTCACGGAGGTGAAGATCTACGCGCCGTTCGGACAGCTGTACGAACCGGTTGACTCCGAGATGCTGCTGTCGTACCGCGAGGCACAGGACGGCCAGATCCTCGAGGAGGGCATCACCGAGGCCGGGTCGATGGGCAGCTTCACCGCGGCGGGCACGTCGTACGCAACACACGGGGAGCCGACGATTCCCTTCTACATCTTCTACTCGATGTTCGGATACCAGCGCGTCGGCGACCTCGTCTGGGCATTCGGCGACGCGCGCGGCCGGGGATTCATGCTCGGGGGGACGGCCGGCCGCACCACGCTGAACGGCGAGGGCCTGCAGCACGAGGACGGCCATTCGCCGCTGCTCTTCAGCGCCGTCCCCAACGTGCGCGTCTACGATCCCGCGTTCGCCTACGAGCTGGCCGTCGTGATCCGTGACGGTCTACGGCGGATGTTCGTCGAGAACGAGGACCTCTTCTACTACATCACGCTGTACAACGAGAACTATTCGATGCCCGTGATGCCCGACGGAGTCGAGGATGGCATCGTCCGCGGGCTGTATCTCTGCAAGCTCGCGCCCGACGGACACGACAAGCACGCGCACATCGTCGCCAGCGGCACCGCGATGCTCAGCGCGCTGCAAGCGCAGACGATCCTCGCCGAGGAGCACGGGGTCTCAGCCGACGTCTGGAGCGCCACGAGCTTTCAGCTGCTGCGCGAGGATGCCCTGGAAACCGAGCGCTGGAACCGGCTGCACCCCGACCAGGAGCCGCGAGTGCCATACGTCGTCGAGCAGCTCGGCCGCGGTGACGGCCCGATCGTCGCGGTGAGCGACTACATGAAGATCGTCCCCGATCAGATCGGCCGCTTCGTGCCCGACCCGTTCATTCCGCTGGGCACCGACGGGTACGGTCGCAGCGACACGCGCGCCGCGCTGCGCCGCCACTTCGAGGTCGACGCACCGTCCATCACCGTCGCGGTGCTCGACGGCCTCGCACGACAGGACCGGGTGCCTCGTCACGTCGTCGGCGCGGCGCTCGAGCAGTACGAGTTCGACGCCGAGCTGCCCGACCCGCGCGTGCGCTAGGCGCGACGCCGGCGAGAGCGCCGCAGCAGCGTGCTGGCACCGAAGCCGAGGATGGCGACCGCCCCCGCCAGCGGCAGCAGCGTCACCGCCGGCGACTCAGGGATCCCAGCGCCCGGTACCCCGTGCGCGCAGATCGCATACGGGGTCATCGTGTCGTCGGCAGCGCTGCCATTGTTCTCCCAGCTTTGCCAACCTCCGCCGCTGAGGCCCGGATATGTCGTGTTGATGTCCACAGTGGTCGAGGCCACGCTCGAGGAGAGGCCACCGCCGAGCACCGAGTCCCCAGACGGGCAGCTCAGGAAGCCTGTGCCGGTCTGCCTGCCCGCAGGGTTGTCCACAGCTGCCCCAACCACGATCGTGTAGCCGGTGGCCGCGAGCGAGTAGTGGGAGCACACCGCGTAGGCCTTGAAGGTGTTCGCCGTGCTGGGGTCGGCGTTGTTCACGACGACGTTCCAGTGGGTCCCGGTCGGGTAGGAGCTGTTCAGGCTCACCAGCGAGCTGGTCGAGCTGACCGACGCCCCACCGCCGAGCAGCCTGGTGCCGCTCGGGCAGCCAACCGAGCCGCTGCTCTGGGTCATCGTCGGGTTGGCGATGGCCGCGGAGGCCACCTGCGTGTACCCCGGCTGCGGGTTGGCGCAGACCGCCCACACCTGCGTGGCGGTGCTCGACGCGTTGGTCACCGCGGCGCTCCACGAGGAGCCGCTCGGGTAGGAGCTGTCGATGTAGTCGCCCAGAGAAACGCCCCCGACGTATGCCCCGCCGCCCTGCGGCATCGTCGGTGCCGGGCAGGTCACCGAGGCGGCAGTCTGCACGCCGGGCGGCGCGGTGAAGGAGCTGGAGACGATGGCGTAGCCCGCCGGCGGAGTTCCGGCAGCTACGGTGACGCCACCGGCCGCGACGGCCATGCACGCCAGCGCGCAGGCCGCGCCGATCCGCCTCACATTTCCCGGAAGCGCGTTCCCGGACCGCATCACAACTCCCAGCTCGCTCGTCGAGCAGCTCGGTTTCGCGAATCCCTCGTGTCCGGGCAATTATGAGGCAGCCGGCCCTACAGGGCGAGTTCAGCAGCATTCACACCGGCGACCGCGCGGAGCGAGGACGGCGGAAGCTCACCGATCTCCGCGTAAAGCTCCATGAGCCGCTGAGCGGCGGCGCGTTTGATGGCCGCTGACACCTCCACGCCGCCGCGACTGCGCACCAGCCGGTTCGCGGCAGCGTGAACCGCGTGCCGATTGAGCCGCCCACCGAGGCCCTGCGGCTCGTACACCGGGAGCTTGCAATGCGATTTGCGCCTGGGCTGACCCGACGCATTCTTATCGATGACACAAGCGGCGCAGTACTCGTTCGCGGTCGGGTAGCTCGCCTTGGTCAAGCCCGTCCACGGGCGATCGCTGACGTCGGTCACAGCAACGCATCCTGGCGCGGTCGCGCGACCGTGCTACGGACGATCTCCCAGCGCCGCCACCGCGCTGCTGCTGAACGGAAAGCTCGCCCGCTCGACGTACATGTTGCCGCCGCGCGCGCTGATGGACTCGTACAGGACCAGGCGCTGGGCGGTGAACGCCCCGACGCGAACCGGCTCGTCGAGCGCGGCCCTCCAGGCGTCACGCGAGGTGAGCGGCCAGGGTATCCGTGGCCTGCCCAGGGTGCAGTGCACACGGAAGGGGCGATCGTCGACCTGAAATCCAGATCTGCGCAGCGCGGCTCGACAGGCGACGGCGAATGCGCTGAATGCTTGCGGCTGCTCTGACGCACCGAGCCACAGCACGCGTGGCCGCCCGGCGGCAGGGAACGCGCCCAGAGTGTCGAGTGTCACGTCGAAGCTCGGCATCTCGTCCGCGAGCGGCTTGATCGCGCGCAACCCGGCCCTCACCTCGTCGTCGCCGATGCTCCCGAAGAAGTGGACCGTGATATGCAGCGTTTCGGGGCGCACCCAGCGGACCGATGGAATGCGCTCGCGCAACGAAGCGTGCAGCAGTTGCGCATCCGCCAGCGCGGGCTCGTCGAGCGGGACGGCCAGAAAGCATCTCATCCCCCGGGTCCCGGCGATGCTGAGGGAGCCGGCGCACCGCTGCACGGATTCGCGCCCGCATCGGCGATGTACACGTGGATCTTTCCGGCCGCGCAGTACTGCTGGACGGCCGCGAAGAGCGACTCTGTGAACCAACCCGGACGGTCTTTCACGGTATACGGCAGCGGCGCCGCGACGAGGATGTGGCGCACGCTCCACGACGAGGTCGTGTGCGCATACAGCTCGAGGATGTCATAGCCGCCGGAGTCCCGAATCGCCGTGTGCGTGTAGGCGCCGACGCTGAGCGATCGCACCGCCGACGCGAACGTCGGGTCCCCGCCATCCAGCTGCGCGGCGCTGATGGCTCCCAGATCGCCGCCCTTTGCGCTGGATCCGGTGTCGTCCGACATTGTTCCGGCAAGGGTTGCGATGTCCGCACCTCCGGCGAGCTGCTCCTCGATCTGCGTAGCGCGCTGCCGGGCGAAGTAGTCCTCCAGGCGCTGCTCATTGAGCTGGGCCCGGATCTCGTCCTCGAGTTGCGCGATCGAGCCGCCTGCGCCTGCAAGCTCCGATCGCAGTGAGTTCACCCCGCCGGCCTGCTGCGCGTCGACGTCGACTTCATGCTGTACCTGCGCCGCGGTCGCCGCCAGCCCGCGATAGGCTGCCTCCTGCGCGATCACGCTGTCGAGAATCAAGCTGCGCAACACGCTCGCACGCACATCGGTTTGCATCGCCCGGCTGGGGTTGGACGGCCCGCCCGCCTGCTGTATAGCGACCAAGGCGCTCTGCAGGCGGACGTCGAAGACTGCGAGCGCAACCGTCTGCGTGCCGACCTTCGCAACCGGCGGAGAGGCTGCCGGTGCGGGTGCACCGCACGCCGCGAGCATCGCAACGCATCCGGCGAGGGCGACTGTACGGGCTCCCCTGGGCATGTTCGCGCGAGTGTAGCCAAGCGGTCAGGGGATCCTCGCCCGAAACGAGGGACTCACACCCACGACCACGGTTGTGACTCCGACCACCAACGCACCGATGCCGATGGCGTCGAACAGCCCGACCACATGGGAGATGAGCCCGTACGCGACGGTCCCCAGCGGCTGCAACCCTGCGAACACCATTGCATAGATGCCGAGCAGCCGGCCGCGCAGGGCGGGATCTGTCTCGGTCTGCACGAGCGTCGTCAACGACGTGTTGATGGCGAGGAACGCAAAGCTGATACCCACCAAGGCTGGGATCGTGCTCGCCAGCATCGAGGAGTGTGCGACGACAAAGAGGCTGACCGCATACACCGGCCCGCCCACGAGCAGCAGCCGGCGGCGGCCGGCGCCGCGCCCAAGGCTCGCCACCGCGAGCCCGGCCACCAGGCCACCGATGCCGCCCACGCTGTACAGCAGACCGAGCACCTGGGCACCCCCATGCAACTGCGTTTTAGCCAGTACAGGCAGAAACGGCATGTAGGAGACGCCGAGGAAAGCAAGCGCCGCGCACACGATCACGACCCCGCGCACCAGCGGGTCGCGCGTCACCTCGCGGAGTCCCGCGAACATGTCCTGCATGGCGCTGCGCCCTCCCGAGCGCGGGATGGGTGCGATGTCGGGAATCACGGTGAGCAGCACGGCGATCGGCGCCAGGTATGCGATCGCCAGCACCGCGAAGCACCATGACGGGCCGGCGAGCCCGATGAGCAGCCCGGCGACCGACGGACCGACGATGCGCGTGGCGCTCATCGCCGCCGAGCCGAGTGCCACGGCGCTGACGACCAGCTCACGGTCGACAAGGTCTGCGACGAGCGCCTGCCGTGTAGGCAGGTCGACGGCATCGGTGGCGCCGAATACCAATGCCACCGCAACGATCGCCGCAAAGGATGCGTGGTCGGTCGCGACCAGGAGCGCCAGCGTGCCCGCGCTCAAACCGAGCATCGACTGCGTCACGAGCAGAATCCGCCGCCGCGGCAGGCGATCCGCGAGCACCCCTCCGGCGAGCGAGAGGATCACCGCCGGCAGCCCGTCCGCAGCGGCGACGACCGCGACCGCGGTCGTGCTGCCCGTTCGCGCGAACACGAGGTAGCCGAGGGCGACCACCTGCATCCACGTGCCGAGCAGCGTCGGCCACTGCGCGGCCCAGTACCACCGATATGGACGCACGAGCAGCGCCGGCGGCGGCCACCGCGGTGCGCGTGGGGTCGCGGCGCTCACAGCGGCCGGCGCTCGGGTTTGCACGGTCAGATGACGGCGGCCTCCGGCACCAGTTCGTCGCGGGCAAAGCGCGACGGCGAGAACGCGGCGATGTCGATCTCGGTCGGCTGCCCGCTCATCAGCTGCGCCAGCAGGTATCCGGCGGCCGGTGCCTGCATGAACCCATGTCCGCTGAAGCCGCAGCACTGCCAGAAGCCGCTGACCTCATCCGACTCGCCGATCACCGCTTGATTGTCCGGCGTGATCTCGTAGAGGCCGGCCCACCCCGTTTTGATTCCGGTTTCGGTCAGCGCCGGCAGCCGCCAGCTCGCGTGTTCGACCAGGTGCTCGAGAAACCCCCAGTCGACCTCGGTGTCGAACGACGACGGCTCGGCGGGATCGCTCATCCCGAGCAACAGGCCGTCGCCCTCCGGATGGAAATAGAAGGAGGTGTGAAAGTCCACGGTCATCGGCGGCGCGGTGCGCAGCGGCGACCGTTCCGTGAGAAAGAGATGGCGGCGATAGGGTTTGACGGGGAGATCGATATCCGCCATCGCTGCGAGCACCCCGGCATACGGACCGGCGCAGTTGACGACTGCCGGCGTCGCCACACGATGCTCCCCGACGATCACGCCCGTAACCGCGTCACCGCTGCGGTCGATCGAGGTGACCCCGCAGTCTTCGACGAGTTGCGCACCCAACCGCCGCGCCGCAGCGGCATAGCCGGTGGTCACCTCGTTGGGACCGGCAACGCCGTCGCTGGCACAGAACGTCGCGCCGGCGAGATCCTCGCGGCGCACGTCAGGAACCAGCTCCAGTGCCTCATCGACACTGAGAAAACGAACGTCGTCGACGCCAACTCGCTGCTGCATCTCCACGTTGCGGCGGAACTGCGCCGCCTCCTGCGCCGTGGTGGCCAGAAACAGATAGCCGATCTTGCGGAATGCGGCGCCGGCACCGATCTCCTCTGGAAATCGCTCGAGCATGCGCCGGCTCAGCATGCCGACGCGCACATTCACCTCGGTCGAGAACTGCTGCCGCACGCCACCCGCGCAGCGGGCGGTCGACCCGCTGCCGAGCGTCTCCCGTTCCAGCAGCAGCGGTTTCATGCCCCAGCTCGCCAGGTGGTACGCAACGCTGCACCCGACCACCCCTCCCCCGACGATGACGCACTCCGCGGAGCTGGGAAGCTCGGGCGTCGATCCTTGGGTCATGCCGCCTCGGTGGACGGCAGCGGCAGCGGCTGATCATCGAGGAATGCGGTGATCAACTCGAGCTGGCGCCGCACGTACGTCGCGGTCCAGCCGTGACCGGCATCGTCAATGAGGGCAACCGCGATGTTCGGATTGCCCGCCAGTGTCCGCGCGATGCGAGGCCCATCGACGATGCGATCTTCCGCGGCCACCAGGATCAGCATGCGGTGATGGCTGTCCGCGAGCGCGGCGACGTCGTCGCGGGACAGTCCGTCGAGCAGCCATTCGCGGCTCGCGCGCGGATTCGCGCGGAGCTGGTTGTCAAAGTTTGCCTGCGCCGCGTCCGGGTCGACGCTGTCGCCTTCGACCATGAAGCGCTTGTAGAGGTCGCTGGTCACGCGCTGACGGCCGAGCCACACGATGGTGGGATAGACGAGGCGCGACATCATCAACCCCAGCTGGAGATGAAATCGCCGGCGCACCAGTCGAGGATTGAGCAGCGGCGTGTGCAGGATCACGCGACGAACCTCGGGTGCTCGCAGCCGGCGCACGGCGAGCGCAACGCCGGCGCCGAGACACAGTCCGGCGAGATCATAGTCACGCAGGCCCGCATCATCGGCGGCGCTGAGCGCGGCCTCGGCCATCGAGTCGGCGTCGTGCAGCGCGGCGAGCGGCATGGAAAAGCCGTTACCGGGCAGGTCGGGAACGACCAGCGTTCTGCGTTGCAGGAGCTCCGCATACCAGTCGTCGAAGTTCTCCGCCGATCCGATGAACCCATGACAGAGCAGCATGCCCGGCCCGGTGCCGCCGATCAGGTAGCGCAGCTGCCGGCCCCGGTGCGCGGTGAAACGTTCCTCCATGCCGGCGGCGGTGGACATGCAGCTACTCCGTGTCGATCTGCGCGCGCTGCAGCCGACCGCTGTAGTCGATGTAGATCGACTTCCACTCGCTGAACTCGTCGAGCACGTGGCCTCCCGCCTCACGGTGCCCGTTGCCAGTGTCACGCGTGCCGCCGAAGGGCAGTTGAATCTCGGCGCCGATCGTGGGCGCGTTGACGTACACGATCCCCGCGTGCAGCTCCTGGACCCCGCGAAACGCCGTGCGCAGATCGTTGGTGTAGATGCTGAGGCTCAATCCGTAGTGAGTGGCATTCGCGGCTGCGAGCGCGTCATCCAGCGAGGCGACCGGGATCACCGCGGTGGTCGGCCCGAAGATCTCCTCCTGCGCGATGCGCATCGAGGGGCGCACGTCGGTGAACACGGTCGGCCGATAGAAGAAGCCCTCGCTGAGCGAGCCCTCACGCGCGATCTCTCCGCCGAGCGCGAGTCGCGCACCCTCTTTCACACCGACGTCGGTGTACGAGTGAATCCGTCGCAGCTGAGTCTCGTTGATGACGGGCCCAACCTCGACGTCCTCGTCGAGCCCGTCGCCGAGGCGCAGCCGAGACGCGCGCTCGATGAGCCTGGTGGTGAAGTCCTGCAGGACCGGCTGCTCGACGATCAGGCGTGACGACGCGGTGCATCGCTGTCCGGCGGTGCCGAATGCTCCCCAGATCGCGCCGTCGACCGCCAGCTCGAGCTCAGCGTCAGCGAGCACCACGATGGCGTTCTTACCGCCCAGCTCGAGCGAGCATTTCTTCAGCATCCGACCGCAGATCTCGGACACGATCCGTCCGGTGGCGACACTGCCCGTGAAGTACACCGCGGCAACATCGGGATGTCGAACCACGGCGTCGCCCGCCTCCTCGCCGGTGCCGAACACCGTGTTGACAACGCCGGCTGGCAGACCGGCATCTTCGAGGACTTCGACGAATCGCAGCGCGCAGAGCGGGGTGTCCTCGGCCGGTTTGAACACGACGGTGTTCCCGGCCATGACCGCCGGCAGGATCTTCCACGACGGGATGGCGATGGGAAAATTCCACGGTGTGATGCATCCCACGACGCCGAACGGCTGCCGCATGGTCATCGCCCATTTGTCACGGAGCTCGCTCGGCACCGTCTCGCCGTACGCGCGACGTCCTTCGCCTGCGATGAACTTGGCCATGTCGATCGCTTCCTGGACGTCCCCGCGCGCTTCGGTGAGCACCTTGCCCATCTCGCGAGTCATCAACCGCGCCAGTGACTCCTTGCGCGTCTCGAGCAGATCCGCAGCGCGCAGGATGATCTCCCCGCGATGCGGCCAGGGTGTGGACCGCCAGGCGGCAAGGGCCTCCTGCGCGGCGGCGACCGCGGCCGCCACGTCGGCGGAGCCGCTGCGCGGGAACACCCCGACGATGTCGGACACTCGCGCAGGGTTTCGCGATTCGAAGGTCCGGCCGTCGCGTGCGGAGCGCTCCGCACCCGCGATGCGGTTGCCCGCGTGGACCGCTTCGGCCGCGACCGCGCTCAACGACCCACCTCCTCCAAGATCGCGGCCTCGATGATGTCGAGACCGGAGGCGAGCTCGTCCTCGGGGATCGTTAGCGGCGGCAGGATGCGAACGACGTTGTCGTAGATCCCGCACGTGAGCAACAGCAGTCCGCGTTCGAGCGCGTTCTCCTGGATTCGATGCGCCAGGTCCGTCGCCGGAATGCGGTCGACACCCACGAACTCCACCCCCACCATCAGACCCTGGCCGCGCACGTCGCCGATGGCCGTGACTCGCTCCTGCCAGGAGCGGGCGCGGTCGAGAACGCGCACACCGAGGCGCGCCGCGCGCTCGGGGATTCGTTCGCGTTGCATCGTTTCGATCACGGCGACTGCGGCTGCGCACGCGACCGCGTTGCCACCGAAGGTGCTGCCGTGCTCGCCGGGCAGCCAGTGCTGCATCACCGCGTGCCGGGCGACGAGGCCGGCGATCGGCAGCCCGTTGCCGAGCGCTTTGGCCACGCACATGATGTCGGGCAGCGTCCCGCTGTGCTCGCAGCTGAACATGCGCCCGGTGCGACCGAACCCGGTCTGCACCTCGTCGACCACGAGCAGGACTCCGTACGTGTCGCAGATCCGGCGCAGGGCCGGCAGGAACGCCGGCGGGGGGACGACGAAACCGCCCTCACCGAGCACGGGCTCCACGACGATCGCTGCGACCGACTCCGGAGGCGCTGCGGTCGCGAAGAGCAGCTCGATATCTCGTCCCTCGGCGATCGGACAGGGATCGCCACTCGAGTGCGTGCAGAACCGGTAGCAGTACGGGTAGCGCACGTGGTGCACGCCGGGAAGGTAGGGGCCCATGTACTCGCGGTACTTCGCCTTGCTCGCGGTGAGCGAGAGCGCGCCGTACGTGCGCCCGTGGAATCCGCCGAGAAATGCAATGACGTCGGTGCGTCCCGTCGCTCTTCGGGCCAGCTTGATGGCGGACTCGATCGCCTCCGCGCCGCTGTTGTTGAGGAACACCTGGTCGAGCCCGGGCGGTGCGACGTCGACGAGCGCCTGCGCCGCTCGGACCATCTCCGGATGCATCGCCGTCACCGACGTGTGCCACAGGCGGTCGACCTGCTCGTGCACGGCGGCGACCACCGCGGGGTGGCGATGACCCAGGTTGGTCACTGCGATGCCGCACCCGAAGTCGAGCACATCGCGGCCGTCCACCGTGTGCAGCCATGCGCCGCCGGCGCTGTCCACCACGAGGTCGGAATACCGCGCGTAGGCCGGGGAGATCAGCTCACTGTCGCGCTCTCGCCAGACCGCAGCGTCCACGTCCGCAGTCTGGGTCATGGACGTCGCGCTGCGTCAGGCGTTGCCGTCGCAGGCTCCGGCACGTGTGCGAACTGCGGGCGCCCGACCCGGCCGAGGCTCAGGAATCCGGCGAACATGACTGCGATGCCTCCGGCTTCGTACGCGCCCAGCTGGTCGAGTGAGCTGATCCCGACCGTCTTCGCCGTCGAGAAGCCCAGCGCGATGATCAGCGCGCCCGCAGTGAGGAGCACGTTGCACACCACGCGGTCGACGCCGGCGCGATCGCGCACGAGGCGGTACGCCGACCACGCCGACCCGAGGACCAGCACGACGGTCCCGACGATGTTGAGCAGCACCACCCCGACGTAGAGCGGGGTCCCGTGCTGGATCGCTCCGCCCAGCACTCCGGCGGCCGTTCCCAGCTTCGATGCGTCGACCGGGATCACGGCGGCGTCGATCGCCAACCCGACGGTGACCACCGCGAGGATCACCGCGCACGTCCACGCCACCCGGCGCGGCGCCAGCAGGAACACAGTGCCCAACGCGAGGTAGATCACCCCCAGCACGCCACCGAGGAGGTAGAAGCCGCGGAAGGTGACCTCTGTGAAGCCGCGCGCCTCGCCGATCGCCTGAAAAGCCGCGGCGGCCGCGAAGATCAGCAGCCCCAGCGCCCAGACCGCGAACGCCGGCCGCCGGCTGCGTCGCCACCTCGCAGCCACAACGACGGCAAAGGCACCGGCGAGCGCGCTGGCGAGGACGGCAAGGGTCATGCGTGTGGCTCCAAACGGAATAAGGCGGCGTCGAGGCGGATACCCACGTCTACCACAAACCGGGCCGGACGCTCGGCATGGGTGCCGCGAATCGAACGACCCTGCGCTACCATGCCGCCGGCCCTGTCGCGCAGAGAGCTCCGGGCCCGGAGCCGAAGGAGGCGCCATACACCACACGGCACAAGCGTTTCTGTCGGTAACCGGTGCTCTGGGGCTGGCGGCGCTGAGCGCCTGCAGCAGCGGCACCACGAATGTCGGCACTGCCATCCCTTGTGTCGGGACCGTGACCGTAGCAACCGAGCTGCCCGTGACTGGCAGCGACGCCTCAGACGGAATCCCGGCTCAAAACGGCGCCAAGCTGGCGGTGACGCAGGCCAACAGCAATCATCTCCTGGGCGGATGCGTCGTTGCGCTGATCAGCGAGGACGACGCCTCGGCTCCCGGCGTGGGTGCGGCCAACATGACAGTCCTCGCCGGCAACAACGCTGTCGTCGGCGTACTCGGTCCGCTCTCGTGGAACGCCTGCGCAGCCGAGCAACCGCTTGCCAATCGCGTCGACCTCGCGCAGATCTCACCGTCGTGCACCGTCTCTGGACTGACCATCCCAGGATCGACTCCCACGATCGATACGGCGGCGCTGCGGCCGACTGGAAGGATCACCTTCTTCCGGGTGTGCACGACTGACATCAAGCAGGGAGCCGCCGACGCGCAGGTCGCGGTCGCGCTGGGCGGCCTCAAGGCGTTCGTGTTTGACGACCAGGAACCCTACGGACAGGGCCTGGCGCGCAGCTTTGCCACTGACTTCCAGGCGGACGGCGGCACCGAGGTCGGCAATTCCAGCCTGCCCGGGAGCACCACTGACTTCTCCGCAGGGCTGGCGACCGCCAGGCGCGACGGCGCCGACCTGGTCTTCTTCGGCGGGACGTCCCGCGGCGGTGGCGGAATGCTCCGCTCGCAGATGGCGCCGGCCGGCCTGGGCACCGACGTGATTTTCGAGGGAGGTGGCGGGATCCAGAACGCAGACTTCATCGTCGACGCCGGCGGCAGCGGGGCAGGCGCGTACTCCACGATCGCGGCCCCCGACGTCGTTTCGCTGAGTTCAGCGAATTCCTTCTTGACCGCGTACCAGGCGGTCTACAACACCGCCCCCGCCGGTTATGCCGCGAACGCGTACGACGCGATGAACATCATCCTGATGGCCGTCAAACGAGCGATCATCGCCAACGGCGGCACGCTCCCCGGCAACGTGCAGACCTTCCGTGAGTCGGTGCGGTCCAACATCGCCTCGATCCAGTACGACGGAGCGATCGGTCACACCGCGTTCGACAACGATGGCGACAGCACGAATCCGCTGCTCACGCTCTGGCAGGTCCAGGACGGCAAATGGACCTTCATCAAGACGGTCAACGTGCCCGCTCAGTAGTTCAGGACGCCTTTCCGCCGCGCAGTTCAGCCATGCTTGACGGCGGAGGCATCGCCGGGTAGCAACCAGTGTTTCACGAGGACCGCCGCAGCCGTTGGAAGCCGATGCTCGTGGCTTCGGGGCTTGTCGTCGCTGTATCGGGCATCGCAGCGGTCGCATCCTTTCTGCAAAGCCCGAAGCACGTGGTCTCGGTCGCGAGCCCCACCCCTGCCCCTGACGCGGTCCACTTCACCGTGAGGTCCCTGCAGGTTCCGCCTTCCGACCGGCCGTTGATCTGGTTCCGGGAGGCGGACTCCTTCGCGCCCCTCGTGCTGCGCGCCACCGATTGGACCGGACGTGTGGTCGGCCGTCTTGCGGTGTCGTGCTCCACCTGCGAGGTGCTCGATTCACCCGACGGGCAACGCCTGTTGATCGGCAACCAGTACACGCCGGAACTGGCCGCCATATCGGACCACGTCTTCGACTCCGCGGGCCATGCGCTGACCGCGGTCGATGGCTACGAAGCGCAGTGGGCCGACGACAGCAGACACCTGTGCGCCCTGCGCACCACGTCAACGCTCAATTCGCCGGAGGCAGATGCCGCCGTGGACGTGATCGACGCGACGCACGGCTCCGTGCGAACGGTGGCCCGGGCACGTGCCGGCGCCGATCCCAGCCACGCGGGCACCTGGTCGCTGCTGCGCTGCGCGATAAAGGCGGATCGGGCCGTGCTCACCTACTCGTATCAGGGCGTGCGTGCGCTGAGGGTTGTGCGCATCTCCACCGGCGCCACCGTGCTCTCGCGCGACGGGGGGGAGTCGGGGGGTGCCCCCCCGACTGTCGAAAACCTGGTCGTCAGCGGCGACGCATCGCTCGCGGTCGAGAACCTGACGCCGATAGGCATCCGCGTAATCGACCTGGGGTCCGGCCGGGAGTCCGACGTGTCTGCCTCGTGGATCGGCCTGGGTCCGCTGCTCAGCCTGTCCTGGCACGGAAGGTCGGCGGTGACGCCGCTCGGCGTATACACGTTCCCGGCCGGAACGGCCCTCTGGCGTGCGCCGCTGCCCGCATACATGCTGCCCGTGGCGATCCAGCCCCGCAGCGACGACGTGCTGCTCTCCCTGTGGGTTTCCTCGGCCCCGTCGGGCCGCCCCGTGATCGTTCACGGCGACGGCCACAGCGAGGAGCTGCCGACCTCCTACCTGGCCCAACCTCCGCTGCCCTTCTAGGGCGCAGGCGGCGCCGCCGGCGCGGATTGGCTCTGACTCGCCGCCCCCGTGCCGAGGTATGCCTCGATGACTCGAGGGTTGTTGCGCACCTCGACCGCCGTCCCGTCCGCGATCAACTCGCCGTGGTCGAGAACAATGACCCGGTCGCTGATCCCCATGACCACGCGCATGTCGTGCTCGATCAGAAAGATCGTCAGGCCCTTCTCGCGCAGGCCGGCGATGAGTCGCGTGAGCTCGACCTTCTCCTGTGGGTTGAGCCCGGCGGCGGGCTCGTCGAGGAGGAGCAGTTGCGGCCCGCTGGCCAGGGCACGAGCAATCTCCAGGCGGCGCTGCAGGCCGTACGGGAGGTTTCGCGCGTAGGTGTCCGCGTACCGTTCCAGGCCGAGGCTGCGGAGCATCTCGAGCGCGCGGTCCTCGACCGCCCGCTCCTCACGCCGGGCGCGCGGCGTGGTGAACATCGCCTGGAAGACGTTCTCATGCATCCTGCAGTGCTCGCCCACCATGACGTTGTCAACTGCGGTGACGTACGCAAAAAGACGGATGTTCTGGAATGTCCGAGTGATGCCGAGCTTGGCGATCTGGTGCGGTGGCAGGCCGACGATGCTCTGACCGTTGAAACGGACGTCCCCGCTGGTCGGCGCATACAGACCGGTCACCATGTTGAACGCGGTGGTCTTGCCCGCACCGTTGGGGCCGATCATCGAGACGATGGCGCCTTTCCCCACCGTGAATGCGACGTCGTTCACGGCGAGCAGCCCCCCGAAACGCTTGCTCACACCGACGAGCTCGAGAATCGCGGTACGGCCGGCGGGCGCGGCGTCGGTGCCCGTCACCGGCGCTGTCGAGGTCATGCCCGGCCCTGCACGACGGCGAGTGACTCCGACTCCGTGCCTGTCTGCAGCTCCACCTTGCGGGCCCTGCTCGGCAGCAGTCCGGCCGGCCTCAGCAGCATGATGCCCACAAGGATCACGCCATAGACGATGTACACCCATCTGCTGTAATCGATGGTACCCAGCGTGGGCAGCCCGAATTTGTCGCCGAATGTTCCCAGCCACTCCTGCAGATGGCCCAGCGTCCAGAAGATGATGAAGCTCACCAGGATGCCGCCTGCCACAACCCCCGTGTTGTTGCCGATCCCGCCAAGAACTACCGTTGAGAGTACGGTTACGGACACCGCGAATTGGAACGAATCCGGCGTCACCGACCCGAGCTCGGCGCCGAAGAAGGCTCCCGCGAATCCGCTGACCGAAGCACCGATGGCGAATGCCAGGAGCTTGGTGCTCACCGGGTTGACGCCTGTGGCAGCGGCTGCTATCTCATCCTCACGAATCGCTGCCCAGGCACGTCCGAGACGCGATCGCTGGATGTTCCGGAGCAGCACGATGACGATCGCGATGATGACCAGCAACGACCAGAAGTAGTACCTCGGATCGATGCCGAAGTGTAAGTTGAAGATGGTCGGGTGATCGATCCCGGTGATGCCCTCCGGGCCGCCGGTGGCGCTGAACAGGTTGTTGTTCGCGGCGTCGGGGATGATCTCGCCAAAACCCAGCGTCACGATGGCGAGATAGTCGCCACGGAGACGAAGCGTCGGTGCGCCAAGCGCGGCGCCGAACAGTGCAGCGACGGCAAGCCCGATGAACAGGATGATCCAGAATGGAAAGTGCAGACCGTGCACCGGGGACGCCAATGATCCCGCCGTGTATGCGCCGATGGCGAAGAACGCCGCGTATCCGAGATCGAGCAGGCCGGCGAACCCCACGACCACGTTGAGACCCAGCGCGAGAAGCGTGTAGATCGCCGCCGCCGTCGCGCCCCAAACGATGAAGCTCGCGGACTGGGCGAATATGAATGGGAACAGCGCGCCGATCATGAACACGACACCCGCGAACGCGACCTGGCCGTGGTTCACCACCCAGTCGCGCAGCCCGTACACGAATCCGAGGATCGTGAACCCGATGAGGGTCATCCAGACCGCGTTGTCGGGCGTACCTGTCGCCAGGGAGGACAGCGAGCCGAAGAGTGGCTCCTCGCGGAGGACGACGAGCACACAGACGATGACTGTGGTCACTGCGCCGGTGATGGCGATCGCCGCACGAAATCGAACAAAGCGGAAGGGAAAACCCCTGTGCGTCAATCGGCAGTAAACGTCATAGGCCACGCCGGCGAGCAGGGTGACCATCGCGATGCCGATGACGTAGACGAGGATCGTTCCAACGCCGGTGGGTGCCGAGCTCACGACATCCTGCGGGCTGAAGCCGATGCCGTTGGCAGTCTGCTCAACGAACCAGGGCAGCAACCAGCCCACGACCACGAAGAGAAGCCCACCCACCACCAGCGCCCAGAAGACCGCGAATGATTCCTCTTTTGCGGTGGCTGCCGCCGTTGCCGGCAGCGGCACATCGATTGGGGCCTGCTCAGGGGCTTCTGGATTTACGAGTCCGGCTTCAAGCACGGTCCGGAACCCGCAAGCCAAGCAGCCCCGTCGGACGGAAGACCAGGACGATGATGAGCATCGCAAAGATGATCGTGTTGTCCCATGCCGAACCGATGAGCTGGCCGCCGAAGACCTGGATCAACCCGATCAGGAACGCGCCGACGCCGGCGCCCACGATGTTGCCGATGCCCCCCAATACGGCGCACGTGAAGGCGATGATGCCGAATCGGAATCCCAGGTTCCAGACGACAAGGTCGTCCTTGACGCTGTAGATGATGCCACCCGCCGCAGCCAGGGCAGAGCCGATGAAAAAGGTGGCCGAAATCGTACGGTTGATGTTCACGCCGCTGAGGAGCGCTGCGTCGCGATCCTGGGCCGTCGCGCGCATCGCTTTACCGAGACGCGTGAAGCGAACAAACGCCTGGAGCAAGAACATCAGGATCAGCGCCGAGAAGAACACGAAGATGTCGCGCCAACTGATCGTCACGCCGCCGAGCGTGAACGCTTGACCCTGCAGCCAATCGGCCTTGCCGGTGCGCACGTTGGTGGCGCCCTGAGTGGCGAACAGAAACCCTTCGATGATGAATGACACTCCGACCGCCGTGATCAGAGCGGCGAGTCGTGGCGAGTTGCGAAGGCGCCGGTAGGCCACGCGCTCGATGAGCATCCCGGTGAAGCCTGCCGCAATCATGGTCAGCACCAGCAGGATTGCCAGAGCTGCGAAGAAGCCACCCGTCCCGCTGCCGCCGAGGCCGTTGATGTCGAAGCCCAGGTGCTGGCTCATGATGAGGGCGTAGAACGCGCTGAGCGTGAAGACGTCACCGTGGGCGAAGTTGATCAACTCGATGATCCCGTAGACCATCGTGTACCCGACAGCGATCAACGCGTAGACGGCTCCGATCGTCAGGCCGTTGCGCACCTCGGCGGCCGCGGTGCTACCGCCGCTCCGAGCGGCGACCAATGCCACCATGAGGATGAGGACCGCAACGATGACGAAGGGAAAGGAGCGGTTGACCAGCGCGGTGACCTCACGTACGCGGGCTACCGGCAAACCGGCAAACCGCATCCCGACACGCGCCTGCGACGTCTCAGTGGTCTGCGCCACAGACTGCTCCTCTCAGATGAGGTTCATCGCCCACGACAAGCCTCGCTCCGAAGAAAAGAGAAAGGGGAGCGCACCGGCGCTCCCCTTTCATTCATTTGACTATGCGCTCACCGTGGTCTTGCCCACCCAGGTCCCGCCTTGGGGAATGTAGATGGAGAAGGAGTGGTTCTGCGTGTCGCCCCGTGAGTCGAATTGCGTATGCCCGATGGTGCCGTCGTAGCTGATCGATGCCACTGCGTCGACAACCGACGCGCGGAACGCACTCGCGCTCGCCGGAATCTTTCCACCGTTGGCGATCAGGACCTTCTTGATGGATTGGAGAAGGATGTTCATGCAGTCGTAGCCGTAGGTGGAATACGCGACTACGGGCTGGCTGTATGCCGACTGGAAGGCTGAGAGGAAGCCTTGAGCGCTGCCGAGCTTGGTGGTGTCGGGGGCACTCGACGAGAAGGTCTTCGTGTCGCTCGCCGCAGCTGCCCCTGCGTCCTTGAAGAACTGCGGATCGACCGTTCCGTCGCCGCTGAGGTAGGTGGCGCTCAGACCCACGGTCCGCATCGCCGCCCACAGGACGCCGGATCCGTTGGAGGCGACGCCGCCGTAGAAGACGGCATCAGGATGGAGGCTCACGACGCCCGTCAGCAGTGACTGGAACTTCTCCGGGCTGTAGTCAGTGGTGTCATCGCGCTTGACGATGGTTCCTCCCAGAGTCTTGATGTCGCTGTCGAAGTAGTTGGAGAGGTCCTTGCCGTACGTCTCGTTGTCGCTGATGTCATAGATGTTCTTGAGGCCAAGCGTCTTGACCGCGTACGTCGCCATCACCAGTCCCTGGACCTCGTCGTTGGAGATGACCCGGAAGTACGTGTTCTTTCCATTGGGATTCTTGTGCAGCGAGGCTGTGTCGATGGCGGGATCGCTCCCCGGGATGGTCAGACCCGGGTCCGTGTTCGAGGGGCTGATCTGCGTCAGACCGGCCGCGCTGCTGATCGGCAGCTCGGCCACCGCGACGCCGGAGTTGAACGGGCCCACGACGCCGACCACGGCCGAGTTGTTGGCCAGCTCAGTCATGTTCTGAGCCCCCTGGGCCGGATCGTGCTTTCCAAGGGCGACCGACGCGTCGTCCTTCGGGATGTACGTGATCGTGCAGCCGCCGAAGAGCTTGTTCTGCTGCGCCTGGGTCACCGCGAGCGCGACACCCTTCTCCGTGCCACCGCCGATCGAGGCGTCGCCGCCGCTGGTTGGCAGGTCGCTGGCGACCGTGATCGCACCGGTGCAGCCGGAGAGACCCGTACCGCCGCCGCTCGATGACGTGGAGGTCGAGGTGCCGCAGGCGGAGGCGCCCACAAGCCCCATGAGACCCGCGGCCGATATGAGAAACAACGATTTGCGCATGAGGCTCTCCCGATTACCGGCTGTCGATCGCCCCTTAGTACACACCCATTGGTAGGTTTGTCAAACGGGTCGGCGAATCCGGGCAGTCCGTTGCGCCCGAAACGGGCCGAAGCATACGATCACGCGCGTGAGCGAGACCGCCGTGCCGTCTGGTTCGCCTGATGGACCCGGCCTTGGGACGGCGCTGGCTGCTCCGCTGCTCCAGATTCGCAACATCGACGTGTTCTACGGACGCGTTCGGGCGCTCCACGACGTTTCGATCGAGGTAGGAGACGGGGAGATCGTCGCTCTGATCGGAAGCAACGGCGCAGGCAAGACCACGACGCTGCGGACGATCAGCGGATTGGTTCGACCGGTGCGAGGGGAGGTACGGTTGCGCGGCGAACGCATCCACCTGCTCGGCGCTGAGAAGATCGCGCGATCGGGTGTTGGGCACGCACCCGAGGGCCGTCGCCTCTTCTCGCGAATGACCGTGCGGGAGAACCTCGAGATGGGCGCGTACTCGCGGAGCGATCGCGCCGGCATCCGCACCGACTTCGAGCGCGTTTACACGCTCTTTCCGCGCCTGCGTGAGCGCGAATCGCAGCTCGCCGGCAGTCTCAGCGGGGGCGAGCAGCAGATGGTGTCGATCGGACGAGCCCTGATGAGCGACCCGTCGATCCTGCTTCTCGACGAGCCATCTCTCGGCCTCGCGCCCATCCTGGTTGACGCGATCTTCGAGGTGATTCGAGAGATCAATGCCAAGGGCACGACGATCCTGCTCATCGAGCAGAACGCCTTGCTCGCTCTGAAGACGGCGGCGCGCGCGTATGTGCTCGAGACCGGGAGTGTGGCGCTGAGCGGTCCTTCAGAAGAGCTGTTGACGTCGCCCGACGTCCAGCGAGCGTACTTGGGCATGTAGGGAAGCTTTCGGCTGGGAGGGGGCGTTCGGGGGTCTCCCCCGTGTGTAACAGATCGCCGATAGGCGCATCAACTAACGCGTCAAGCGGCGCGTTAGCCTTGGCTAATGTCTCAAACTGTGCACACGCATTCCATGGTGAGACCACGCACGCCAACTCCGACACGCACGTCGGTCGCCACCTCCGAAACGACGGTCGCGCTCACCAGCCTGGTCGGCTGGACTGTCGACGCGCCTCTGATCGTCGACGAGCCGGTGTCGCCCCGCGTAGCGCGCGAGATGCTGGCACTGGCCCTCGGTCTCGACGAGGACGCGCTGACAAGCCTGAGCGACGCTGACGTCAACAGCGCGCTGCGGCGGATGCGCGTGCTGATCGACCAGTTCGAGCGGCTGGCCGCAAAGGCCGCGACCGACGAGCTCACCGGCATCCTGCGCCGCGGGCCCGGCGTGACGGCACTGCAGCGCGAGATCGACCGCGAACGGCGCAAGCCGAGCCGCGGAATCGCCGTGGTGTTCGTCGACGTGGACGGGCTCAAGCGTGTCAACGACACGTTCGGACACGCTGCCGGCGATCGGCTTCTCGTCGACGTGGTCGACGCTGTACGTCAGCGCATCCGCTCCTACGACCTGCTCTTTCGATATGGCGGCGACGAGTTCGTGTTCGTGCTCGTCGACATCGGCTGGCAGGATGCGGTGCGAACGGTTGAAGAGATCCGCGCGGACATCGCGGTCCGCTCCGAGGGCTCCACGGTCAGCGCAGGCGCGGCGCGCGTACGAGAGGGCGACGACGCCGAGCGTGTCGTGACCCGAGCCGACCACGCCCTCTACCGGCGGCGCCGCCAGGAACGCGGCTAGCGGCGCAAATTCAGGGGCGGGCGGCGATCCAGCTCAACGCACCGCCGGCCACCAGTACGAAGGTGACGTACTCGACCACGGTGATGGTGCGGCGTCCCTGGCCGCTCGCGAGCCCGCCGGCGAATCCACGGAGTCCGTACCAGAGGATCAGGAGCACTGCCGCCCGTGTGCCGGGTTGCGCGCTCACGCCAACACCTGCGGCGGCGCCGGCGAGCACCGCGCCGATCCCGACGGCGCCGGCGGCTGCGCGATGGACCGGGAGCGGCTCGCTGCGGAGTGCGTCGAAGCTGACCAGCGCCGCGATCACCCCGACGAGAGCCACGCGCGACAGTGGGGGCAGCACCGGCGACACGCCGGCCACCAGGACCGGGGCCAGGACGGCGACCCCGGCCACATCTCGGAGCAGACGGCCGAGCCAGCCCTCCCGCTCAGACGCCCGTCGAGCCGCAAGGTGTGGCACGCCGCCGATGACAAGCGACGCCACGAGGCCGCCGATCACGCGCACCGACAGCGACTGCACCCCGGCGAGCACGGTCGCGAAGGAGGCAACCGCCGCCACCGGCAGCGCTGCCCCCGCGACCCCTGGCCGCCGATCGCGGGGGTACACCAGAACGTCGTAGCCGACGAGCACCGCGCCCGTCAGGATCGCAAGGGCGCCGCTGGCCAGGGCGCTGTGTCCGAAGCCGAGAATCTGCGGGCGCAGCAACAGTGCAACCCCGCATACCGCCGCGCCGAGCGCCGTGTGGACCAGCGGCACCGGGATCTCCGCGAGCCCCTGGTTCTCGCCGGCGACTCCCAACGCCGTACGAGCCTGATGCGCCAGGTATGCGTGGCCCCGATGCCGAAAACCTGTTCGATTATCCACGTCGACCTGTGGATACTGTGGAGAAGGTGGCGCCGAGGCTATCACGCGCTAGGGTGCGGTGGTGCCTTCCCGACCGTACGAGTCCTCGAGGCGAACGACGTCATCGATCTCGGGGGAGCTGACCTCGAAGAGATCGGTGTCCTCGACGGCAACGAAGCGGTGGCGCCGGCCGGGCCGCACGCGCGCGCTCATCCCCGGGGTGAGGCGGTACGTGACCATCTCGCCGGCGTCATCTTCCAACAGCAGGTCCATCGCGCCCGATTCGATGAAGATGGCTTCGTCTTTCTCGACGTGGTACTGCAGGCTCAGCTGGTGCCCGGCGTTGATGTGGATCAGCTTGCCGAGATAACGGTCGGTGATCGCCCAGCGAAGCTCGTAGCCCCACGGCTTGTCGACACGGCCGTCGCCGGACGGACGTATCGCGCTCACGGGACCGCCGCCACGGGCGACATGGCGTCAACCCCGATGTCGCGCTCCAGCGCAGCCAGCAACTCGTCGACACGTTCCGGCGTCGGAGCCTCTGCGTACACGCGCATGAGTGGCTCGGTGCCGCTCATCCGCATCAGCACCCACGACCCGTCATCAAGATAGAACTTGAACCCGTCGTCGTCGCGGATGCGCACCACGCGCGCGCCTGCGACGTCGGTGAGCTTCTCGCTCTGCATATGCCGGTAGACCTCGGCCTTGCGGGATGCATAGCCGTCGCGCGGAAAGCTGATGTCGTGCCGGTCGTACGCGTGCGGCCCGACGAGGCCGACAAGGTGCTGGACGATGCTCGAGAGACTCATGTCGTAGTCGACGATCATCCCGGCGATCATGAGGCCCGCGAGTATGCCGTCGCGTTCGGGAATGTGGCCCCGGAACGCGAACCCGCCTGACTCCTCGCCCCCGAACAGCGCGTTGGTCTCCATCATCTTCTTCCCGATGTATTTGAAACCGACCGGCATCTCGTGCACGGTGACGCCGAAGCGCTCGGCGAGCGTGTCGACCATGCTGGTCTGCGTGATGGAGCGGACGATGTCGCCGCGCAGCCCGCGTTTGTCGAGCAGATACAGGGTGAAGAGCGCCATCACCTGGAGCTGGTTGACGTACGTGCCGTGCTCGTCGATCACCCCCACCCGGTCCGCGTCGCCGTCGTTCGCGATGCCCACGTCGTGCCCGCCCGCGGCCATGCGCTGCATCGCCTCGGGCATGTATCGATCTATCGGCTCCGGGTGCATGCCGCCGAATCCGGGATTGCGATCCGCATGCAACTCGTCGACCACTGTCTTCCCGCCCTCGAGCGCACGACGCAGCAAGCCCGCGCCTGCGCCGTACATCGCCTCGTGAAGGATGCGCAGGCCGCGCCCCCGCAGCTTGTCGATGTCGACCATCCGGCCAAGCTGCAGCAGATAGTCCGGGATCGGATCGGCGAGCTCGATGCGCCCGCTCGAGAGCGCATCGGCAAGCTGCACGGTGGTCACGCCTTCCCGCTGTGCGACTGCGGTGCGACGCTCGATCTCGGCGACCACCTCCGGCGGTGCTGATCCCCCGAAGTCGGGTTTGTACTTGATGCCGTTGAACTCGGCACTGTTGTGGCTTGCGGTCACCACGACCGCCCCGCCCGCCTTGCGCTGGATGATCGTCCACGACACAGCCGGCGTCGGCGTGACGCGGTCGAGGAGCAGCACGCGCTTGCCGTTCGCGGCGAGCACGCGAGCCACTTCGCGCGCGAACAGCTCGGCACAGTACCGCGAGTCATGTCCGACCACCACCTGGCGGCTCTCATCTTCGAGGTACGACGCCACACCCTGCGCGACGAAGCGCACCGTCTCGTACGTGAAGTCGTCGGCAACCACAGCCCGCCACCCGTCGGTCCCGAACGTGATCGCCGGTTGGGTCATGGGCGCCCATTCTACGCAGCGCCAATCGCCGAATCGGCCAGAACGAGCGTGGGGTTCGCGTTGGTATCTTGATGCCATGTTCGGGCGCACTGCGGGTGGCCTGGGCGCAGTCCTTGCGGGCGCGGCGCTGATGCTGGTGGCCTGCGGCGACGCGGTCACACTCCCCGTGGGCCCGTCGGCGACCCCGTTCAGGAGCGGCACGGTCGGCTTCAGCCAGACGGGCACGGCGCCCGTGACCATCGACCCGTCGAGCATTCAGTACAAGCTCGACAGCAGCAGCTCCCTCGTGGTGACCCTGATTCTCACGTCGAGCGCCGACACCTCGCAGACGGTCTCAGTGCGCGCATCGCTCTACGACCCGAACGGCGGCCTGATCGGCGACGCGACCGGCGGCGCAGTCAACGTCGACCCGAGCGCCACGACCGCGGTCGAGCTCACCGGCCCGAGCCCGCTCGGCACCATCGCGTCGGCCACCTTCGAAGTCACGTCGCTTCCGCTGCCGACCTCAACGCCGTCAGCGACCCCGTCCCCGTCGGCCTCGCCGACGTAAGCCGGCCGGCGATCCTCCTGATCGGCTGTCAGAGCACGTCGTTGCGGCCGGCTTCGCGGAGGCGGTCGACGGCGGCCTTGACCTTCTGCGATTGGTCGGCGGGGACGACGAGGAGAGCGTCGGGTGTATCGACTACGACGAGGCCACTGGCGCCGACGACGGTGACCAGGCGCCCGCCGCGAGAGACGACCGTGCAGTCGGAGGCGTCGATGGTCAGCGCGTCGCCGTCGAGGACGTTGCGCGCGGGGTCGCCGTCCCCGCTGTCGATCCGCGCGGCGTGGAGGTCCGCCCAGGAGCCCAGGTCGGACCAGCCGAAGTCAGCCTCGACCACGGCGAGGTTGGCGCTGCGCTCGAGGAGCAGCGGTTCGACTGCGATGGTGCCGAGGGCGGAATACAGCCGGGTCGCTTCGTTCTCGTCGCCGCGGCGCAGCGCGTCGATCACGTGCTCGAGGGCAGTCGCGAGAGCCGAGTCGGCGCCCCAGAGGTCGGCAAGGAACGTCGGCGCGGGCCAGGCGAACAGCCCCAGGTTCCAGACATGCGTCCGCTCCTGCAGGAATCGGGCGGCCCGCTCTTCGGACGGCTTCTCCACGAACCCACGCGCCCGGAAGGCTGGCAAACCGGCCGCGGCCTGGGCCACCCGGTCCGGTACGCGGCCTCCCGGCGCGCGCCACTCAGCCGCCTCCAAGGGGTTGCCCAGCTCGATGTAGCCGAAGCCGGTGGCCGGCCGCGTCGGTCGCAGACCCACGGTGGAGGTGCCCCCCATTGCCGCGGCCCAGCCAGCCGATGCCACCAGCGCGGCCCGGTACGGGTCGGGATCGGCCACCCGGTGGTCGGCGTGCACGGTCGCAACCAGCGCCTCCGGGTCGTCGCGGGCGAGCCAGCCCACCGCCAGGCCGAGCGCCGGGCCTGTGCCTCGCGCCACCGGCTCGGCCAGGACCGTATCGTCGCCCAGTCCAAGGCCGGCGAGCTCGGCCCGGCACTGCTCGGCTTGTGCCGCCGCCGTGACCACACGGATCGAATCGCCGAGATCGCGAACGCGCTCGACGGTGTCCCGCAGCAGCGAGACCCCGCCCGACGCGAGCGGCAGCAGATGCTTGGGCGTCCCGGAACGACTCAGCGGCCACAGCCGCGTGCCGCTGCCCCCCGCCAGGACGAGAACGTGCAGTCCCACGACGATCAGCCGCCTGGTGCCGTCAGCCGGCCGTCAGCCGGCGACGAGCGACACCAGAGGATCGGTGCCGGCCTCTCGCGCGAAATCCGTCGCCAGCGACGTCTGCTCCCACGGCAGGTCGAGGTCGGCGCGCCCGAAGTGCCCGAAGGCGGCCACCTGCCGGTAGATGGGCTTGCGCAACTCGAGCGCGTGGATGATTCCCCACGGTGAGAGGTCGACGTATTCATCGATGAGCGCCTCGATGCGGTCCACCGGCACACGCTCGGTGCCGAACGTTTCCACGAAAACCGAAACGGGCTTCGCCACACCGATCGCATACGCGACCTGCAATTCGCATCGCGTCGCCAGCCCCGCGGCGACGACATTCTTGGCGACCCAGCGGGCCCCGTACGCGCCGCTGCGGTCCACCTTTGTCGGATCCTTGCCACTGAAGGCGCCGCCGCCGTGACGCGAGTAGCCGCCGTACGTGTCGACGATGATCTTGCGTCCGGTGAGCCCTGCGTCGCCCTGCGGTCCGCCGAGCACGAAACGGCCGGTCGGATTCACGTATCGCTTTGTGTCCGCGTCGAGCCATTCCGTCGGGATGACGACATCCACCACGTGGGTCTGCACCTCGTCATATATCTGGTCGTGGCCGACGTCCTCCGAGTGCTGCACGCTGACCAGCACGGTGTCGACGCGACGCGGCATTCCCGCTTCGTCATATTCAACGGTGACCTGGGTTTTTCCGTCCGGTCGCGCCCAGCGCAGCGTGCCGTCGCGGCGTGCGGTCGACAGTCGCCGAGCCAGCTGATGCGCAAGCTGGATCGGCGCCGGCATGAGCTCGGCGGTCTCGTCGCACGCGTAGCCGAACATCATCCCCTGGTCGCCGGCGCCGCCGGTCGTGAGCCCCTGCGCGATGTCGGGCGACTGCTCATCCACCGCCACCAGGACACCGCATGTCTCGTGGTCGATGCCGTACTTCGCGCGCGTGTAGCCGATGTCGCGAATCGTGTGGCGCACGATCCCCGGAATGTCGACGTACGCCTCGGTGCTGATCTCCCCGAAGACGAGCACCGTCCCAGTGGTGACCGCCGTTTCGCACGCGACCCGTCCGAGCGGATCCTTGGTGAGGACGGAGTCGAGGACCGCATCGCTGATCTGGTCGGCGATCTTGTCGGGATGACCCTCGGTCACCGACTCCGACGTAAACAACCGGTGATGGGTGCGTCGCATGCGCAGTCCCTCCAAATAACCCCACCGGCAGCCACCGGGCCGCCCTGTGCGACCCCAGCCTGCTCCTGTCCAAGGTTTGCCAAATCGTAACAGTCGCCAAGAGGAATCCGTACCTCTGCTGCTGGCGTACCGAGCCATGAGCGTGTACTGTGTAGCGCACGGAATCAACTAACCCCGGGCGCCAATCAACGCGCCGGACGGAGGGACAAGGCGCGTGTCGGTAGACCAAACGTTGCGGTGCCGTGAGTGCGGCGTCGATTTCATCTGGACGGAAGGGGAGCAGGAATTTTACGCATCCCGGGGACTGGCCAATGCACCATCCCGTTGCCCGAGCTGCCGCGCAGCGCGCCGGGCGAGCGGCGGGGGCGGCGGCGGCTACGGCGGTGGTGGTGGTGGTGGCTACGGCAGCCGTGCGCCGCGGCAGATGTACGAGGTGCCCTGCGCAGGGTGCGGCGGCATCGCTCGCGTCCCGTTCCAGCCCCGCGGCGACAAGCCCGTCTACTGCAGCGACTGCTTCCGTACAGCGCCGCGATGAGCCCACAGGACCAGGGCGAGGCGATCGCGGTGGGAACCCGCGTGAGCTTCCCGTATGGAGGCAGCAGGCGCACCGGCACGGTCGCCGACGTGTCGCTGCTTCCGGACGGCAACGGGGGGACGGCCCTGGCCTATCTGATCGACGTCGGTAAGCGCAAAGTGTTCGTGCAAGGGGAGGACATCACCCCAGCGACCGCGCCGGCAACAGCATTCGACCCGGTGGCGGAAGGGGTGGCGTATGGGCGCAAGCGTCCGCGGAATCCAAGGCGTCATTAGGGCGGCGGGACGCCGCCGGCCACAGCCGTGGCACGTCCTGCTGGCTCTCGGGGTGGGTGCGATGCTCGTCGGCGTCGGCTTGGTGGTCGGGCCGCTGTGGGGCGTGTGGCATCGCGGCGCAGCGGACACTTCGGCATTGCAGACCTGGAACCACGGTGGGTCGAACCTGCTCAAGGGGCCGGCGCCGAAAGGGGCGGCCAACGCCGCGAAGTCCGGGTGCGGATCGAGCTCACCGGCTGACTACGCCCTGCTCAAGTTCAACGCCCCGGCCGCGTACCACTACGCCGGGGTCGCCGGCGACGGCACCTGGGATCTCCTGCACGATCGCTCGATGGTCCATTACCACGGCACGGCCGACCCCGGCCAGCTGGGCAACGTCATCATCGCGTTCCACCGCGAACCGGACTACCAGTACATCGACCAGCTGGGCGTCGGCGACGCGGTCTCCGTCCAGGACCGGGCCTGCCACACCTACGTGTACAAGATCACTGGGCACTGGGTTCTGCCACCCGCCAAAGTGACGCAGCTGGTGCCCACGGCAGGCTACGATCTGACGCTCATCACTTGCGATCCGTGGTGGCAGGATTACAACCGTATGGTCTGGCGGGCGAGCCTGGTCAGCTCTTCGGGGCAGTTCGTCGGCGGAGGCTCGGGAACCTCTGCAGGACAGGGCTCGGGCGCGGACCAGCCAGCCTTCTGAGGGTCATGTCTCCCATCTCGATCGTCTTCTCGGTCATCGCCCTGGGGTGCGCGATTCTGGCCATCTTCTACTGGACGCAGTCGACGGGACTGCTGGCCAGTGCGCACGGGCACCATCCGCTGCACGCGCTCGCGTTCACAGCGGCCGCCGTGGTGTTCGTGCTGGGTGCCGCGTTCACCGCTCGACGACCTCTATAGATCCGCGGCGTCAGGCCGGCCTGAGCGCTCCCTGGCCCATTGGTCGTAAGCTCTCGGCGGGAATGAGCCCAGGGAGGTAGACCATTGTGATCAGGCCGTTGACGGCAGTACGCGCTGGGTTGGGCATTGGGGTGGTCGCCGCGGTCATCGTGGTGGCTGCACCGTCGGCTGCGGCAACAAGCTCGGTCAGCGGGGCTGCCCGTGCCGCGGCGCAGCTCCCGACCTTGCGGAAGGAAGCCGCCAACGGCACGCTGGTGAACTGGACAGCGACGGGATCTCGGACGCCGCCGGCGGGGTCCATATCGCCGAACCTCAAGTTTCTCTCCAACCTGCCGTTGCCCACCGCGATTTCCATCCACTTCATTCGCAACACCGCCTTCGTATCAACCGTCGGCGGTGTCTACAGCGTCGACATCAGCGACCCGACCAATCCGCAGTTGCTCGGCGCGTTCCCGACGTACATCTGGGAAAACGAGCACGTGCAGGTGGATCCGCAGCGCAATCTGCTGTTCATCTCCCGCGACCCCCGCGGATTCACGACGCCGGCGACCACGGCGTTTCCGTACGGCGCCATACAGGTGATCGACGTCTCCAATCCCAGGGCGATGGTGCAGATCGGCTATCACATGGAACCGACGGGCCACACCTCCGCCTGCATCAACAACTGCCAGAGCCTTTGGGTCATGGGGCCGGCGTCACCGGCCATACAGATTCCTGGGGGCGCCGACCCTCGTTGGGGAGGCCGGCCAACCTGGGGACTGGACATCAGCAATCCGACCGCTCCGAAGGACTGCCCACACTTCATCGACCTCAACAATCACAACGGCGCGACGGATTACGACCACGACGTCGATGTCGACGCCAGCGGCGTTGCCTGGATCTCGGGATCCGGACACATCCGAGGCTATTGGACTCGTGGCCAGCACTTCAACTGGCTCACTGGCCGGGTGGAGACGGCCACCGCCTGCGATCCGATCCCCTACGCCGGCGCGGATACCAATGAGGGACAGCTGCTGGTCCAGGGCGGAGTGATGCACAACTCCTTCCGGGATCTCGGGATCGCTGTCGACGGCCGCCGTGGCGATGTGCTCGCCGCCACCGAGGAGGTGACCGTCACCGACTGCGCTACGTCAGGCCGGTTTGTGACGTACGACATCGGCGGGACGAAGCACGCTCAGGGGTGGACCAACCCCAAGCTCACGCTGCGCAAGCTGGGCCAATGGACTCCTCAAAACCAGCCGGGAAGCACCGGATGCGACTCCGCGCACTGGTTCACCGACCGTGGCAATGGCCTCATCGCGCAGGCCTTCTACACCCAAGGAACTCGCTTGCTCGACATCCGCGACCCGTATCACATCAAGCAGGTTGGTTGGTACAACGTTGCGGACCAGAGCGGGAAAAGCACCAACGACACGTGGGCCACGTACTGGCACGGGAACAACTACATCTACGTAGCCGACTTCACTCGCGGTCTCGACATCCTGCGTTACGTGCCGGCGACTGCCGCTGCGACGGCGACGCAGGCGTCGGCAGCTCTCCCACTTGCGGTTCTGATCGCGGGCGGCGTGGTGGCTGTTCTACCCTTCGGTCGACTCCGCCGTTTCCGGCGCAGCCTCTGGGCACACAGAGCTCACATCGGGGGAATCGCGTGATGCCGCAGCGTGTCGTCGCGCGTGCGTGACGCGTAGGCCGCGAAGCGGCGCACCAGTTCACCGCGCAGATCGTTCACGGGCACGACCGCGTCGACCACCAGCTCGCCGGCCAGACGGTAGAGGTCGATGTCCTCGCGGTAGTCGTCCTGGAGCCGGCGGACGTAGGACTCGCGCTCCGATTCGGGCAGCTCGTGGATCTTGTTGTAGTACACGGCGTTGATCGCCGCCTCAGGTCCCATCACCGCAATCTGAGCGGAAGGCAGCGCAAGCGTCGCGTCCGGCTCGAAGGCCGGCCCGTTCATGGCGTAGAGACCCGCACCGTATGCCTTGCGCATGATCACCGAGATCTTCGGCACGGTCGCCTGTGAGAGCGCGGCGATCATCTTCGCCCCGTGCCGGATGATGCCCTGGCGTTCCACGGCCGTGCCGATCATGAAGCCCGGCACGTCGGCAAGGAACAAAAGCGGGATGTTGAACGCGTCGCAGCAGGTGATGAAACGCGCCGCCTTGTCGGCGGAATCGACGAAGAGCACACCGCCTTTGAAGCGCGGTTGCGAAGCGACGATCCCCACCGCACGTCCATCGATCCGCGCGAATCCGCACACGATCTCGCGCGCGTAGAGCCGCTTGATCTCGAAGAAGGAGTCCGCGTCGATGAGGCCGCGGATGATCGCCATCACGTCGTAGCCTCGCGACGCTTCGTCGGGGATGACGCCTTCGATGCCCGCCGCGCCCGGCTCGACAGCGAGCGACTCCGACGACGGCGGTCGCTCGCGCCACGATTGCGGCATGTAGCTCAGGTAGCCGCGAGCAGCAGCGATGCCCTCGGCGTCGTCCTTGACCAGGACGTCACCGCACCCGCTCACGCTGCAGTGCATCCGCGCCCCGCCCATCTCCTCGAGCGTCACCTTCTCGCCGACCACCACCTCCGCCATGCGCGGGGAACCGAGATACATCGACGCGTTGCCCTCGACCATGATGACGACGTCGCAGAACGCGGGAATGTATGCGCCGCCCGCAGCGCTCGGGCCGAGCAGGACGCACACCTGCGGCACCTGACCCGAGAGCCGCACCTGCATGTGGAAGATGCGCCCGGCGTGACGCCGTCCAGGGAACATCACCACCTGGTCGGTGATGCGCGCACCGGCGGAGTCCACCAGATAGACCAGCGGGATCTGCAGCCGCTCGGCAGTCTCCTGGATGCGCACGATCTTCTCGACGGTGTGTGCGCCCCATGACCCCGCCTTCACCGTCGGGTCGTTGGCCATGACTGCGCAGTGCCGGCCGTGCAGGATCCCGATCCCGGTCACGACGCCGTCCGCGGGTAGATCGGCGTCGCTGTTGTTCGCAAGCAGCCCGTCCTCCACGAAGTCGGAGTCCGTGTCGAACAGCAGCGCGATCCGCTCGCGCGGCATGAGCTTTCCCTGCTCCGCGATCTTGCGGCGGTGTCGCTCCGGTCCACCGGCGCGAGCACGGTCCAGCCGCTCGCGCGCCCCGGCGTCGGTTTTGGGGTCGGAGCGCTCGGAGCGCGGATCGAGTGCGGCGTCAGCCAACCTGCTTGTCCTCGGCTGCCAGCGGTTCTCCCGTCCAGATCCCCGCGCGATACAGCTTTCCGGGCAGATCCCCGCCGAGATCGCGAGCGAGTGTCTCGGCGACACGGCACAGCGAGGCCAGGTCGGCGTCGACGTGTGCGCCGAGCGAGATGAGCGCCTGCAGCGCGTCCTCGCTGCACACGTTGCCTGTGGATCGGGGAGCGAAGGGGCAGCCGCCCACCCCGCCCACAGATCCGTCGAAGAGTCGCACGCCGCACTCATACGCCGCCACGACATTCGCGACCCCGAGGCCCCGCGTGTCGTGCACGTGCAGCGAGACGCGCTGTTCGCCCGCGATCCCGAGTGCGTCGGTGCACAGCATCGTCACCGTGTGCGGGTTCGCCACGCCGATCGTGTCGGCGAGACCGACCTCATCGGCGCCGCGCTGCACGAGCTCCCGACACAGGTGGAGCACGCGGTCGGGATCGACCCGTCCCTCGAACGGACACCCGAAGCTGACCGACAGCGCCACGTCCACGCGGCAGCCTGCTGTGCGCGCGCTCGCGACGATGACCTCGAGGTCGTCGAGCGATTCAGCCACCGATCGGTTGACGTTGCGACGGTTGAACGTGTCGGTCGCCGCGATGGTGACGAGCACGTTTCGCACGCCGTGTTCGAGCGCGCGTTCGAGGCCGCGCGAGTTGGGGATCAGCACGCGCAACCGGGGCAGGACTGCTTGACCCAGCTCGGTCAGCACGTCCGCCGCGTCAGCCAGCTGCGGGACCCACTTCGGCGATACGAAGGCCGTCGCCTCCACGCGTGGCGCACCGGAGTCCAGCAAGCCGCGAACCAGACGCACTTTCGCGTCGGTGCTCACCGTGGCGGGGATGTTCTGCAGCCCGTCGCGCGGCGCGACGTCCGTCCAGATCACTGCGGTCATTCCGGTCCACCGTAGCAAATGGCGGCGCCGGGTACCGGGAGGCACAGGGACGCGTCTACACTCATGCGCGAGGATGCCGCGGTTCCGCCTTCCTGACTACATCCGGACCACCTACGCGGTGACCGACTGGCGCGGCTTCCGGCTCTGCGGCCTCGACGAGGTCGGCCGCGGCGCCTACGCGGGCCCCCTCGTCGCCGGCGCCGTGGTGCTTCCCCCCCGATTCCGACACCCACTGCTCCGCGACAGCAAGCTGCTCACAGCGAAGCAGCGCGAGACAGTTGCGCCGGTGATCAAGAGCAAGGCCGTCGCGTGGGCGGTCGCCGAGGTGAGCACGGAGGAGATCAACACGCGGGGGCTGGGCTGGGCGAACATCGACATCTTCCGCCGGCTCGTCGAGTTGATCGAGGCCGACGGCTACTGCTGCGACGGCAGGTTCCGCATCCCCGCGTCACGGCCTGTGCACAGCCTTGTCGCCGGCGACCGTCTGGTTCCGGCCGTCTCGGCCGCATCGATCATCGCCAAGGTGCACCGCGACGCGTTGATGACCCGGCTCCACAACGATGCACCGCATTACAACTGGGCGAGCAACAAGGGATATGGCGCGCCCGAGCACAGGGCCGCGATCGTCGAGCACGGGCCTCACCGTGAGCACCGCCGAGTGTTCCTCAGCTCCCTGATGCAGCTCGACCTCGCGCTCGACGCTCAGGCCTCGCCGTCGTAGCCGGGCTTCAGCCGGCGCCGCACCCGCACGAGCCGCCGCAGCATCCACCGCCGGATGACGCGGCGGGCGCGGCTTCGCCGGACGGTGCACCGGCACGGACTGCGATGCGGCTGATCAGCGGCATGCTGGCGCGGCTCTCGCAGTGCGGACACACTGCTGCCAGCTCGCGAGCGGCCATGCTGCGCAGCACCTCGAAAATCTCTCCGCAGGCATTGCAGCGGTACTCATAGAGCGGCATGCATGCAACGTTACGACAACTCGCGGCGATCCGGCCCATGGGAGATGGGTGATCAACCGGTTGCCCGTCGTCGCCGTCATCACGGCGGCGCTGTGCGCAATCGGCTGTGGGACTTCCCGTGTGCGCACGGCGTCGAGCCCAGCGAACGAAACCTCTCCTGCGGCGACAGGCCCATTGGCCACCGTCTCGGCATCATCCTCGCCGGCGTCCACGCAGACATCGAACTGGACGACGATGACCTACGGAATCATTACGGTGTCGTATCCGCGAAATTGGACGGAGCAAGGAGATACCGACCTCATCGAGTTGCGGGCCCCCAACGGTGGGCTGATCACGTACGGTGGACCCACGGCAGGAACCTGGGATGCGACGAGCTGTGACCAATACGGTCGCGCGCAGGGAGGCGAGCCCGCCGGACAAGAGCCGATCAAGGTCAGCGGGATCTCAACGACGGAATACTCATACCTCGACGGCCACGGAGCAATGGGGTACGAGGTCTCGGTGTACTTCCCGGAGAACGGAGCCTGCGAAAGCATCGTCGCGAGCCCGATGGGATCTGCACTTGACCGCGCCACGGTGGAGGGGATATTCGGGTCGACGCGATATCACTTCTGAGCACGAACCAGGTTGACAGCCGAACATCCGTTCGCTATCCTTGGCACATGCGGATACCACCCTTCGAGCTCCAGCTCCCGATCGACGACGGCGAATCCGGGCAGCTGGCACAGCAGCGCGTGGACCATGTGCGGGCGGTTCCCGGGGTCGAACCCGACGCGCTGACCAAGCTGGGCCGGGCCTTCCCATCGCTGCGGGCGATCTACAGTGCGCGAGAAGAAGAGCTCGCGCGAGTGGTCGGACCGATCGCCGCCGCTCGCGTCCGCTGGTTTCTCGACGCACCGATCGACACAGCGCTTCTCAGCACACAATCACCGAAGCGTTACGCGACGATGCGGTCCGCGGCGTAGTCGCGGTCGTAGCTGCAACTTTCCGCGTCGAAAGGCGCGCCCCCGCACGCTAGAATCGTGTTTTGCATTCGGTGCCGCGGGGGGCGACACTCTCGGAGGTGCAGCGCATGTTCGGTCGTCGTCGTTCCACCGCCGCCGTGCTCGAGCGCGACCTGTCCGAGGCCGGTTCGCGCGCAGCCGAGACCGTTGCCGAGCTCGCTGAGCGTGCGCTGACCGCCGCGCGTGAAGCTGGCCAGTACGCGACGCCGGCCATCCGCACCGCTACGCAACACTCGGTCGAGGGTCTGAGCCATGCGGCGGAACGGGCCGCCGAGGTGCTGTCGGACACGGCCGAGCGCCTGGCGCAAAACCCAGAGATTCATCCAAGCGAGGTGACCCGCGCGGCTCGTGAGCGCCTCGCCGACGCGTCCGAGAAGCTGGCGAAAGCAGTGCGGCCGGCTCCAAAACCGCAGCGCCACCGGATGCGGCGCGCGCTGATCGGGATCGCGATCATCGGCGGCATCGCTGCGCTGGTGCGCTCTCCGCTTCGCACGAAGGTCACTGACCGCTTGTTCGGCCCTCCACCCGAGGACGAGCCGGGCTCCATCACGCTGCCATATCGCGACGAAGGTCAGAGCGGCGCCGAGGACATCGAGATTCCGCCGGACACCGCGCAGACCGCAGCGTCGTCGGTTGAAGCCAACGGCGTGAAATCCCCCGCCGCGCAGCCCGACACCACGCGCGGCTGATCCGATGGTTGACGAGCGTCCGCCAGCGGGACGGCCACGCCCCGGCGACGGCGCTCAATTCCAACGGGGTCGACCACCGTTTCGCCCGGGCCCGCGCCCCGATTTCGGGGCGCCGACCATCCACACGCTGCGGATCCGAGACGGGGATCGCGAGGTTGAGGTGAGCGGCTCGGCCATCTTCGTTCGTCAGGTGCTCGATGACCTGCCCGGACTGCTGACGCGTCTGCAAGGTGAGGGATCCTCCCGACCGGCGGCAATTCGCATGCCCGCCGCCCCGATCGTGGTCACGGAATCTGTGCCATCGCCGCCGGCCGTCCCAGCGCCGGCTGCGGGCCCCGTCCATCACAACGGCGCCTCCCTGGAAGACCAGGTGATGAACGTCCTGCGCAACGCCGAGCGACCACTCGCCGTCGCAGCGATTCGCAAGCGCCTCGGGTCGGACGTCAGCCCGCAGCAGGTGCGCCGGATCCTCGAGCGCGCCGGAAAACGCGTCACCGTGACCGGGGATCGGCCCGCAAGCTATCGCATCGCGCGGCGCTAGCGCCGCAAACGAGCCAGCCACCCGGCTAAGATCTGCATCAGGGGGCCGAGGGGACGAAGGGGGATGAATCTCACACTGATCGTTCTCATTGCCGTTGCAGGAGGCGCACTGTTCGTGTGGCTGCTGGGCATTCGCGTGATCAACGAGTACGAGCGCGGTGTGGTCTTCCGGCTGGGACGACTCAGCCACATGAAGTCTCCGGGGCTGCGCATGGTCATCCCGCTGATCGACCGCGTCGTGAAGGTCGACCTGCGGACCATCGACCTCGAGGTGCCGGCGCTGGAGGTGCTCACCCAGGACCACGTGGCGGTCACCGTCTCGGCGGTCGTCTACCTCCAGGTGGTCAACCCACCGCTGGCCGTCATCAAGGTCGCGAACTATCGAGCCGCCACCATGCAGCTGGTGCAGAGCACGTTGCGCAGCGTGCTGGGTCAGGTGTTGTTGAACGACCTGCTCAGCGAACGCGAGCGCGTCAATGAAGCCATTGGCCGCGTTCTCGACGATGAGACCGAGCCATGGGGCGTCAAGGTGAGCATGCTCGAGATCAAAGACGCCCAGCTACCCGAGACGATGCTGCGGGCGCTGGGGCGCGAGGCAGAAGCCGAGCGCGAGACGCGGGCGAAGCTGATCAGCGCAGAGGGCGAGCTCGCGGCCGCGCGCGCGCTGACCGACGCAGCGCTCGTGATCGCTGCCGCGCCGAATGCGCTGCAGCTCCGCTATCTGCAAACGCTCCGAGAGATCGGGGGCGAGCAGAACACGGTGATCGTGTTCCCCATGCCGATCGATCTGGTCCAGCCGATCATCGACGCCCAGGGACGATCGCGGCGACCCGGCCAACCGAGTGCCGAACCGGCACGAGGGCCGGACCGCTTCGATCCGCCGCCGCCGCCGCCGCCGTAGCTTCAGAGACGCGGTGCTCAGCTCGACGGGCTGCTGCAGCTCGTGGCGTAGGTGCAGTCGCCGAAGCCGTTGCGGTCGCTGTCCGGGGCGGAGGGCGTGGCGAGCACGTGGCCGCTGCCGTCAACCAGCTGGATCTCCTCACTGGACTTCAACGCCGGGTTGATCTTGTTCGCCGTTCCGCCGTCGAAGACCACTTTGCCGAGGCCGGGCAACGCGGCGACACCTGAGCTCCCGCCGCTGATGATCAGCGGCGTTTCCTCGATCCATTCAGCGGTGGCATAGCTCGACGAATACGGGGTCGTCGTCGAAAACGACCGACCCGTCGTCAGGTTCTTAATGCTGATCGCCCATACCTGCGGCGTCGTTTCGGCGACGTCGACGCGTACCCTCTGGCCCGCCGATACGGACAGCGAGACGCGGGTGCTCGGCTGCGGGATGATCTCCCACCACGCCGAGTAGCTGGCGACGCCCCTGCTGTTCACGTCCTGTTCGGTCCCTGCCTGGATGAGCGTCTGATCCGTCGTGGTGCACCCGCTGTCCACGCAGCCACCGCCGATCCCCACCCAGGTGGCCGAGTACTCGTTCTCACCCTGGCGGTGCTGACGCGCGGCCGGCACCACCCACGTTCCCGACACCTCGTGGAACGCCGTTCCCTTCTCGAGCTGGCCCTGGTTGTACCCGGACCAGTTGCCCGACTGATTGGTGGCAACCCTGACCACAGTTCGGTTGAACTGCAATGGATGCGACACCGATTCGGCCGCCGTGGTCATCAGCCCTGCGACCAGGCAGCCGCTCACCAACACAGTTGTCCGGCGCATGGAAGGCCTCCTGAGACGGTGGGAACGCCCTACGCAGCCAGCGCGGGCTCCGCTACGGCATCGATTCTAGCGACGTCGTCCCTTCGCACCAGCGCTCTGAACAGCACAGCGCCGCCGATGAGCAGGAGGGCTCCGATCAGGAATGCAATGTGGAATCCGCTGACCAGTGCGGAGGCGCGCGCCGTCGCGCCTGGCACACCACTCACGGCGCCGAGCGAGCCGGCCGTGGTGTTGGCGGCGATCGTGGACAGTACCGCCAGGCCGAGCGCTCCGCCCAGCTGCTGCGAGGTGTTGAGCAGACCCGACGCTAGTCCGGCGTCGTCGTCGCCGATCTTGGTCGTGGCGACCAGCGTCACAGGCACGAACGTCAGACCCATGCCCACCGCCATGACCAGCAGGCCGGGCAGCAAGTCTGCCGCGTAGCTGCCCGCCACCGGAATGCGGCTGAGCAAGAAGAGCCCGGTCGCCCCCAGGGTCATGCCGGTCAGTCCGACGGCGAGCACGCCGATGCGCCGGATCAGCTGCTGGGAAAGGCCGGCGCCAGCCACGATGGCGAATGTCACCGGCAGGAATGCGAGGCCCGCGACAAGCGGGCTGTACCCGAGTACGTCCTGGACGTACAGGGAGGCGAAGAAGAACATCGCGAACATGCCGGCGGCGACCAGCAGCATGGCGATGTTGGCGCCGCGGATCGAGCGCATCCGGAAGATGCTCAGCCTGATCAGCGGCTGCCGGAGCCGCGACTCGAGGAGCACGAAGGTCACCAGCAGCACAGCCGCGATGGCCCCGAGACCGAGAGTCGTCCCCGATATCCACCCGGCGCTCTGCGCGTTCACGATCGCGTAGACGAGCACGATCAAGCCGGCCGTGATCGAGATCGCGCCGCCGAAATCGACACCACGACCGGCTCCGACCGCACGGCTCTCGGGAACGTAGCGCCCCGCGAGCAACAGGGCGATCACCCCCACCGGGACGTTCACAAAGAAGACCCACTGCCAGGAGAGGAGGCTCGTCAGCACGCCGCCCAGGACGAGCCCGACGGCGCCACCGCCGATCGCCACTGCGCTCCATACGCCCAGCGCCTTGGTGCGCTCCGCACCTTCGGAGAAGGACGTGGTGAGCACCGAAAGCGCGGCGGGCGAGACGAGCGCGCCACCGAGGCCCTGCAGGGCCCGACCGAGCACGAGCATCGCCGCCGATCCGGCCAGACCGTTGATCAGTGAGGCCACGGAGAACACCGCGATGCCGGCCATGAAGAGCCGCTTGCGGCCGAGCAGGTCGGCTGCCCGCCCACCGAGAAGCAGGAAGCCGCCGAACGTCAGGGTGTACGCGTTGACCACCCACTGCAGGCTGCCCGCCGAGAAATGCAGACCACGTTGGATGGACGGCAGGGCGACGTTCACGATGGTGGCGTCGAGCACGACCATGAACTGGGCGAGGCCGACGATGACGAGGACGAGCCAGGGGTTGGCGCGACGGGTTTCCATGGTGGTCGTTCTCCTCGCTGGGGTGTACAATCGGAGCCGTAGTTCCGGTTTCGTTCTCGAAGGCGTACTATACGGAACCATGGTTCCGTTTGTCAACCACCGGCGTGCCGACATGACTGACACCTCTTCGCCACCAACCGCCCAGCCGGTCACCGGGGAGGTGAAGCCCGACGCGGGCCGCCCGCTGCGCGCGGACGCCCAGCGCAACCGGGCGCTGATCCTCGAAGCCGCCGAAGCCGTGCTGGCCACCCGCGGTGTCGACGCGTCGATCGACGAGATCGCCCAGCGCGCAGGCGTCGGGGTCGGAACGGTCTACCGCAATTTCCCCAACAAGGACGCGCTGCTCAAGGCACTGGTGCTCTCCCGGCTCGAGCCGGTGGTTGAGGCGGCTCGTGAGGCGACAACGGCAGAGGACCCCGGCGAGGCGTTCACGGCATTCCTGCACCGCCTCGCGCAGGAATTCGACTCCTTCAAGGCGCTCGCCGACACGATCGCCGCGTCAGGCCTTGACCTCAAGGCGATCAAGCAGGAGGTGACCGGTGAGCTGGACGAGTTGATCGGTCAGCTGCTGGCCCGGGCCCAGGCCGCCGGCAGCGTGCGGCCGGACGTGAGCCTGAGCGACGTGGCTGCGCTCCTGGCGGGGTTGGGCCACGCCGACACGTCCAGCTGGGACCCCGCCCAGCGATCACGGTGCGTGGCACTTGTGTGCGACGCGTTGCTGGTCAACGCGCGAATCATCGTCCCGCGAAGTGCGGCACCAGCAGCTCGACGAGACGGTCCGGCACCTCCTCAGGGATCCAGTGCGTGACGCCGTCCAGGACCTCGAGGCGATACGGACCGCTGACGTAGCGCGCCGTCGTGCGCACGCCCTTTTCGTGCACGTACGCATCGCGAGTGCCCCACACGAGCAGGGTCGGGGTCCCAACCGGCGCCGGACGTGAGTCCGCGAAGGGGCGCATGCCGCGATACCAGTTGAGCGCCGCCGTCAGCGCTCCGGGCTGACGCAGGTGCTCGACGTACGTGTCCGCGAACTTGGCCGGGAGCCCTGAGCGGACCAGGTTCTCACGCATCGAGCGCCAGCCGCGGGCGCTCAGGAGCGCTTCCGGGATCGCAGGGAGCTGAAAGAACGCCATGTACCAGGAACGCATGGCCTGCGCGCTGCTCAGCGCGGCGCGGCGGAACGCCGCCGGATGCGGAATCGAGAGCGAGGTGAGCGTGCGCAGTCGTTGCGGATGCGCCGCCGCCACACCCCACGCGAGCGCTGCACCCCAATCGTGACCGACCAGGTGAAACCGCTCTGCACCTGCCGCGTCTGCAAGCGCGAGGACATCGGCGACGAGCTCTGAGCTGCGGTATGCGCTGCGGCCGCGCGGACGCGCGCGAGGTGAATAGCCGCGCTGGTCTGGTGCGAGTACCCGGTATCCAGCGTTGACCAGTCCTGGGACGACGCCCTCCCACGAAGCGGACGTCTCGGGGAATCCGTGCAGGAGGATGACCACCTCGCCGCTGCGCCGCCCGGCATCGCGGACGTCGAATGTGAGGCCGCCGCGCTCGAAGGTCCGCAGCGCGTCCTGCACCGCCACATTCACCATGCTCGCATGGTAGTCAAAAGTTAGACACGGCATGCGCCACTGCCGCCCGGTCGAGGATAAGGTTGCACCGTGGTTCCACCCGACGTCAGACCACGCTTCTCGATCATTCTCCCTGTCCACAATCAGGCTGACCAGATAGACCGAATCGCAGGCATCGTGCGCAGCGCCGTGCAGCGTGTCAGCGGTGGGTACGAGATGATCTTCGTGAGCAACGGCTCGAGGGACCGCACGCTCGAGCTGGCGCAGGCAGCCGCCCGGGGCTCCGGCGATATCCTGGCAATTGAGGCGCCGCGCGGCTGGGGGTCGGCGGTCCTCGCCGGGATGCGAGCGGCGCACGGCGAGATGATCTGCTACACGAACTCCGCGCGAGTGAACGCAGCCGATCTTGCGCTCGCCCTGCGTTACAGCGCCGTCAATGAGGACGTCGTGGTCAAGGCCAGCCGCAAGCTCCGCGAGCGGCCCGCGCGTCGACTCGGGTCGGTGATCTACAACCTCGAATGTCGCAGCCTGTTCGGACTCGCGGTGTGGGACATCAACGGTACCCCGAAGGTGTTCCATCGCAAGATCCTCTCTGACCTTCGGTTGACCGAGCGTGGCGACTTGATCGACCTCGAGCTGTTGGTCAACGCCAAGCTGAGCGGCGTCCCGGTCGTCGAGATGCCCGTGTATGACACCCGTCGCCTGAGCGGAAAGGCGACGACGAATCTGCGCGCGGCGGTACGAATGTATTCGAGGCCGCTCGCGATGCGCTCGCGGCTGCTGCGGCGGCCGTCGGCCAAGCGCGTGCCGGGTGTCTGAGTCCTCGTTGCCCGAGCGGCTTTTCGCCGCCGATGGTGAGTACCTACGCGATCCAGCCAGCGTCATCGGCTTCTTCGCTGAGCAGGATTCGCTGGGAGAGCGACTCAGCCAGCGCGCGACGCGTGGCTGGTGGGAGGTCGTCGCCTCTCTCGGCCTGACCCTGCTCGTCACGCGTGAATACGAGCATCTCCTGCTCGCGATCGCCTGTGGGGGTGGGACTCCAACCATCACGTTCATCCGTCTGCCGCATCCGTCCGGCATGGCGGTCGATGAACCACGCGGCGAGGTGCATGTCGCGCTGACTCGCAACCCCAATCAGATCGTCAGCTTCACACCCGCCGAGTTCGTGGTGGGTGACGAGAAACGCCGCCTGCTGTGGCCGAAGCGTGTGGAGTTCTTTCCCGGCTCCAACTATTTCCACGACCTCGCCATGGTCGGTGGTGACCTGTACGCGACCGCGGTCGGCCACAACGCGGCTGTACGTGTGGCGCGAGACGGCGGACTGATGACAGCGTGGTGGCCCCGTTGCATCGAGGAGGGCGGCACGCCGGATCACTCCAGAAACCGCATACAGCTGAACTCCATCGCCGCAGGCGAGAGCATGGCGCATTCGTATTTCACCGCTTCGACAGCCCATCCGAGCCGCTACGACCCGGGACACCTGAAGTTCGATCCAGACGGGCGCGGCGTGCTGTTCGACGGAAGCACCCGGGATGTGCGCATCGGCGGCTTGACACGGCCCCACTCCGCCCGGCTCAGATCCGGCGACGTGTGGCTCGCGAACAGCGGCTATGGAGAGCTCGTCCGGGTAAGCAAGGCCGGCGAGATGGACGTCGTGATCCGTCTGCCGGGCTGGACGCGCGGCCTGTGCATCGTGGGAAACGTAGCGATCGTCGGCACCTCCCGCGTGCTGCCGCGGTTTCAGCACTACGCGCCGGGTGTCCACGACGCTGTGTGCGGGGTGCACGCGGTCGACCTCTTGTCAGGTGCGCTGCTTGGCAGCCTCACGTGGGCGGCCGGGAACCAGATCTTTGCCGTCGAAGCGCTCCCCCACTCCATGGCTGCTGGTTTTCCCTACAATGCGCGCGCGAAAGCGGAATCGGCCCGCCGTGTTGCCAGCGATGCGTTTTATCGTGGTCCCATCGAGAAGTGAGCATGCCGTTCACCGGTCCCGACGACTTTCCACTCCTCATGATCTCCGCCATGTACGAAAACGGCGGGAACACCGTGCACCGCCTGCTCGACGGACATCCGGAGCTGTTCGTCTACCCCTTCGAATCGCAAATCGGAACGCGTCTCGTCCATGACGAATGGACCTCCCTCTTCCCGCAGAAGTATCGCTACCCCGTGTTCGCGCTCGACGCGACGGATCGCGAGAACTTCTTCGCGATCATCGACGAAGAGCTGCGAGTTCGCGCGCGCACTCCGTTTGTGAGCAAGTTCCGAGAGCATCCGCTTGCACTGGATGACGACGAGCGCTGTGAGCGCTTCGTCGAGCTCGTTCGCGGCCACCCGCGGAGGTCGAGCACAAACGTGGCCGCCTTCTTCGCCGCCACGTTCGACGTCTGGAAAGACCACGTGACCAGCGGCGAAGAACGCATCTGGGTCGGCTACAGCCCGATCTTCGGCATCGACACCGAGAAGTTCCTGGGCTCACTACCGCAGGCGCATCTCGTCCACGTCGTGCGCAACCCCTGGTCAGCGTTCGCAGAGACGCTGCGGAGACCCGTACCGCTCACGCTGCGGCATTACGTGCACGGCTGGACCGTCGTGCAGCAGGTCGTGCTCGCCGCCCAGGAACGGTTCCCCGACCGGGTGACGATCGTTCGTTTCGAGGACGTTTGCGCGGACTCCCGCGCGGCGTTGCAGACCGTGTGTGAACGCATCGGCATCGCACCGGACCGGCTCGTCGCCACCCCGACCTGGAACGGACAGAAGCTCGTTGAAGTGTTTCCCTGGGGGACGATCAGGGTGGCCAGCACCGAAGCCAATCGAGACACCGCGTCCCGACTCAGTGACGCTCAGCGTGATGAGGTGACACGGCGGGCCCGTTCGGTGTTGCCCCGGTTGGCCTACGCGACCCCGGAGGGCGAGCCGCTCCCCGTCTGATCTGCGCGTCAGCGCGTGACCGGGATCACGCGGGACTGCACCCAGGTCGCCGGATCATGCGTGACGTATGCCGACACCCATGTCGGACCACCCACCCGGTGGACGACCTGCACGTCGGTGAAACCGCCGATTGCCACGGTCACGGCGATGGTCGAGTATGCGACGGCCGCCGCTGCGAGGAGCCGGCCGGCACGCGGTGGGATCACCCGGATCTGCTGTGCGATGCCCTCGCCTCCCAGCGCCGTCAGGGCCGCGAGGGCCGGCAGCGCGTAGAAGAGATAGCGGCCCTGCAGCTGGTGTGCGCCCAGCCCGAAGAGGAGCGCCGAGATGATGACGGCGGCGCCCTCGACGCCAAGGACCAGCGCGGCGTCACGTTCGCCGGTGGCAAGGCTTCGGAAACGCAGAGCAGCAACCAGCAGCAATACAGCGGCGATCGCACCGAGCACCATCGAAACGGTCGTCAACGGTCTCACCTCGTTGATGCGGCCGAATGCTGCAAAGAAGGTCTGCGGGTACGTCTGCATCGACTCGCTGAGCTTGTCCCCGAGCGGCACCGTCCACTTCGGGTAGACGAAGCCTGCGGCGACCAAACTCCCGTAGCTGACCAGATTCCGTCCGATCCACCAGGGCAGCACCAACACCACGCCCCCGGCGATAGCGCTGCAGGCACGAATGAGCCCTGATCCTGTGTGGTGCCGCCACCAGAGCACGCCGCCGGAGGCGAGGATCGCAGGCACGAGCACCAGACTCGAGGACTTGGTCCACAGCCCGGCGCCGAGCGCTGCCGCGAGCATGACGGCGTCTCGGCCGCTGAAGGTGCCGCGTCGCAGCGAGCGGGCGAGAATCAGCGTGCCGAGCGCCACGAACAGCGTGCACAGCACGTCGTTGTTGATCGACGAGCTGTCACCGATGAACGTAGGCAGCAGGACGACACCCGAAGCGGCCCATCGGGCAACGCCTCTGCGGTTCGGGAAGGCCGCGCGGCAGAGGTGCCAGGTCACGACCGCGACGCCGAGGCCGATCACGACGTTGAGCAGGCGGACCCCGTACAGCGCACCTGTGCCGAAGGGCAGCAGGGCGCGATACAGCGATCCTGCGAGCACGTAGTACAGCGGTGGCTGAAAGAATTCGTCGGCGCCAGTGCTGGTGCCCCACAGCCAGTCACTGCTGTCTGTGGGAAACGCGCCGTGGGCTGCCTCGTGGACATAAAGGGCATGACCGGTCTCGTCGGGCGCGAAGAGCAGCGGCGTGACAAACGCGAGGATGACGCGCAGCAACGCGCCGACGGCGAGAACAGCCAGGAGCGCGCCATCGTCGGGAAGCGCCCCGCGCGCGAGCAGCCGCGCACGCCGAAGGACTGCCATCCGTCAGCGGTTGGGCGACGCCACGGCGCCGCCCGCACCGATGCGCTCTGCGTCGCTCGCGAGCCATGCGGCAAATCGAGAGACACCCGTCGCAAGCGGCGTCGCCGGGCTCCACCCGAGGGCGGCCTCGATCCGCCGCGGGTTGGAGACCCACGACATTCGCGCGTCCCACGACCGCCCCGGATGGCTTCCGAACTGCGGCTCGGCGCGGACGTCGAGTACCTCGGCGACGATGCGGACGAGTTGCTCCAGGGTCGTGCCGACTCCACTGCCGACGTTGTAGACGGCACCGCGGTTGAGTGGCGCTTGCTGAGCCGTCGCGATGATGGCGTCACACACGTCGTCGCAAAACACGAAGTCGCGTAGGGTGTCGCGCCCGGCGAGCGGTGGCCAGTCTCCGTCGAGCGCGTGCGACAGCAAGGTGGGCATGAGCCGGCGCGGATCCTCCCAGGGACCGTACACGCTGTAGAGGCGCAAGCTCACGACTGGACACGACGATCTGTCTTCGCCACTCAGCTGCGCGAGCCACGTCGCTGCCGCCTTGGTGGCTGCGTAGTGGTTGGTCGGCACCGGCGGATGGGCTTCGTCCGGCGGCCGGTCGCAGATGCCGTACTCAGCCGACGATCCCGTGAGCACCAAGGCCTCGCAGTGCGCGCGAGAGGCGGCTGCGATGAGATTCGCGGTTCCCAGCACGTTGGTGCTCACCATCGCCATGTAGTCGGTCTGGAACGAGTACGCGCCGTGCGCCGCCAGGTGGAACACCCATTGCGGCCGAGCGAGTGCCATCGCGCGCTGCACCGCGTCTGCATCGGCCACGTCGCCGGCGCAGAGATGCAGCGAGTCCTCGATCCCCTGCAACCGCCATCGGTGTGCCTGCGGACGCGTCAGGAGTGTGACGTCGTGGTGGTCCGCCAGCAGTCGTCGCGCGAGGTTGGCACCGACGAATCCCGTGCCGCCGGTCAGCAGGACGTTCACGCTGCCGGCCTGCTCTCGACCGCGGTCGCGGCGACGCTGCAGATTGCTTCGGCGGTGAGCCCGTGCCGGGACCGCAGCCAGTGATCGTCGCCGCATCGCCCGTCGGACGGGGCGTCGACGCCGAGACGTATCAGCCGTGTGCCGGCCCCCACTTCCGCGATCGCCTCAGCGACAAGAGAACCGAGCCCTCCGGTGCTGTAGTGATCTTCGACGCTGACGACGACCGGGTGCGCCGCGGCGACCGCTCCAAGACCGGCAATGGGAGCGGGGGCGATGCAGGGAACCTGGACGACGGTCGGCTGGACTCCTCGCTCGGCGAGCAGACGCGCTCCGCGTATGGTCTCGAGGGTCATCCCGCCGGTCGTCACCAGCGCAACACGTCCGCCCTTGCTGATCAACTCGAGACGCCCGAGAGAGAAGCGCCCCGACAGCTCGGGCACAGAGACCGAGTCTTTGGTGAGACGCAGGTACGCGGGGCCCGGCAACGTGTGCAGCACGCGCAAAGCAGCAGCGACTTGCTCATCGCACCCGGGGGCGGCCACGGTGACGCCGGGCTGCACTCGCATGATGCTGAGGTCCTCCAGCGCCCAATGCGTCGGACCGGCGCTGCCATAGCCGAACCCACCGCCGACGCCGACGATGCGAACCGCGAGGTTGTGCAGCACGGCTCCATCACGGAACTGCTCATAGCCACGCATCGAGGCGAAGGTGGCTATCGAGTAGCAATAGGGCACAAGCCCCTGTTGCGCCATGCCGGCCGCAACGCCCAGCATGTTTGCTTCGGCGACTCCCATGTTGTAGAAGCGCGATGGGAAGCGGTCGGCGAACGGTTCAAGGACCATGAATCCCAGGTCACCGGTCAAAAGGACGACCCGGTCATCCTCGACGGCGGCCTCGATCATGGCCGCGACGAATGCGCGTCTCACGGGACGGCAGCCGGATGCCCGGCGGGGTCGCCGATCGCGGCCAGCGCCTGCGCGTACTGCTCATCAGACATCGGCAGGTAGTGCCAGGCAACCTCACCCTGCATGAAGGGAACGCCGCTGCCGCTGGTCGTCTTTGCGCGTATGAAACGCGGCTGCCCAGATGCGGGCGTCGTG